>Ga0163217_1023883_pt1 | contig 10969 bp, 14 predicted proteins | sample SynspAceP_FD_185933 | JGI IMG/M metagenome (GOLD analysis project Ga0163217, IMG submission 185933) | Saline lake microbial communities from Ace Lake in Antarctica - Synechococcus sp. Ace-P (PacBio error correction) | ecosystem: Environmental > Aquatic > Non-marine Saline and Alkaline > Saline ...
AAGGGAAGGAAAAGAAAAAAGAAATAAAAAGGGTTTTTTTTGGGAAAATGAATGCCCCCCGCCGATTCTGGGCCAAGTTCCCTTCCGGAAATCCTGAAAAAAACGAAATGGGAAAAAACGGCAATGGAAAAACCGCGGATCCAAGCGGTGTTTTTTCACCAGCGCCTTTTCTAAACCAAATACACTGCCCAAAGTGGCCGGTTGGGGGCTCAGCCGTTTTCGCCCCTTATCGCGCAACAACGCGAAATCAACACCATTACCGCCAACCGCAAAATTGGGCCAATAGGCGCCGCGCAACAAGTTCACCCAATGAAACTGTTTGCCCCGATCTTGAGAAGCATCTCGCCCGATCGTCAACGTAACCGTTTCCGATTCCTCCCAGCAGAATGGATAACAATGTTGGACTTCCTGATCGCCGGCTGCAATGGATTTTTGTCCGCGCGATTCCGCAATGGTGGTTCCCGCCCCTGCCGTTGCAGAACCGTTGAAAAACCAATGGGATGCGGACTCCTCAAGGCCTTCTACGATTCAACTCATGCATATGGAAGCCTGGATGGGGCCCTGCCCGGCATCTGTGCTGACGAGGTCGTTACGCGTCTGCCTGCTCGACCGTAACGGCCTGCGCCCCGCGCGCTATGTCCGGTGAACCAAGAATGGCTACATTAAACCTGGCCTCGGAATCGTGTGTGGGATTTACAGCCTGAGGATGTATCAGCAAAGGGCGAGTCGGGCCCTGGCCCAGATTCCTGGCTGTGGAATACGCCAGACCGGTGAAGTGTGCGACACCAGCCGATGTGGAAGGCCGCCTCAAGTCGCGCCGACCCCTACCGCAAGTGGTTGAAAGGAACAACGCGCTGGTATTCCAGGCGACCATGATGATCGCGAACCATGGTTCGGACTTCCCTCAGCCCGGAAACAAGCTCAAGCAAATAGCATGAAGAATGTTTCAGGTACCTTTTGAAGAGCGTGATCAGGTGCTGCGCCCTTGGCCGAGAATGGGCAGGAAGCGTGGTGGGGCTCGATGGTTGACGACAACGCCCACATGGCGTTTTTGTCTACCCGTGTTCCTCGGTCCTATTGACTACTTTCCGTCCGCAGTTCGCCCAGGTCCCAACCCGGCGATCGATCCGCTGACGCGAAGCCATCCTTCCATGGTCGCTGGAAACCTGTAATCGGTGCCGAGGCGCAAATGTCTTTGAAGAGAACCCGCCGACCACGCCAACCGGCGATCCTCAGTAGCCCGCGGTGATCTCCCCGGCGAAGTGGCGACACCCTGATTGAATCTGGAGCGCCCAGCTTTGCTCACCAGCGTATCCGAGCTGAAATGCGCCCGCTGACATGCCTCTGCTTTGAGCGGTGCAGGGCGATTGCGAGCAGGCTGAAAAGCGGCGGTACGTGGAAGGCCCAAGAACGCTGGCTGGTGCTAAGCGATCGCTTTAATTTCCGAAGGCTAAGCTCCCCGTGCAATGCGGGCGCTCGCCGTCCGCGCGGTGCATCACCACCTGATTGCGTGGGCCCCTGCCCGTTGCGACTGCAACATTCTGGTTGAAACCGCCACCGCCCGCGATCCGCAATACTAAACGCGGTATTTGAATTGGGGCGGCTTTGGGTGCGACGCGGTCTATCCATATTCTGGTCCTAATGAAAATTCTCGGCGATCATGAATCCGCACCGGTTGAAGTGATTGGCGACCTTTACGAGGTTTCAAGAGCTACCGCAAGGGTATCCTCCCAAAGGCCTGCTGAAAATCCTCTCGAAGATGGGTATTTCCACCGTGTTGTCGCTATCGTGGCGCGCAGTTGTTCGAAGCTTGTGGGCCTGGCGGATGAAGTGGTCCGATATGTGTTTTCCGGGTGTGGCAAGCCGCATCCAGGCGCGCGCTATCACAAGCGATCTGCAGCCGAGCATGTCCATTGCTGGCCAAGAAGCCCTGGAACCCGCCAAGAATATCCAGCCAGGGCGCTTGCTCAAGTTCGTGTTTGGCGTGAGTACCACGCCTCAATCCGGATGTGGTGCGCACGTTGGCAGATGCGGTGCAGGGCGACAAGCTACGACAAGTACCTGGAATACGGCAAGCCCTGGTGAATAATCGCCCCGGGGCCTCGCTAAGCGCGATCTGCTGAAAGTCCGTGATGGATCAAACAGCCATTGCCTGGAATGATGTGGAGCCGCTGGAGTCGATCTTCAAGCGCTTGGACTCTGCGGGTATCTCGCTGGGCGCGTTTGTCCTCCTGAGGCGCATGAAGCCATTGCGAAGCCATGAACCGCCCTGGGTGCCCGCTCCAACTCCGGTGAGGGTGGAAGATCCGCCCGCTACGGTACCGAGCGCAGCTCGAAGATCAAAGCAGATCGCTCAGGGCCGCTTGGTGTGACGCCGGATATCTGGTCAATGCCGAAGTACTGCGCAAATCAAGGTCGCCCCAGGTGCCAAGCCCCGGCGAAGGCGTCAGTTGCCGGGCGCAAGTCAAACGAGCTGATCGCTCCGTCGCGCTAATGCGGTGCCTGGTGTGGACGCTGATTTCCCACCGCCGCACCACGACATCTATTCGATTGAAGATCCTGTCGAGCTGATTTTTGACCTCAGGCAGGGTCATCCGCGCGCCGCTGGTGTCGGTCAAAACTGGTTGCCGAGCCTGGTGTAAGGCACCATCGCCTTGCGGTGTGGCCAAGGCCTATGGCCGACCCTGATCACCTTTTCCGGTTACGCGGCGGCACGGGCGCTTCGCCGCTGACCTGATCCCGTTACGGCTGGTTCGCCTGGGAGCTGGTCTGTCCGAGGCGCACGCAGAACCGCTGCGCGGTAATGATTTGCGCGGCAAAGTAAGGGTGCATAGACCCGATGGTGGCTTGAAGACCGGCCTGGGAATGTGATCAAAGGCGGCGATTCCTCGGTGCCGAAAGCTTCCGGCTTTGCAGCCGCCGCCGAATGATCGCAATTGGGTTGCAAAATACTGCGTATCTGCCACTGAAACAACTGCGCGACCCGGTTGGTTTTTGCCCACGCAGAACAAGCACCTGCGTGACAAATCACTACATTCGGTAAACCGTGGAAATGGTGAATGACTTCTTCACCTATGTGGCCCACCGAAACCCGTGAGCTGATGGCCGCAGTTGGTGGTCAGCCGCTGCAGGATCTGATTGGCCGTACCGATCTTGCTGGAAATTCTGCCGGGGCGCGACAGCAAGCAGCAGAACCTGAACCTGGAGCCTTTGCTGTTGCAGCAAAGGATTGCCGGCCGGAACAGCCGCAGTACTGCGAATCGCCCACGCAACGCGCCCTTTGACAAGGGCCCTGAACCGGCCGACGAAGATGGTCGAGATGGCACGTGCGCGTATCGAATGGTCTGACGGTGGCGATTTCGAGAATGCAACTGACTCAACTGCGACCGTTCGATCGCGCGCGGGTCTCCGGCGAATCGCCCCGCGTGCCGGTAACCAGGCATGGTCGGCGCGCCCATTAACCTAACGCTTCCATCAGATGTACCGCGGTGCAGAGCTTTCGGTGTGTGGAATGCCGGCGGCTGAACATGTATCTGGAGGGCGATGCCAATGATATGGTTCCGCAAGGGCAAATGACCCGGGCGGCAAAGCTGGTTATTCGTCCGCCGAAAGGGTAAGCCCGTTCCGCTCCGAGGAAACGGCGATATCGGTAACACCTGTCCTGTACGGTGCGACCCGGTGCATGTTGCTGCGGCCGGTACGGCGGCGAGCGTTTTGCGGTCCGTAACTCCGGTCCCATGCGGTTACGAAAGGTTCTGGTGGACCACTGCTGCGAGTTACAATGAACTGCGGTATGGTCTGTGGTGCCTCGGCCGACTGGCCATTAAACTTCGGTTTGCGGGCATACGCGGCGGTTTTGCCTTTGTTCTGGATCAGGACAACAGCTTCCTTCGAACAAGCTCAACCATGAGCTGGTGGGTTGCACCGGAAATCAGCAGCGAGTCGAATTGGAAGCCTATCGCAGCCACCTGAACCATGGTGCTGACCGAGTACAGTGCTGAAACCGGCAAGTGCCTGGGGTGGAGGAAGTTCGCTGGAAAACCTGGATAATCTACATCCCGGCGTTTTCTGGCTGGTTCAAGCCCAAGGCGGCGAGCTTGCGTGCCCCTGTTGACCAGCACCCGCGCCAACCCGCAATAACTAGAGGTCGGCGCAGGGCCTGTGAGACAGGTTTGCCGCCTTGCCCTGCTGAGTCCCCCCGCAGTTGCAGCTTGATGCGTGCCACTTGCTGTTTAGAGGTTTTGAATATGGCTTGACCCGTTTGAGTAACGACTTTCAGTTTATCGATGTGGGCCGCCAAGGATCCGCTGAAGCGTCCGTTGGCGCAGCGCAAAGACCCAGTTTCGTCGAACTTCACGGCATTCAAAGCCGGATGCGGCATCCCGACGCAAGGGCACCGCTGTCCTGAATGCGGCAATCGCTATTGCGAGTGGGAAGTGCCCGGTTCACAGAACTATAATTCCCAACCTGGTTGAACTGGTTCTCCGAGGGCACCATTCTCGAAGCCGCCGTAGCTGGCCCACCAGAACCACACCTGCCGAAGTCTGTGGCCAGGGTGTGCCCCCCAGGATCGTCGTGCGAAGGTGCCTGTACGCTGAACGACGGCTTCGGCGCGGTGACCATCGGCTCGGTTAAGAGAAATATATTACCCGATACGGCCTTTGCGATGGGGCTGGCGTCCCGGATCTGGTCCCACGGTGTCCAAACTGGCAAGAAGGTCCGCGATCATTGGTGCGGGCCCCCCCCCGCCCCGGTCTTTGGCTTTGTGCTGATGTGTTGGGCCCGTGCGGGTCAAGGCCAAGTCGTGTTTGAATCGCTACCCGGAAGATCGGCGGTCTGCTGACCTTGGTATTCCCGAGTTCAAGCTGGAAAAGCTGGGTGTGTCACGCCGCTCGGGAAATCTTTGAAGGTAAATGGGCATCGAGTTTCGCCTGAACACCGAAATCGGCAAGGACGTCAGCATTGGAATGAGCTGATGGCCGAGTACGATGCCGGTCTTCATGGGTATGGTACTTTACACCTAATATGAAGGGCGGCTTCCCGGTGAGGATCTGCCGGGCGGTGCATGACGCGCGTGGTTTTTGGTTTGCAACGTCAATCGCACCTGGGCTTTTGAAAAGTCCGCCTGCCGACTTCATCGACCTGCGCGGGTAAGCGGTGTTGTGGTGCTGGGTGGTGGCGAATAACCGCGGATGTGATTGTAACCGTACTTCCTATTCGTCAGGCGCCAAGTGGTGCATTGCGCCTATCCGTCGTGAGAGAGACATGCCTGTTCGCGCAAGGAAGTGAAAAACGCCAAGGATGAAAGGCGTGAAGTTCCTGTTCAAATCGCCAGCCCCGATGCCCCATTGTCGGTGAGAAAGGTTGAGCGTCAAGGTAAGTTGAAACCGCGGTTTGGGTGAGCCGGATTGCCGTGGCCCGTCGCAAGCCCCGACAGCCGATCCCAGGCCTCCGAGGAAGTACTCCCGGCCGAGCGGTGATCATTTGCCTTTGGGTTTCCGCCCGAGCCCAGCTGACTGGTTTTTGCAGGCAGCAAGGTGGATTCGATAGCCCAGCCGGGTAGTGGGCCTGCCGAGCAGGCCGCTAACCGCTTCCGAGACCAGCAACCCGAAGATCTTTGCCGGCGGCGATATGGTGCGTGGCTCGGATCTGGTGTGACGGCGATTCTGGGAAAGGTCGTCAGGCGCTGCAGAAGGGGATTATGAGTATCTGGAACTGTAATTGGCTTGTTGTATAGCGGGCGGGCCGCCCCAGGGCGGCCCTTTTTGCGTTTTTGGTGAAGCTATGGCGTGGGGCGGCTACAGGCTTGGCCTGGCCGGGACAACGCTACCAGCCAATCCCTGGGGGCTCGTCGGCGGCACGTCCCTGTGCGCCGACGGTCCCGGCAGGCCAAGCCCCTGCAGCCACCGCTAGCTTTTCCCCCCGCCTGAAGACACTTCTCCTCCGCCCCTGATTATTACCCGCGATTCCCGGTACATGCCCCGCTGAATCCCGCAAACCTGGATACCTACTCCATGTCCCGAATGAAATGATCGCTTTCTCCGTGCCCTGTGGTCAACCCGTGGATGTCCACCCCGGTGTGGATGATGCGCCCAGGCCGGGCGCGTATCTGCCCGAAGTAATCGCGAGGGCGCGCACCCGTGCTTGCGATTTCATGGGGGTTGTGTACCAAACCCGGAAATGGCCTGCGAAGGTGACCTTGCAGCCATTGGAAGCGGGTACCGCGGATGCGGCGATCCTGTTTTCGGGACATTCTGACACATCCCCCGATGCCATGGGCGGGTCCTGTAATTTTGAAAAGACTGGTGAAGGCCCACGCTTCGCAAACGGATCGATAACCGCCGCCGATATCGAGCGCTGAAGTGCCGGGATCCTGAAAACGAAGATCTCGTTAGTGGATGAATGCGGTGCGCACGCATCCTCCGCAGCGAGCTGAACGCCGAGTGCCCCTGATCGGTCTTTCCGCAGCCCCTGGACGCTGGCGACCCTATATTGGTGAAGGCAGTTGCCGTCCAAGGACTTCCGCAAGACCAGGCGTGTTTATGACCAGCCCTGAAGCCATGCATATGCTGCTCGACAGTTGGCCGAATCGGTTATCCTCCTACCTGAAAACGGCCAGATTCTGGCCGCCGCTCAGGCGGTACAGATCTTTGATACCTTGGGGCGGGTAATCTGTCCTTTCTGACGCCCTACCAGAAATTTTTTCCCTGGCCTAACATGCGCAGATCGTTCGCTGGGGCCTGATCCGGCAATGAAGGCCGTTGTGTAACCGGTGATCCTGTTTCCAAAGACGGCGGCCCTATGGCTGGAAAGCATGCAGATGCGGGCGCTGATGCCTTGGGTCTGGATTGGAACCATGGAATGGCGTAGCGCGTTCACGCGTGGGGTTCCAAGGTGGCGTGCAGGGCAATATGGATCCAACCGTGCTGTATTGCCAAGCCGGCGGCCATTTTCGTGAAAAGAGGTGGCGCGGATTCTGAAAAAGGCACGGCAGAGGCAATGGCCACGTGTTCAATCTCGGCCACGGCATCACGCCAGAAGTGGATCCCGGCCCATGCCGGCGCCCTTTATCGAGGCGGTGCACGAAGTTGTCAGCGATCTAATCATGATCCCCTCTGCTATCGTAGTCCCTGAGTCAATTTCAGGCCGTGCCAGAGGGAAGTTATGCCGTCGGGGTGATATTCAATCAGAAGGGCGGTGTGGTAAATCCAGCACGCCCTGCAATCTCGCGGCGGTCCACGCGCTGCCGCTACAAAGACGCTGGTGGTGATCTGATCCCGTCCAGCCACCCAGTCACTACCTGCTGGGCGACTGGGTTGCAAGGATGTGGATCTGACGATTGCCCGATTTCTTCTCGCAAACGCTGTCCGACCAGCCTGTTCACAAAGAAGGCGAACAGTTTTGTTAGTGGAGACAGCCGTTCGAAGAATCCTCTGGGTCATGCCGGCGGCTCCGGAGTTGGCGATTGCAGCAACAACTGGAATCACGCTAACAAGATTCAGAACTGCGTAATATGCTCAAGGATCTGAATGGCAATTACGAGCGGAATCTATATCGATACCGCACCGAGCTTCAATTTCTACACGCATCTCCGGCCTGATCGCCGCGCGCGCTGCCTGATCCCGTTCGACTGTGACAGCTTCTCCGCCAAGGCGCTTCTATGGCCTGCTCAGAGCTGAAGAATTCGTGAGGAGCCACAACGCAGATCTGGAAGTGGAAGGCATCGTGGTCAACCAGTTTCCCAGTCACGGGCGAGCACTGCCGCAACAGATGCTCGACCCGAATTAATCGCCGACCGGCTTGCCGTATTGCCAACCTAAAACCTGTCCAGCTCAGTACGCATGCGCGAATCACACCAGGTCAGCACCCGCTGATCTTCCTCGAACGGACGCCCCAAGCTGACGACAGCAGTTATCGCCCTGCATGACCATAATCGAAGCAAAGGCCTGAAGCAACTGACGGCTCAGGCGGGGGAGAAGTGGCCAGATCATCGGAATGACGAATGGTCGCGGTGGCCCACAATGATCAGGTTCAAAACGGGATGCCGATGCGCATGAAAGTCATAAAGCGGTAGCCCCCGGCGCTGTAGACGAAGGTGTTGGTCTGGTAACGATCGGCGTGCAAAGCTGGCGCTGGCGGCAAACATGAACGCGGACCACGAAGGGCGGGGATCCGCCCCCCAACTGTTGCGCGACGCCAATGCTATGGGTTGGTCCCAGCAAAGTACGGCACTGCGTTTTACTGACGACCTCGCGCAGGAATCGACGTCAACAGAGTAGATGAACGAGAAGCATGAACAGGGGCCCGAGCAATGGCGACCAGCCCCATCACATGTCCAAACCACCGTATCAACCAAGCCGCACCTTTTCATCGCGATGCTGATCGCCCAGCATGCCGAAATGATTTCAGAATGCGCCAGTCGATGGCCTTGGTAGCGTCTTCGGTATCAGGCAGCCGGTGGCCAGCACCCGGCGGTAGCGATCAGTGCAAGCCCCTCGATGGGCATGATCTCAACGCGCTAAATACCATCCACCGGCGAGGTAGCGGGCAGCAAGTGTGCAATCGGCGCCTTGTTGCGGCGGTAGGCGCGCTCAAGACTGCACGGTGTTCATGCTGAATCAGGTGCCGTTATCGGGCAAACTTGCTGATCTGCGTTGGTGAGCCCTCCACCAGCATCACGTCACCCGAACTGTAGCTTGAAAGTCGTCCAGGTTTTATCCTGAAATGTTTCTCGTTGTTTGCCGGTGAAATGGCCAGTACGTGCAATGCCGTAGCGGGCGGTCAGGTTGAAGGTCGCCGCTCGGCCGGTGGCTGTAGCGTGAGTTACGTCCGACAATGGCTTTCCGGCCCCAATACCACGTCGCGGGTAGAGATGTCTCGGAAGTTTGGCCGCCTGTTTCGTGGTGAACGTCAGCAATCCATTTTGAACGCAGCTCCATAAAGTGTGCATAGTTGGCGTGCAGCACCAGGCGGTCGCACAGCTTGTCAACAGAGTGGTGTTTGACGGTGGACAGCTCCTCGTCGCCGCGAAAAGATCCTCAGTAAGACTGTATCCGCTTCTTGCCAATTGAGTTTGGCGTCGGCAATTGTTCTGATTGATGATTCGGCGAGTCCCGTGCGGACCAGCAGTTCGGTCATGAACGGGCGGCTCTGGTCCGGGCGCAAGCTGCTTTGAAAAGGCTTTTCACGTCAGGCAGCAAGGCGGTGGGCCACCAGCAGAATGGAAGCCGCACGCCGATCACTGCCAGATCAAGCCTGGCAGGAAAATATCTGAACATGCCGAAGGTTTTTTCCATGCCGTTCTGCCGGGCTATACGCCATCGACCAGGATATTGGTCGAGGTGCCGATCATGGTCATGGTGCCCGCCCAGGATGGTCGCGTAGGACAGCGGGAATCAGCATTTTTTGAAGCTTTGCTGCCGAACGCATCGCGGCGAGCCGGTCAACCGGCGACCGGGCGTCAGGAATAGCGACTAACGGGCGTATTTGATAAGGTCGAGAGCACCAGGGCGGTGAATCATCCAGGCTGAACAGGGTGCGTAGCGGGCTGCCGCCGCCCAGTTTAGCCAAACACTTGCCAGGCCCGTCGACACAGCCGGATGCGCTCCAGGGCCGCCGACCAGATGAACATGCAGGCAATGGTAATAGGCGCGCTGTGGAACAGCACGCGACACATCGCCCTGCCCCCGTGAGCAGGTGCTGGCCAGCAAAATACCGCAACGAACCGGCAATCCGACCACAGGTCGGGGCTGAATTTTTTTCGCGGGCGAAACGCATAAAACACCCAGCACCAGCAGGGCGGCGAACGCCAATCATTGGCAGGGAAGTCCAGCTCATCGGTAAACATGAAATCTCGTGTGAGGTAATCTGGTTCGTACTTCGGAACCCGTCCTGGCCGCCACAATGAAGGGGGCAAGGCAAAATTGTCCCAATAGGCGAAGCGAAGTTATATATGCCTTTTTTTGGAATAAAAAGGCTGAATTTTAGGCTGGGTAAAGCTGTAATCGCGATGTACCGTCAGGGGCGGTATTTCATACTCATTCCCTAGGTAACCCGAATGCTGCTTTGGCTTGGCTGAGGTTACCCTTAATGACTTTGTATCAATCCAATGTAATGTCCGCCTTGGCCAATAGCTTTGACCCTGTTGGCCGCCTGCCGTATGTTTCAAAACGACTGTATGAATTTCGTTCGGCGGGTAATGGTCCTGCTGACTTGGAGCAATAGCAATGCCGACTTATCAAGCCCCCTGCGTGATGCGCTTCGTTATGGACGAAGTAATTCGATTTTGGCGCAGTTAACGAAACTCATGGTTTGACTGATGCGACCGCCTGATCTGGTCAGCGCGATTCTCGAAGAAAGCCGCCAAATTGCTGGCGAAGTGCTGGCGGCCGCTGATCGGAAGTGGCGAATGAAGAGGGCTGCCATATTGATGATGGCGTGGTGACCACGCCCAAGGGTTTCAAGGAAGCCTATCAGCAGTTATGTCGACAAAAGGGCCTGGGTGTTCGATGAACCGTCCGGTGAAGTAACGGCGGGCAGGGCTTGCCGCATCGCTGGTCTGGTCGTGGCAGAAATGTAACCGCCTCGGCCAACTATGCCTGGAGGCATGTACCCCGGCTTGAGCCCAAGGTTGCTCGGCGGCCTATCCGCAGCCACGGCAGTTCCTGAGCAGAAGGAGCTGTACCTGAACAAGCTGGTACCCCGGTACCTGGACCGGCTCCATGTGCTTGACGCGAGCCGCATTGCGGTACCGTCTGGGTCTTACCAAAGACCCACGCGTACCGCGCGAAAGACGGTACCTACGAATTAACGGGACCAAGATCTTTTATCTCCTGCGGCGAGCATGAACTTTGCCGAAAAACATTGTGCACTGGTTTTTCTGGGGCCAAACTGCCTGAGATGCGCCCTCCGGCCCAAAGGCATTTCGGGTGTTCATCGTGCCCAAGTTTTCCTGCCCCGACGCAAACGC
>Ga0163217_1061100_pt1 | contig 10969 bp, 14 predicted proteins | sample SynspAceP_FD_185933 | JGI IMG/M metagenome (GOLD analysis project Ga0163217, IMG submission 185933) | Saline lake microbial communities from Ace Lake in Antarctica - Synechococcus sp. Ace-P (PacBio error correction) | ecosystem: Environmental > Aquatic > Non-marine Saline and Alkaline > Saline ...
GAAGAAGGCAAGTTATTTGGGCAAGTGCTGAACTTGAGGCTCTGATGCAGTATTTGCCAATAGCGGTTTCACTGCGGGTCAAAGCGGCTAGCCAAATGGTGCCAGTGCCTCACAGTATTAGTCAGCGAAACTTGTGGCCAAAGAGCCTGTTGTAGCGGAGACATACCCTGCCCCTGGTGGCAATATGTATCCAACGGCGGCGCTATGCAGCTTGTCTCAGGGATTCTAAACCTATTCTTCTGCGCTATGCCAACCTATGGCCATGCTTGCGGCAGATGCTCAATGTCTTGATCGAGCGTGTGCTGCAAGGTGGGCCTGCGGCGAAACCTATAACTTCCCTTTAGGAGTGCCTATTGAAAGCCTACGGCTTTCAACCGTTAAGGCCGCATGAAAGAAGTTGGTCACGCCAACGTGTGTTGGGCGCTGTGAGCCGGCCAGCAAATGGATGTTTACTTGGACCATATTATTTCCGGCTTGAGCTAAGAGAAAAAGGGGATTGAAGCGTCAGAACTTTATTTTGTAGTTCGGTGGTGTGCGGTCCGCGATCTTCGTTTGGCAGCTAGTAATCTGCCACAGCGTCTTATTTTTCTCGCATTTTTTCTGATACTTCATTACTGGGCACCCTTCCCCTTGTTGTAACCACCTCAAAAAGTCCATATCAGTTGCCATGGTTACGCTGTTCTAAAAAGCCAGAAAGCTATCCTTGGTGGAGGGGTAATGCTGCGATTCATTGAGTCTCTCCAATACATTTATTGTGGCCCATGTGGCCCAAGCTGCCCTGATTATGCACTTGGGCCGGGGTGTTTACCCTGGTTTGAGTGTCGGTTTACTCTGCCGAGGCACCGCTTGTAACGATCAGGGAGTGGCTAACCTCACTTAGCCAGCCGCCCATGGGCTGGGGTATTGTTTCTGGCGTATCCTATTTCGAGGATACCTTCCCCTGAAATGGCCATTGGTGTGATGTCACATCTGTGGTCAGCCGGTTACTGGCAGGTGGAGCCTATTTTCAAAAAACCGGTAGCCGCGGATTGCTCCCAGCTGGCTGCAGAAAAGTGGTCGTTCAGGGAAAGTTCGATTTTGATTGGGGTGACCCCAAGCACTGGTCTTATTCTGGGGCACCATCTGCGATTTTCCTGGTTTAAGGTCCCTGCTCCTGGTGATCAAGGCGCATGGCTTTTGGGTGGCTGTAATTGACTCCAACATTTGGGGCGGTGGCGTCTGGTGACTTGACTTCCAGACCTCGATTTCGGCACAATTCTGAGGTTATCCGGTTACGCCATCTGGTTGACGGTTCACCAACCTAGAAGATCTGGTCGGCTGGCCATCGTCTACGTGTGCTGTGTCTGCCTTGCTGCTGGGAGGCGCTTGCGTCAGTATCCTGGTTCCGTCCTTTTAACTTGGTGCGGAGAAGCATTCCTTTTCTCTGGTGATGGTAATTAGGCTATTCCTGTTTGGTAGCCTGGCTGTTTTGCCGCGTTCAACTATGCGGCTTTATACAGCTTGGCCTATCCTACTGCTATTTACTGGTCGCGACGCTGGCGCTGTTAAATCGGCTCTTTTCTGCCTCTTACTTTTTGACTCCCAATGTGGGTTGTTGGTTTCGGGATATTCAGCTCGGCACTTGGTTGGCAAATTCCCGACTTTACTTGGCTTTTCTTCTTGAGGGTGGCCTTTTGGCTATCAGCGGGCATGAGATTCTGATTTGAAGAAACTCTATCGAATTTGGCGTCAAACATACCCGATGTCAGTGATGACAGCCCTGCGCTCTGGTTTTACCAGATCTGGCTCACCAAAGAGCCTCGGCCGCAGTCGCCAATAGCCCCTTTATGAAGGCCCGCCCAGGCTGAACGCCAGCGTACCTGGTTTAGCAGAACAAGCCTTTGCTACTTCGTCTATTGCCCCTTCTCCAGGAATTGAGAAACCTAAGTCTCGCCACGGTTATGGCATTACACACACGAGGGAACGGCGTCTATCAGACCTGGTTTCCAGGATCGTAAACAAACTTTTTCTAATCAATACTTCGGTCTCCAGTCGAAGGTAAGGTGAGTTTGGCTATGGTGGTTATCAAGTTCAGAATGTATGAACAGCCACCTGGGTGACCAAAGGGTAACTTGAACTATCATCTAAGCCCCTTTGAAACAAGATGGTCTACGAGCAGAGCCTGAGCCTAGGAGGTCAAGGCTACAGCGCTCCGCCCAAAAAGAGCTAAAGTAGTAAAGAAGCAAGCTCCCGCATTCCTTGCTAAAGTTCAAGCTGATGTTGCTCAGGAAAGTTAAGATCACTAGCTGTTCAGGTCAGTTTGAATTCTTGTTCAGGTCAATCTGATTGTGCTACTTGGCCGCTTTTCCTGGTCAAGTAGTTTTTTAATGCGGCACGAAGCCTGAGCGACAGCCATCACGCCAGAGGCACCGAGCACTGGGCAGCATGGCAAGGCGAGAATGTTGCGATCGGTGAGACGCGCATGCTCCTTAATAGCCTGGATTGTTTTGTTGTTGGCGGTGGGTTCTGAAGGTCTGGCGGCTTTTCTTTGTCCTTAGGCGCACACCCAACCCCGGCGATGGGCTTGGAGCAGTTTCAGGCCAATTCCCTGGAGCGCCGTTGGGCTAGCAACGCGGCAGGGTCGTGATGGAGCAGCTGCACTGGGGATATTCCAAGTTGGGCCGACTTGTTGCTCTTGGCCTTCGCGGGTTTGCCAGGTTGGTGGATCAAAGTAGCCCTGATGAAGAAACAAACGAGACTTGCCAAACCATGAACAAGAAACGAGACTTTCGGCAAGTCCCTTGGGAGAATATCTGGGCGAAAGAGATCGGCCAAAGAATTTAAAAAGCTAGCTGCATGGGACACGCATACCTCGGGCCTAGGGATCTTTGCGATTTGTTGCGTTGGTTGACCCGTCACTTATCTCGGTTAGCAGTTGAAAATTGACAGTTGAAAGTAGGAGATGACTGGTACTGGCGGCCTGATAGCTGATGCCCAATGGCTAATGCACAATGGTTAATACCCAATGGCTTATTAAATTCTCCCACTTGCCAATAAAACGGCGAACCTAAAGCTGACAGGCACTGCTGCGATGCAATGTCATCTGATGATCAAAGCTATAAATCAAACTTACCAGACATTCTAAATCAAGTGTTCATGGCTTTGAAGAGGTAGGCAGGAAATGTCTGCATTGGCATCACATCCTCTTGGTTGCTGTCATTCGGGGATGGCCCGCCTGGCATTGTCAGCAATCAGCAGAGCATTGGCCAACAGTTCCAAAGATTCCGGCCGATCCAGATTCTGCAAGGCTTTCTGAATAGCGAGGGCGACTGTGGGAGGGGCGGACGCGGATTCCTGGGCAATCAGCTTCGATAGCTTCCCGGCTTTTCGTCATCACTTTGAAGGCGACGCCTTGGTGTCGCTTCTGCCGAAAAAATCGCCATGTACAGAAGGTTTACCCTCGAGGCGTCATGGCACTGGATGCCGTAATTGATCAGCAATCTGGGGGCCAGTAGCGCAGGGCTTGAGGCCTTCACAGGCCTCCTTTTTTCACGCCCAGCCTGCTCAACGCAGTGCTCCGAATTCATCCCATCATTGGGGCAGCGTCGCCCAGCCGCCGCATGCCTCAGCAGGGATTGGCCCCCTGGAAGTTGCGGTGGCTTGCGCGCACACCGGCAGCATCATTGCTGCCGCGCAGTCAGCCACCATGGCGTGAGCTGGGTGAGAGGTATGGTCGCGAACTTTCTCCATGTCTCCACACGGCTTGAGGGTGTTTGCTTTCGATTCTTGCACTCCGTAGCCAGCTGGTCAGTGGAAAGGGCTCTCGCGCGCCATAGAGCCGTTGCGGTCCTTTCCGGCCCTGGGAAACTGAGGACGCCTGGTCAAAGACACTGGTCCAGCAGCAGGGTCAACAGGGTAGGCCAAGATGCCGGTATTTTTCGGCGTGATAGCTATGCCAAAACCTGCAAATATGATGAAATATTCTTGGCTGCTTTGATGTATTGCGCCTCCAGCGTTATGAACACGCTGGTGACATCGCTGGATATTCGGTGATAGCCGTCAAGCAGTCGGGCTCCGATCAAGGGCCGTGATTGCATTGGATCGGCAGAAGTTGGCGGTGAAAGCTGTCACATGGATTTTCCGCAGGTGGCGCCCGTGGCGGTGGAACCCGGCAGATAGAACGCCAGGTTGGCGCTGGCCGCTCGCAGAGCACGTAGGAAATGTTGCGGCAGGGGGATCGTGGCTGAAGCGACCCCGCAAGGCAGGCCCAGCACACATGCTCTCGGTCCCAGCTCATGCCGAAGCTCGCAGGCCTCGTGCAAGGTCTTGCTCATGTGGTTGCTGTTGGCGCCCAGGACCAAGATCGCAGGAGCTTCGATCAGGTCGCGCAGGTGTACTCCTGCAGCTGACCTTCGATGCTCGCGGCGCACGCATCCGCTCCATCGGGCCACGTGGGTCGGGTCCATGCCCGACAAATCCCCGTGGTGAAAAGGCCCCGAACAGGGAGCGGCCTTGGCGTGGCGCCAGTAGCAGCGGCGCGCGCCCCCATGCATGGCGCCTGTTGTAGGCCAGGGACGCCGCGTAGACGGCCGATCTGTAGTAAACCCACCACGCACCTGCTCGAGGGCCAGGATCCTGCTGCTGATGCTGGCCTGTCAAGGGGAGTCGGCGAATGAAGCTGTTCTGCATCGGCCTGGGGCTGATCGGCGCTTCGGACCACGCCTTCATACTGCCTTCCAGCGCAGGTGTGCCGTAGCGGACGAAGCTTGCTTGGCTGGACGTGGGCTTTATCTGATTCTGTGGGACCCCCAACGATTAAGCAAATCTAACCCGTCCAGCCGCCTTACCCTCATTCGATGCCTTGCTATTAACTGCCGTAATACGGCTGCAATGAGACCAGGCCTGAGCTGCTACGGCGGCAATCCACCAGCCCGCAGCCCTGGCGCCTGCGCCTCTTTTTCCTGGTGCACAGCGGGGCTTTGCGTGTCCCCACCTGGCCCTGTTCTCACTAGGTCGTGCCATCTGATCCCAGCCGTTGTAGGCCCTCGCTTGCTGAGCTGGGTCTCACTCGGTGGCCTGAGCGTTGCGAGCTCAGTGGGGCGGCCCTGGAGTTGATGGCCAAGCTTGGGATGCGGCAGTACGGCGATCTGCCCGATGGATCTGGCCGATGCCTCGCTGCACTGGTTTGGCCCATGAAGCACGGGCTCGCCGCATTGCACCCTCGATCGCGTGATTTCGCTCTTACCCGACTGCCTGGTGGAGAGGGCCCTGGAAACTTCCTGGCCGACTTGAGCCTCTCGATCTGACTTGGCGCGGAGTCCCTCCGGATTGATCAAATCCACGATCGAGCGGGCCCCTCACCCACTCACCGCCAAACCGGCGTACCGCCGGCTCTCGGCGGCTCCGGCAGAGGGCCGCTGCCTGAGTTGATAGATATACAAGAAATGGGCGCATGCCCTGCGTCAACCGACGTCCGGCTCCGCAAGGCAACTGCTTGTGGCGGACAACCGCTAACGGCTTCAGCACCCGGCTCACGCCCGCGAACCACGTGCCTTGCTGCCCGAGGTGCTGGTGCGGCGATGCTGAACTGGCGCTGATGGAGGAAGTGCACCGCATCGCCTGGAAGGCGGCCGGCGGCCCAGGGGGGCCGGCGGATTCACGCCGTGGAAGCTCCGGGTGGGTAGGCTCGCGGGTGCGGACATCAGCTGCCCTCGTTCGCTAATCGGAGGTGGTGATGGCGGGTGGATCAGCAAGGGGCAACCGCTTGGAGCTGGAGCTGGTGGCCCAGTGTGTTGTGGGTGCGCAATATTGTGGAGAGAAACCTTGAGCCGATGAATGTGATCTAAAGCCTGTCCAAACTGGCGTCTGCCTGTCGGCGGATGTGCTGGTCGGGGAGGGAGCTGGGAGTTGAGGGTTGGAGGCTTTCAATTTTGCATGTTTCGTTTCCGACGGCCTTTCGGATCAAGAAACGTTTTCAGTCCTGCCCCTGTTACGGAGAGCGTAACGAGCTCTGGGGATGGTTTTGCTGATGATGTCCTCGAAGATGCCCATGCTGCCCAAAGACCTTCAGGCCTGGCGATGGCTTACGCGAGGCCTTGCGCCTGGCGCGTGCTGTTGTCCTGCCTTCGCGGCGAATGGCAGCCGCCTCGATGGCGAGCAAGGCGGTGGCGGCTGAGGTTGAAGCGATGGCCCTGCTCAAGGGTGACCACCTCGTGGGGCCGCACAGAGGGAGGCTTGTCGTTTTCCGCTACGATCCGAACTTTAGGAAGTTGTCCACGAGGGCGACACACGAGGCTCCCCTTGCCTAGTTCAGGCTCAGTCTCGCTCGAGTCGCCCGGGAAAAATTCGCGAACCACGCGCTCCAGTGGGTTCGTTGCTCGATCTATATTCGATGGCATTCGACCTTCACTTCCTTGGAAGGATCAGAACGTCCTACAATGGCAGATCCGATTGCAGTTCATATTGAGGTGTTGGTGGGTGAGCTCAAGGACAAATACCAAAGGCCACTGGCCGGCTGCCGACCTGCTGCTGCCGAAGGCTTATGCAGCATTGACGGAACGTAAGTTGATTGATGTCAAGGACCTTGGCGCGGGGGTAATCGGGTGGCGGTGGAATGCGATGCATTCGCCTTCCGTAAACAGGATGTGGATTAATCAGATCTGGATCGCCCAGGGAGATCGGGCCTATCCCTGCCGTTACGTGATCACAGCCAAGGAGGTTCTCGGTTTCTCCGCAATACAGTGTCCAGATCAGCGACTGGAAAACCAGGCGTCCGGTGCTGTCGGCGCGACTTTCACTTTTCCTGCCGCCTGAAGGGGCCAGATCCATCACCCTCAGGAATGAAGGCGATTGAAAGACCATGGGACTACCCAGTAATTTTGTTCGTGAAGACAACAATGACCATCATGAAAAAGCCACGCCACCGCCTTGGATCCTTGCCTTGGCTCGTTGGCACAGCCCTGACAGACCGAGCCTGGTATCAGCGGGTCATTCAACGCACTCGTTACTACGGCCGCAGGCACGCGTGGGGCGGCCGCTCACGCCCGTCAGCGTGGCGGGAGTGGGTCGCCGACCGGTGTGCGTCGCTGTGCCGTCCAGGCAAATCTACGACTGCTGATCCACACGGCCCTAAAAGCACGGGGGTGACACCACGGCCGAGACAGCGAGCGAAGCAGGGATGCATGAAGGTCAAATGAGCCGGTTCAGAAGAAGAATCGTCAAGCGATTAATCCGGACTGGCCTGCAGTGGTAAGCAGCCCACTATTGGCCGCCAAGCCCACGAAGACCGAGATTGGCAACGGACTCTGTCCTCACCCCATTTGCGATTACGATCGATGGTCCGGTGGCATATGCAAGTTAGACTGAGCTGCTACCCACTGGCAGCCAGTCCGGTAATCGCTTGAACCGAGTTCTTTGCTTTCTGACGGCTTCATTTGACCTTCATGGCATGCCTGGCTTCGCCTCGCTGTCTGGCGTGTTTTGTCACCCGTGCTTTTTAGGCCGTGTGGATAGCAGTCGTAGATGCCGACGGCACGCGACGCACGGTGCGGCGACCCCTCCGCCACGCTGACGGGCGTGAGCGGCCGGCCCACGCGTGCCTGCGCCGGAGTAAGCGAGTGCGTTGATAGACCCGCTGATGACCAGTCGGGTCAGGGCTGTGCAACGAGTCCAAGGGCAGGATCAAGGCGGTGGCGTGCTTTTTCCTGATGGTCCTTGGTTGTCTTCAACGAACAATAATTACTGGGTGCTACCCATGTTTCATCGGCCTTCAGTTCCTTGAGGGTGTGATCTGGCCGTTCAGGCGGCAGGAAAGTGAAGTCGCTGCCCGACAGCACGCGGCGCCTGTTTTCCAGTCGCTGATCTGGACACTGTATTGCGGAGAACGCGAGACACCTCCTTGGCTTGTGATCACGTAACGGCAGGGATAGGGCCGATCTCCCCTGGCGAACTCCAGATCTGTATCACATCCTGTTTACGGAAGGCGAGATGCATGCATTCACGCCAACCGATTACCCGCTGCGCAAGGTCCTTGACATCAATCACTTCGTTCGTCAATGCTGCCACTAAGCCTTCGGCAGCAGCAGGTCGGCAGCCGGCAGTGGCTTTTGTATTTGTCCTTTGAGCTCATCCACCAACACCTCAATTGAACCTGCAATCGGATCATTGGGCAATGTGACGTTCTGAATCGCTTGCCAAGGAACGTGAAGGGTCGAACGCATCGAATATAGATTCGATACGGTCAACCGAAACCCAAACGGCGCGTGGCGCGAATTTTTTCCCGGGCGACGAGCGAGACCTGAGGCCCTGAACTGGCTAAGGGTGACTCTGTTTGTCGCTCGTGACAACTTCCAAGTCGGAGTCCGGAGCGGAACGACAGCTCCCTCTGTGCGGCCACGTAGTGGTGGCGATCCCCTTGAGAGGCTAGGGGACCATCCGCTGTCAAACCTCAACCGGCCAGCGCCTGTGCTCCGCCATCGAGGCGGCACTGCCATCGCGCGCGAGCAGATCAAACAGCACGCGCCATGGCGGGCAAGCGCTCGAGTAGCCATCGCCAGGCTGAGAGTCTTGGCAGCGATGGGCATCTTCGAGGAACATTCAATCAGGATGCCATCCAAGGCTCGACGCTCTCCGTAATGGGGCAGTGATGAACGTTTCTTGATCCGAAAGGTGCGCGTCGGAAAAGCGAACATGCAAAAATGAAAGCCTCCAACGGCCGCTTCAACTCCAGCTCCCTCGCCGCCGCACATCCCGCCGCACTAGGCAGACGCAGTTGGACTAGGCTTAGATGCACCATTCAATCGGCTGCAAGGTTCTCTCGCAATATTGCGCAGCCCACAACACACTGGGCACCAGCTCCAGCTCCACGCGTTGCCCACTTTGCGTTGATTCACGCGCCATCACCACCTCGAAGGCGAAAGCCGAGGGCAGCTGAAGTCCGCACGGCCGCGAGCCGACCCACCCGGAGCTTCACGGAGTGAATCCGCCGGCCCCCTGGGCCGTCGCGCCGCCTCCAGGCGATGCGGTGCACTTCCTTCCATCCAGCCGCCAGTCAGCATCTGTCCTGCACCAAGACACTGCAGCAAGGCAACTGGTTGCGGGCGTGAAGTCCGGGTGCTGCAAGCCGTAGCGGTTGTCCGCCACCAAGCAGTTGCTTGGCGGCGGGCCGGGTGACTCAGGGCATGCCATTTTCTGAACATCAACGGCAGAAGCGGCCTCTGCGGAGCCCGCCGAGGAGCCGGCGGTAGCCGGTTTTGGCGGTGATGTGGGGTGAGGGGCCGCTCGATCGTGGATTTTGATCAATCCGAGACTCGCGCCAGTTCAGAATTCGAGAGGCTCAGTCGCCAAGGAAGTTTTCCAGGCCCTCTCCCAAGGCAAGTCCGGTAGAGGCCGAAATCAGCGTCGTCGAGGGTGGAATGCGGCGGAGCCCGTGCTCATGGGCCAAACTCTAGTGCAGCGAGGCATCGGCCAGATCCATCGGCAGATCGCCGTACTGCCGCATCCAGCTGGCCATACCAACTCCAGGGGCCGCCCCACTGAGTCGCACGCTCAGGCCACCGAGTAGCACCAGCTCAGAAAGCGAGGGGACCGACATCGGCTGGGGACTTCAGAATGGCAGACCTCAGTGAGAACAGGCAGGTGGAACACAAAGCCCGGCTGTGCACCAGGAAAAGTTAGGGCGCAGGCAGCCAGGGCTGCGGGGCTAGGGTGGATTGCCGCCGTAGCAGCTCAGGGCCTGGTCTCATTGCACGCCGTATTCGGCAGTAATACAAGCTCAATCGATGCAGGTAAAGGGGCGGCTGGACGGGTTTGCTTAATCGTTGGGGCGTCCACAGAATCAGTAAAGCCCAACGTCCGGCCACAGCTCGTACCGACTACGGGCACACCTGGCGCCTGGAAGCAGTATGAAGGCGTGGTCCGAAGCCGCCGATCCAGCCCGCAGGCCGATGCCAGACAGCTTAAATTCGAGAGCCTTGACCCAGGAAGCGGAGGCAGCAGGACTCCTGGGCCCTCGAGGCAGGGCGTGGTGGGTTACTACAGCATCGGCCTCTACCGCGTCCTGCCTAACAACAGCGCCATGCATGGGGGGCGGCGACCGCTTGCCTACTGGCGGCCGCCAAGCGCCGCTCCTGTTCCGGGGCCCTTTCACCACGGGATTTGGTTCGGGCCATGGCCCGACCCACGTGGCCACATGGAGCGGATGGTGGCGCCGCGAGCCATGAAGGTCGGCTGCAGGAGTACACCCTGCGTCGACCTGAGATCGGGCTCTGCCGATCTGGTGGTCCTGGGCGCACAAGATCAACCACATTGAGCAAGACTGCTAGCGAGGGCCTGCGAGCTTCGGCATGAGCTGGGACCGGGAGGAGCATGTGGTTGCTGGCCGAGCACCTGGCGGGGTATACGCCCACGATCCGTGGAACGATTCCTACGTGCTCTGGCGAGCGCTGCCGAGGACCTGGCGTTCTTCTCCGGGTCTCACCGCACGGCGCCTGGCGGGATCCAGTGGAACAGCTTTTCACCGCCAACTTCTGCTCCGAATGCAATGCAACGGCCTGATGTCGGAGCCCGACTGCTGACGCCGGGCTATCACGAATTATCCAGGTGTCACCAGGTGTTCGAATAAACGTGGAGGCGCAATACATCAAAGCCGCCAAGAATATTTCGGATCTATTATTTGCAGGTTTTGGTATGCGCGTATCAGCGCCGAAAATACCGGTCATCTTGCTACTCACTGTTGATCAGACTAGTTTGGAACGCAGTGTCTTGATCCAGTGCGTCCTCTAGTTTCCGATGGCCGAAGACGGCAACGGCTCTATGGCCGCCAGCCTTTCCACTGACCGACTGGGCTAAGGAGTGCAAACGGAATCGAAGCCAACCCTCAAGCCGTGGTGGAGACATGGAGAAAGTTCGGCGACCATACCTTCAGCCCAGCTCACGCTCCTGGTGGCTGACGTGCGCGCAGCAATGATGCTGCGGTGTGCGGCAAGCCACC
>Ga0163217_1028839_pt1 | contig 10967 bp, 19 predicted proteins | sample SynspAceP_FD_185933 | JGI IMG/M metagenome (GOLD analysis project Ga0163217, IMG submission 185933) | Saline lake microbial communities from Ace Lake in Antarctica - Synechococcus sp. Ace-P (PacBio error correction) | ecosystem: Environmental > Aquatic > Non-marine Saline and Alkaline > Saline ...
AAGAGCAGAGGAGTTGCCGGAAAGTCGGCAGACTGGTATAAGATTCCGGCTATCTAATGCTCCTGGGTTCCCACGTCCCCCGAGACCCCGGACTCCCCGGACGCGGCATTTTCAATGGGACCGAAAGCACGGCTTATCGCGGCGGCCCAAAGGTCACGGTGGTGTCCCCGGATTATGGCCCGAAGCGACGAAAATTTGCCGACCATCTGGGGCTCAAACCCCAGCCAACAAGGGGACAGACCGCCCGCACTCCGCCTCTGGCGCTTGGCCCATGGTCAATCATTGCCGCGAATATATCATTCTTCGACCGGCAGGTTCCCTATTTCCCGAGAATTACTGCCGCAAATACTTCCCGATATGCCGAATGGGCTGGTTCCGTCCTGGTTGAAAAAGAACGGTGGCCTAATGTTCCCCGACCGGAAATGCTGCGCGTTCCGACTTTCCAAGGGGCCGGACTTGACGAGCAAAATAATCGCGGAACTGGAAAATCGGTCGCCTTTGACGAAAAAACCGGCGCGACGTCGTTACGCCCTGGATCGTCGGTTTTCCGCCTGGGGCGAAAAAGGGCAAATGGAGGGAAGCCTCGAAGAAAAGGAAGCGGCAAGGGCAGCGATGTAGTTTGCCGTCTCACGCCCATATTGGAACAGAAAATCGCGAACGATGTTGTTCGAGAGTATCCCTTTCCCTTATTTTCGGCAATCAGGACATGACATTTCAAAGGTACGGATCATCCCGATGTTCTGAACACGGCGGGTACCTGTCCGTTCGGTAAAACTGAAAGACGGCGTACGCTATGGTGGCTCACAGGTTGTTTCGACCTGCTCTTGTGGCCAATTATGGGCCTCGGATCGGGGGTCTGGGGCGGGGATCAATGTCAGCAAGGATTATAAACGACAACGTACCTTACACGCCGTTGCCTGGGCGGAGAAGATAACGGTGTTCGGTCGAGAAGATCGTCACGGTTGCCCGCGAATTCGCAACCAATGCAAGAAAAGACGCAACGGCAAGTCGATGTCATTCTCGGCGCCGGTCTGAACCAGCTGGTTACCAATATGGACATGAACTATCGCGGCATTATCAACATGCTGTGGATGTGCGGTCTGCATCGGTCAGTCGGGTGGTGGCGTGGTCGCAATTAATGTCGGACAGGCAAACTGCGCCCGCAGACAGGCTGGCACCGCTGGCCTTCGGTTCTTCGACTGGAATCGTTTCCCACCGCGGCAGATGATTCAACCAGCTTCTTCTATGCGGCAATAGCGAACCAGTGCGATATGAAACTTTGGACGTCCCAAAAGAGATATTGTCACCGACCGCGCCCGAGGGCGACTGGTCGGGCACATTGAATCGACTATACTGTCCGTGCGGAACGGATGGGCTGGCTGCCCCAGTTCGCCGCAGCTCAAGACCACCCGCTGGAAGTTGCCCTAAAGCGGCCAAGGCTGCTGGCAAAGAACGCCAAGGATTTTGTGCGAGGGACGAAAATCCGGCGCGCTGGAAATGTCCTGCCACGATCCGGAATGATCCGGCCAACTGGGCCCGCGCAACATGTTTGTCTGGCGGTCCCAATATCCTGGGTTCTTCGGCAAGGGTCATGAATATTTCCTCAAGCATCTTCTTGGGTACAGCCCACGGTGTTCAGGGCAAGGATCTCGGAGAGAAGGCGCCAGAAGCCTGACGATGTTTGTCTGGCATAACGAGGGCCAAAGGAAAACTCGACCTTTGTGGTTACGCTCGATTTCCCGAATGTCGACCACATGCGCCTCTATTCGGACATCGTTCTGGCCAACGCGAAGCTTGGTAAATAAAAGACGAATCTTCAACACAGTCCGCGATATGCACCCGTTCATCCTACCCCGCTGTCCGCAGCCGTTGATACCAGTAATGGGAATCCAGGTCGATTGGGAAATCTACAGGGCTATCGCCAAAGAAATTTCTCAAGAAATATGCGGCCGGAAGTTCTGGGCGATGAAAGAGGACATTCGTGCTGACCCCAATTCTGCATGATACGCCGGGCGAATTGGCGCAGCCTTTTGATGTCGACGAAATTGGGGCAAGGGCGATACAAAGCCACCGTGCCCGGAGTCATCGAATGCCCAAATGTCACGGTCGTTGAGGCGGGATTATCCGGGGTCTCTAAACAAACGCTTCAGCTCGCTCGTCCGCTTCTGGAAAAACTGGGCAATGGCGGCAAGGCATTGCTGAACAACCGACCAGGAAGTGAGATTGCTGAAAGAGCTCAACGGAACCGTTGAATGACGGCGGCGCGACCCGGCCATGCAAAGATCGAAAGCGCGATGATGCGGCGAAGTGATCTTGGAATGCTGGCGCCGGAAACCAATGCGAATGGCGGTTCAAGGCGTGGGGAGGCATTGTCCCGAAAATACCGACGTCGAACACAAGCACACGCTGCCATGCCAAGGAAGACGGAGAAATCCGTTTTGCCGACTCTCCAGGCGCAACCGTCGCCAAGATCAATCTCTTCCGACATGGTCGGGGATCGAGAGGCGAGCATGTTCTGCTATAATGCCCGCTATACCAATGTGCTATGAGCTTATCCTTGGCGCAACGCTGACCGGACGGCAACAGCTCTTCAGGATCATAGCTGGATGCGGGCCTTTGGTGAGGGATTTTGCGTCTATTCGTCCGCGCCGATCGATACCAAGACGGTCAAGCCGATGTTGATCAGGCCAAGAGGTGAAAGAGCACGTCATCCTGAACTTCATCACGCCAACATCCAGAAATGGGGCATCCACTCCACCTATACCGACAATCCTGCTGATGCCTGACGCGTGTCGCGCGGCGGACCGATTGTCTGGATGTCCGGAAATCGATGCTGCGAAAGCGGGCCTTTGTCGACAATGACTGGTCGAGACTTTCAACACCAATGGCGGCTCTGGTCCGCCCGTGGTCGTCGTCTCCCAGCCGCATGAAGGAAGGAACTTGTTTCATGTAATCACGCGCAGGAGAAGCTGGTGAATGTGCCAGATCCACCGCTGACCGCAATCGCGGCGGTATCCATAACAGCGTCACCCCGGGCGGTGCCTGAAACCACCCATATGAATCGGTGGCTAGCCAGCTTTCCTTATGGCTTCAACTATTACGGCGGCACGTCGATCAAACCGTGCGAATTCGTCATCGTTCGCAAATTTGTCCAAAGTGGACCTGGTTGGAAGATGATTTGCCCGAAGGGGGCATTGCCGGGGAGCAAGAAGGGCATGAAGGTTCGGCGCACAATCGGCAAGGTTCTTGAACCTTGATAAATGTACGGCTGTCACTACCTGTTCGGTGACCCTGCAAAAACGTCTGGGGACCAGCCGTGAAGCATGGAATAATGCGTGGTTCAATATGTCGAGACCAAGCGGGCATCGGCTATCCCAAGGACTGGGAAACCAAGAACGGTGGAACGGACGGAATGGACCAAGAAGGGCGGCCGCTGCAACCGCGATGGCGGAAAATGGGCGGCTTCTCGCCAAGATTTTCGCCAACCGGATTTGGCCGGAAATCGACGAATTATTACGAGCCGTTCAACCTTCGACTATGCCCATTGCAAACCGCAAAGAGTGCCAAGGCGCAGCGCGGTAGCCGGGCCACGTTCGGCGATTCACCGGCAACGGATGGACAACGATCACTGGGGACCCAATTGGGAAGAAATTCTTCTTCCGCGGTGATTTTCCAAAACGCTCGGAAGATCTATAATTTCGACGGCATGCCAGAAGGGAAAATGTCGGGCCCAGTTTGAAAATACATTCAATGAGTATTCTGCCGCGCCTGTTGCGAAACATTGCCTCAACCCGACCTGCGTCGCCGCCTGCCCTTTCCGGGTCGATTACAAACGCGAGGAAGACCGTGGGCATTGTCCTGATCGATCAGGAAAAATGGCCGCGTGCTGCGGAATGTGTGTCTCGGGATGCCCATACAAGAAAAAATCTATTATAACTGAAATCCGGCAAGTCGGAAAAATGTACTTTCTGCTATCCCCGTATCGAAGCCGGCAGCCGACGGTAGTTCGGAGACCTGTGTCGGCGCATCGCTATCTTGGCGTCATGCTCTATGATGCGACGTATCGAAAGAAGCGGCAAATCAGCGGAAATGTCGAAGACCTGTATAGGCCGCAGCTCGATATTTTTCCTCGACCCAATGATCCGGAAGGTCATCGCACAGGCGCGCACAGATGGTGTTGGCCTGAAAGCCTGCTGTCGAATCACGCCCGTCGTTTTCGCCGGTCTGGAAAATGGCCATGGATGGAAAGTCCGCATTCCCCCCGCTGCATCCGGAAATATCGGACATTACCATGGTCTGGTATGTACCACCATTGTCGCCGATCAGCGCCGCTGCCGGTGCTGGCAAGATCGAAATGGTCGATGACACATGCCGGACATACGCTCGCTTGCGTATTCCGCTTCAAATATCCTCGCCAATCTACTGAACGGCTGGCGGATGAAGAGCCGATTGCAAGCCTGTTCTCGAACGGATGCTGGCGATGCGCAGCTATATGCGCGCAAGAACCGTCGATGGCGTGATCCGCGAAGAATATTGCGGAACGCGTAGGCCCTTGCTCGTGCCAGGATCGAGGCAAATGTAATCAAAGATCATTGGCGGATTGCCCAATTACGAGGACCGCTTCGTGTCCCGTCGGGCCATCGTGAAGATGCGAAGACTGTTTTCGAAGAGCGTGGTTCCTGCGGTTTCTGCGTTCGGCAACGGCTGTTCCATGTGGGAGCGCGAAACCAACCTGTTCGGCGCACCGGGCCCGCAAAAAGAAACTCCAGACACCCACGCGGTGTATCCAATGAGCATAAACTTATCGCATCCTGTCCGCGCTGCTGCAAATATCCACGGCAGACTACAAAAGGCAGCGCCCGAAATGCGCGAGGCGCTCGTCGAAGAGCTATGGTGTGGGCGCGGAAGCATATTGCCCGCGCCTCGACCCTTTTGGCTGAGCAATTGGGCACCAGCGATCTGATCGATCTTCAGGAGGCTTTATGTCGAGCTGTTCGATCGCGGCAGAGTCCACTTCGCTGCATCTGTTTGAGCATGTTCATAGGGCGAAGAGCCGTGAACCGTGGTCAGGCGATGGTCGATCTGTCGCGAGCGCTATCTTGCCGCCGGTCTTCGATCCGGTGGTCAACGAGCTGCCCTGACTATTTGCCACAGTTTCTGGAATATTTGCTCCTGTCTTGCCGAACAAGAAGCTTCTTGATCAACTCGCAAGAACCGGGGCCGTTTGTCCCTGTAGCGCTGGCGCAAGAGGCTTGAAGAACGCGATCCGAACTATGCCCGCCATATTGATCTTACTCGTGGCGACCCTGATCGGGGTTGATCGCAGCATTGAATGTGCAAAGCGCCATCAACCGGCCGATGATCCCGATGATCTCGAAGCGCTGATTGCCGCATGGGAGGAGGAGAGGTCCTTTGGTGCCGGCTTCGCCCGAGGGCGCGGGCGAATGTCCGCAAGCTGCCGCAATGGTCAATCGTTTTTGCCGTTCGGCTGGCTCCGAAACCTGCAGGAGGTAACTGACATGGCTGATTTTCTCATCATCTGCTCTTTGCATCTATCCTATATCGCGCTGTCGGTAATTGGCGATCGGATCCATCACCCGCCTTTGACAGAAGAGCCTTAAATGGCTGGCGATTCAGGTTCCAGCCAGTTGCTGGCGCCGCAACAGCTCATGCCGGATCGTGCTTTTCCACCTTGGTGTAATCGTCATTTTCTTTGGTCATCTTGGCGGCTGCTGACGCCCGATTGCCTCTGTTCGATGCCTTGGGAATCCCACCACAGTCGCCAAGCAGATACTGCTATCGTTTGTCGGGGGAATTGGCCGGAGCGCTTGCTTTTGGCAGGAGCTACATCCTTTTGCACCGGCGCTTGTTCGATGCCAGGATTCCGCGCGACATGCGAGCTTGTAGCGATATCATGATCCTGGCTTTGCTATGGTTCAGTTGGTTGCTAGGGCAATGTCGACAATTCCTTTGTCGATGGGACATCTCGACGGCCGCGAAATGGTCAAGTTCATGACTGGGCACAGGGTATTTTTCAACCTTCCAGTCCAGTGGCATCGAGCTTTGTTTGCCGAGGCCCATAATCGTCTTCAAACTGCATCTTGTTGCTGCCTGTCGATACTCTTGCTGTTCCCGTTCACGCGGCGGTCCATATGCTGTTCCGCTCCGGTTCGGTAATCTGGCGGTCCGGTTTAATCAGATCGTCCGTTCACTGGCAAAATGGCGATGCGCATGGTGAATGTAATGGAAGTTGTAATGGAAAAAAATCAGTGTTGCCGGGATGAAATCCGCAAAGCGATAATCGCGGCAGAGGCGCAAACCATCGGCGCAAAAGCCTGATGGAGCATGGGCCACGCCGCCAAAGCGCTTTGGTCCGTCCGTCCAGTTGTTGCTGATGAGCGACCGGCTTGATATGCGGCGCCCAGCCTGCACGGATGCCGGATGGTCACAAATTTGGCACCCCGACGACGCCAGCATGAAGCGTTACTGGTCAGGAAGTCAAACGGCCATCCCGCCGACGACAGAGACGCAAGGCGCTATATGAGGCAGCATCAGGAGCGGTTTTTCATCGCCTACCATTGTTGAAGCAAAACATATATTATTTGCAGCTTCAACCGGATGATGAATTTGCCCTATTCTCTGGCGATCGGCGAACGCTCGTGGTGCAATCCCCGGACATGCAGGCAAGAGCCGGAACTGGTTTCGGCAAAATTGGCCGGTGAACTTTCGCCTGTTCTTCAAAGAACATGGCGGCAAATTTCGGCCAGATCGGCCCCGGACAAACGGTTGAACCGTTTGACAGGCCCTGTTTACCTTTGAAAAGAGGCGAACTTTGCGGACCATCCGGTGGAAATCACGCCTTTGGCGTCCCATGTCATCGTGCACGGCCGCCGGGCAGAGGGCAATACCTTGCCCTTCGAAGCCGTCCAGCAGAAGATCGCGGACTATCTTCGAAAGAGGCAGTTTCGCAAAGCAAAGCTGTCGCAATATCTGTCCATATTGGCATCGCGCAAACCAAGATTGAAGGGTCACCATTTGAAGCTGCGATGGGCCCATTGGTACAGTGATGGATCGATAGCCGGACGATCGATACGAAAGCCTCCCGAATCCCGTCGGGGCGCAGCAATGGCTTTGTCCGGATGCGCCTGGGCGGCGGTTTCATATTCTGCGACTTCGCTCACCGATATGTGCAATTTTCGTTGCACTTATTGCCTGCCCGATGGCTACCGCAAGGCCAGGGCGCGCCGTCCAATCTGTCCAACCGGAAGAATCGTGCGTCCTGGTCCGGGCCTTTGCGACCCCTAGGTCTAGTGGAACAATAAGGCTGACGGCGCGAACCGACGCTTGCGCAAGGAATTCAAACCGAGATTGCCAGCGCCGTGAGCAATGTCCAATGTCCCGCATAAAACGGCTGGCGATGACTACCCAATGGCTATCGCTTGCCGAAAGGGCGCAGAGTTTCTATGACGCCGGTATCCGCGCGATCATATCAGCATCGGATTCGCTCGACGCGGCAAAGTTCAAGCAAGATCACCGGCCACCGCTCGGCTCGAAGAGATTCTCTCTCGACGCTAGACGGCGCGCGTAGCAGGCAATAGAAAATATCAAGATCAACACCGTGCTGATTGCGCGACCATCAACACATGGAGATTTGATGATTTTCCTGGAATTTGTGGCGGCGCGCGATATTTCCCTGCGCTTCATCGAAGTGGATGCGGACCAAGCGAACAATCCCGGATTTTCAAAGTCCCATCATCTGCCAGGGTGAAAAATGTGAACCGACCGATTGGAGCAGCTCGGCTGGACGCGCTTCACCGTGTTATCCGGAGCCGCCCAGCAGTCGAATATGCCACGCCGAATGCCAAGGGACGGATCGGGATTATCTGCGCCCTTATTCAAGGATTTTTGTGCAAGCTGCCAACCGCTTGCGCGTGTCGGCAACCGGTAATTCACCTCTGGCCTGTTCGGCGACGGCGCATTGATCTGCGGCCATTTATTGCACGCGACAAGCCACATGACGAACTGGTCCGCCCGGATTATCGCCCTGACCATGACCAACGGCGCCAGGTTCCCATTTGCCTGCAAACAGGGCAATAAGCGGGCGCCACGCCGCATCTCGCCTCGATCGGCGCTAGCAGAAACAGAAGATTTTTTGAATATGGCCGCATTGCGAAACTGACCTCCCTATCGCTCAAAATCTCAGGATGACTAATTTCGGATACCTCGCACCAAAGAAACCGGACACATCGGCGGGCCTGCTGGTCGACAGGCTGAGCGAGGCCGGGCACAGCTTGCGGCTCGCGCCATCGTCACACCGATGAACATAGTCGCCATCCGCGGCGCAGGCCCAGCAATGGGATTTGATGATGCCTGCAAGGAAATCCATCGTCACCACGGGCGAACTGGTGGCGAATGATAGTCAGATTGATGGAAAACAGGCCATCTTCAGCAGATTACTGGAAACATCCGATAGTTGAGGCGGTTAAGCGGCCTGATAAGGCCGCGCACCGTATCTTTGACGGGAACACCCGACAGCCCGCATCAATATGTATAACGCTATAAGCCGCCCAAAATACATGCGGGCTTTACGCCTTAAACCAATCACTCTTGGTTCCTCCATGCCTTCATGCGTTCTCCATGTCGGCGAAGTTCGATGCGCGCAATGGATGCAATGACTTCATCGGGTCCAATCTGCAATCCGCAAGCGCACGCATGCCGGCATAAGCCTCGCAAAGCCGAAATCAATGGATAGTCCGCCCCGACCGTGAGCCTGCATTGGCATCGTCCAGCACCCGCAAAGCGGTTCTGGGCCGCTGCGACTTGAATCATCGCAATTCAAGTTTTTGGCTCTTATTGTCGGTTCTTGTCCATCATACTGCAGATTTAGGCAAAAGCAGCCGGTCATTTCAATGTCTATTCTCGCTTCCCCAAGCGCTGTTCCCACACCGATTGATCAGCTAGCCGCTTGCCGAGGTTTCCACCGCTCGACCACGAGTCTTTCGGCCATTTTCTCGAGCGAACTTCAGCTGCCACCAATGGCGCGCATGCAAATGATGGATGCGCCCAGGCCCAGGCGCCCCTGAAGCGTATTTCAAATCCCGCTGCCCTCGCCAAGGAAGGATGTTGGACACTGGCACCCGGACCATCGCGCCCAGACACCCTCCGCGTGAACCATGGGGCGCGCCGTCATAGCCAAATGACGGGGAGCATCCGGAACGGGATTTTCTATCACCGGGCGTATCCATCGGAACACAAAATGGGCTGGATTGCTGCCTGAGGGTCGCAGCATCGGATCGGTTTTTGCCCATCCCGACCGCGAGCTTGCAGCGACTATCCCCCACTCCGACGACCACCATTTTGGCCGACGTTATAACGTAAATCTCCTCCGTCCAGGCTGCGCGGCGGATTGCGGTCTGAATATTGGTGGCATCCGATGAGGCGACATCGGGTTCGTCATCAGGAACGCTTGAACGGATCTCACCATCCAAGCGGCGCACCACGCGGTCTTTTGCCTCGGGCGTGGCCATAGCGGTGCGGATTTCCATATTTCCCGTATCGGGAGCCGAACATTAAAGGCCTAGACGCGAAAAACTGACGCGTCCCATCTCTCTTCGGCGCCAGCAGGCATATTCAGATTGGTCCAGACCGAGCCCCATAATAATCTTCATCATCATGGTTCTGAAGGCGGCAGGGAACAGAATTCCATAGCCCGTCAGCATAGGCGCCGCGGCTTTCAATTCTTCGATGATCGGCGGAGCATCCCAGCGCGATTCTGACGAGCCCTGAAACATAAGACTTATATTTTTTCTGCTGCAGGGTAAACTGGTCTGCCATGAAATCGTGTAACGCGATCAACGCCAGACAATTTTGTCGCTCTGAAGTGGAGAAATCCATGTTTCAATATGCCCTTTTCGCGTTCGCAACGTAGCTTTGAACGACGCGAGCTGCCATATTGGTCCATTTCCCGCCACCGTTAGATGCTGGCCTAACCCAACTGGCGGTGCAAGATGAATTGATAGATCATCTTTCCAATCGCCGTCCTGATTGCGGAAGAGAATAGTTTTTGGGAAAATATCCCCGCATAAATATGTTGCCGCCGAATAATCATCAACAGGTGCTGACAAATACCGCCGACAAAGCATCAACTTTCTGATACTGGCCCTTACGACGAAAGGTGTTGCTCAATCTGGCTGGAGGAGATAAAATCACAATGCGAATTCCAAGTCATTCGGGATGGTCGGTCATTTATCCAGAAACATTGCGATACTTCATGATGATCTTTTCGATTGTCAGGCAGCCCTCGATTAATCCGGATTTTCAGTTCGGGCAGCTGCCCTGCTGATGTTGCGACCAGTCAGGCCCAAATATCAGCAACTTGTGCCGTCCGAAGTTAGCCAAAACTGGTTCCGCCGACAGCCACCCTCATCAAAGAACATGCTTATCGGGCCAGATGTTCCTTCAGCAATTTTGTGAAAAATGCCGAATTTTGGTTTCGCCATAATTGCAAAATATCTCCTTGGACTTGATCGATTTCATGCCTTTTGAACATGCGGGAGGTTCCACGACATTCCTGATTGAACACTTTGGCGAGCAATCCCAATTCGGCGCTTCGATATAGTCCGTCCATCGAAATCAGCCAGTGAATTTTGGCGAGCCACTCCGGCCGCTTTTTCGCCCTCGGTAACCGGCAGCATCAGCATGATTTCGTGAATACATTCTTCGGATTGTCGCCATTGGGAGCGGAAACGGTAAAAAATCGGGTCAAAGCAACCCCAGGGGGCCTGATGTTGGGAAGAAGATTATAGTAGAAATCGTGTCGACAAATTCAGCGTCGCTGATCTGATCGACTTCATCACCCAGTGTTCCGCGCCACATTTCTCCGCTGGGCATCAGCCTCCGCCTTGCGACGCTCGGGTATGGGACGTGGTCGTCAGGTCCGGTTCGTCTTCCATAACCCGCCACCAATG
>Ga0163217_1058199_pt1 | contig 10967 bp, 13 predicted proteins | sample SynspAceP_FD_185933 | JGI IMG/M metagenome (GOLD analysis project Ga0163217, IMG submission 185933) | Saline lake microbial communities from Ace Lake in Antarctica - Synechococcus sp. Ace-P (PacBio error correction) | ecosystem: Environmental > Aquatic > Non-marine Saline and Alkaline > Saline ...
CAGACAGATTTCTTTTCCTCCTCCTCCGTTTTTGTTGTTGAAGAAGGGAATTCTGGGCAAACCGGTCCCGTCTGAAAAGCGGCCGCCCCAGGGGAATTTTTCCCAGCCCCCCTCGCTTCAATAGAATCCACCACGTTGTTCCAACGCAGTACGCGAATCCGGTTTTTTGGGGTTACGGTACACGTTTTGCCTTCAGTTCAAACTCCAACTTACAACGGCCCAACCTGGCCAAACTTCGGCGAACGGAAAACACGTCGCGTAACGTCCGGCAATGCCGACTGATGTTTTCGCGGAATTCCGGTTATGCCTAAACATGCCAGCAGAGCGCGCTTTTAAAAACGTCGTCCAAGCAAGGTTTGTAAAATAATGCCCCTGTAGTAACGCAGAATCCAGGCCTTTCCTGTTTCAACCAGGCGTGCTTGGCGGCAGTTTATCGGCGGCGCACGTTAAAGCCAAAAGAATCACGGCAACTGGTGGCCAAGCCAGGCTGATGTCCGTTTCGCTATGCCGCCAACACCAGAAGAACAATCTTCACCTGTACTTTCTCGTTTGCCCAGATTTCCTGCATGAACGGTTAATGGGCTTCCAGCGAAACGCACGAACGTCGTTTTTTTTCAATTACCACGGCTTCAGGGTTTTTCACCTGGTTATTTGCCCATGTTTCTCAAAACAGGTTTTCCAGTTGGGGCTGCCTGCTGGCGCTGTAAACGCTGTTCCGCGCTCACCGAACGTGCGGAACTCAGCTCAGCTCTTTGGCCTTGCGCTCATCGGCTACAGACGAAAGAATTTCGTTTGCCAGCCGGTTGGGGCGTGCCAAATTCAACGCCCAGAACTTCTTACCGGACATAGAAGGCCTGCCATCTTTAACACTGCTTGCCAAGCTTCGTCGTCATTGCGCGTACTTTCCCGAAGAAAGAGACCTGCAAACAACATATCGCCTGGCCAGAGTACCGTTCTGAACCAAGTACGGTAGCCACTGAACCGCGCACTGCTCTAGGCTAGATTCAACCACAACGCCTTTGGGCTGGTGCATGACGGGGACGCCGTGCCATGTTTTTCTCTTAGAATTTCAGCTTGCCAGCAATTACCGCTCCAGCAGATTGTCGACGCCGTCACCGGTCTTGGATGAAATAAGGCACGAATGTACCGTCGCCGCCCCATTTTCCGGAAATTCAACGTTAATGGGCAGACAACTCGTTTTTTGACAGCATCCAGATCGCATCTCTTTGTCCATCTTGGTAATCGCTACCAACGACTGGCACACCGGCCGCACGAAGCGGTGGTTCAACATGCTTCTTTGGATCTGCGGCATAACGGCCGTCGTGCAGACGCCACCACCAAAATCACGATGTCCGGTACAAGCTGGCACCGCGAGCACGCATGGCGGATAAACGCCGCGTGGCCCGGGGTATCCAGGAAGGCAGAGCCCATCTTGGTCGGTTTTTTACGTGTAACCAATGTGCCTGCTGGTAAATACCGCCAGTCTCGGCCAGACGCAACCTTGGTGCGGGATGTAAATCAGGCAGCGAGTTTTACCATGGTCAACGTGGACCCATTAAATGCTACAAACGGTGCGGCGTTTTAGACCTGTTCTTGGCCTTCTGCTGCTGAATTCGCTCCCAAAGCAGCAGCCTTTCAAAGGGTCGTCCGCCTGAATGCTTTAAGCGTAATGGCCCAGCTCGTTCACCACAAGGAACCTGCAGTTGTTCCTGCTCCATAGGGCTGATTTAATAGTCGGCCATTACCCCATACCCATAAGGGTTTTGATCACTCAACGGATTGTCACAGACATAAAGTGCAAGACTCGCCCAACTGTGATAATTCGGGAACTTCTACTCTTTCGACATAGTTTGGTCGGCCTCTCGAAGGCGTTTTTGCTTCTTTATGGTTTCTTTTTCGAACGCAGCGGCTTGCGCAGCGGTGTCTTCGTCGTCCGAGGTAACCCGTGGCGATCCTGAGCTGCGGCTGGAGGCCACGGTGGCCTGACGATTTCTTCTCGGCTTGCGTCGTCGTTATCATGTTTCGTCGCTACGTCGCGAACTTTTTTCTCTTTCTTTTCTTCGGCTTGTCGTCTTTACCATCGCCTTCAGGCGGCGGTATCGGCATGTCCTTCCGTGCTATTACGGCCGGCTTTTTCTGCCGCTTCGCGTCCACTGGCTCAGCCGCAAACTTTGCCTCTGCCTTGGCTTCCGCAGCTTTGGTTCAATCACGAGCTTCAGTTGCTGCAGCACCGGTGCTTTCAACCGTTGTGGTTGCCTTCAAGTGAAGTTACCGGCGTTCCACGACGGCCCTCTTCGCTGATTCCAGCTGCGTTTCGGCGCGCTTTGAATATAAGGTGGCGGTGCTTGCCGAACCTCTCACATTCACGGATTTGGCTTTGCCAGCCTTCAGCGTCGTGGTCTGTTTGCGCTTCAAAACGTGATTTCTTGAGGCTCAAGCTCTCACTGTCACCGGTGGTTCTTACGCAAGATACGTCCAGCAAGCTGCTGTTTCCCTCAGTCGCTGGAAACCGCAACGTTCTCAGAACGCCGCTTTCAAGCCCTGATTCACATCTGCTTCAGTAAAACGATCCACGGGAGCTGCCTACATCTTCGCCATTTGTTTTAACTCCGTTAGCTTCCGCCATTACTGGTCCTCCTCCGAATTAGGCCCCGGTCCTTCAAAAACCAGGGGGCACGTGCTGTCATGATTATACTGACCTGCACGCTCTTCATTCATAACTTCCAATTTTCAAGCAAGTCACCAAACCGAATTGTTTCCGCCAGATCTCCATGGTGCGTAATACCCATGCCTGCTCTAGCTTAAAACGCCAAGCCGCGTCCTAATGCTTCCTTGCAGCAAATCTTCAGCGGCTCGCACCATCCAACGTTCTTCGTTGGCCAGGAGCCTGATTCAATAATATGCGTCTTTGGCACGCTGTCGCAAGTGTCGGTGACGGTTTCTTCGTCGAACCTCAATTGCCAAGATTTCCCTCCATCGGAATGTAAGCCACTTCTTCAATTGGAGCTAAAAGCTTCATTCAATCAGCAATGCCGGCGAATGTTCTTGCTTCGTCGATACTCCAGAGCTTGGTAATAGTACTGCCAAGCAGGCGGCCCTGCTCTGTTCCCTGGCGTCCCAGCTTCCTCTTCGGTCATTACGGTTCAGAAGTCGCACGGTTAGCTTCAGGTTGGCTTATGCAAGCGCACGTCTGACCGTTACGACCAATGGCCTGAGCCAAATTGTCCGCTTGCAACGCTACGTCCATCGTGTGACGATCTTTTCGTCATACAATAGCGGCTACCTCGGCCCAGAGCATGCGTTAATGACCAGTTGGCGGGGTTGTCCGTCCCATCAAGCACTATGTCATACACGCTCGCCATTCCACTCGTTGATACGGCCTGAACCGAGAACCGCGCAACTGCCTACGCAAGCGCCACGGATCAAATACGGCGATCGTGTTTTACTGCAATTTTTGCGCCGCGAGCCGGGATCACGGCAGCGCCAACCGGATCTCGATCAGCTTCTTCAGCAATTTCATGGCACTTCAATAGGAACAGTTCAGTCAACATCTTTCGAGTCAGAAACGGCTCAAAGATGCAAGCTGCGGGCCGCGTTCGGTCGGTGCGGAATTTCCAGCAGCAAAGAACGAACTCTGTCGCCCATTACGTGAAAGTTCTCCCCGTGCAATCAGAAATTTCGCGGGGCAAGCAACGCTTCAGCGTTATTTCCAAGGTCAACTATTACGTTGTCGGGGTCACTTTTCTTCACGGTGCCGGAACCAGCTCATACCAAAACGCGACCGGCGAATAGCTGTCGACAATCTTGCAGCGCTCTGCTTCCTGCAACCTTTTGGAAGATGATCTGTTTTAGCTCGCCTGGGCGCCAATGCGGCCCGAAAGCAAGCCGAGTCAATCCGTTCTTCGTGCATATCGCCAGGCCTGCAAGGTCAGGCTGATGTCTTCCACTTCTGAAAGGTCAGTTCGGTGCCTAAGCGCCGGAAGGGCGTCATTAATCGACCACTAGCCACGGCGAAAGGGTATCGTTTCGCCGTACGGCGATCATCGAAACCCGGATATCGGCGTCTTCGTCTTCGAAACGTTTTTTTGGCGGCGGTGGCCAGCGCCAATTCGAATGGCTTCAAAATCACGTCTTTCTCCGACACCTTTTTCGTTTCGCAGACGGATTCGACCACCAGCAAGAATCTCTTTACTCATGAATCAACCTGCTTTAAAATATCTGTGCGTCCATTTTAATGCATATCGTGTGCATGTCATGCATGTTCACTCAAATCAGTTGCTACCTTAAAGAACTGCGTCACTAGATAAGCCGGAACGATGTTCGCCTTGTTCGATACTGTCGAATGGCAACAGATATTCGTCGGTCATACTACCAACCCAATCACATCTCGCCTTCATATACCGTTCAGCAAACCCCTGAAACTTGCGCGACCTTCAAACGCCAATAACGCAAACAGAATTTTGCACTTTGTGGCCCGCGACGCTGATACTGAGCCAATTCGAACTAAGCGACGATCCAATTCCAGCGATGACACTTCCAGCGTGTATTCGCTCTGTATGGGTCTTCCACGTCCATAACACTAACAATAGCCTGAGCTACTGACTTTTTCACAATCTATGCCGATGCTTTTTCTCGAACATCATCAAATAAAAAAGTCGCAACAATGAATTCGTGCCGCGAGCAGCGGAATTCAATACCCCAGTTATTTCATACGAGCCTTCAGACGCACCTGGCCGCAGAATGTCCTTCCAACTGTTTGATCTTGGCTGACAAGTAACGTCCATCTCCTATATCAGAATTTGCTGACTTACAAATAAACAAAAAAAGGCTGTGTATCAGCCCTTTTCATTGCATCCAGACGCTGATGCCCAGGCCCCTTAGTCAAACAGCTCACAATATAAAAGGCTGTTTGGATTGCAAGAACTCGCAAAAGCACGATTAAACATCGCTTGATGCTAGCAGAACACTTTGCCTGCCGACGCCCAGTCAACTTCGACTGCACCCAATCTGCGGCGGAGTATAGAGCGCAGATCTCACTGTCAATGACTGACCCAAAAAAAACGGCCTGGAAAACAAGCCATTTTTTTCACTGCAAATGGTTCGCCCAAGGCCGAACTCAACCGCCCAGCTTTCGCCACACACCCCATCAAGATGGCGGTGTCTACCAATTTCACCACTGTGGACAATTCGGTTACTCGCAGGCCATGGCGATCACTCCTGCTGCCCGTCGGTTCACTGGCGGGATCTGAGCAAAGCAGCGTGGATTCTGACACCATCGGAATACCACTTCACCCGCTACTTCAGCATAACGTCTGCTTGGCAAAATCGCCAAAGAAAACTTGTTACAAAAAACGCATGGCCAAAAATGGCCGTGAAGCGGTCCAAAAAGCTCCCGCTAACCCTGGTGCCAAAATTACGGTCTGCGACGCATCCGCCACCAAAAGCGCTCCGGCGGTCAGCGCCTTGCCTTGCTGATCCAAGAAACCAGACCACTAGGGCACCGGCACATAACCACTGCAAAAGACAACCGATCAAAAGTTTCCGCCATTAAATTCATAAAGACGCTGCAAAACCTTTTAACAAGTCGGTATCTTGCCGGCAGTGCCTGGCAGAATACTGACAAAATCGTTGCACTCCAAGACTCACCGCCGAATCATCCGCCGTCTATATCCGGGCTCAGCGAAAAGTGCGGCTGCATTACGCTTTTACGCTGCCGCCGTAAAGCAGAGAATGGATTCGCCGGAGCAACCCATACCTGCCATACGCACGAAATGGCCTTATGCATTGTTGGGCTTCTTGCCGGTGCCGCTTGCATGCCTATGGCCCAAAACCGGCTCATAAAGCAACGACAAATCTGCCCCATTGCTCTGGCGCTAATACTTGCATCAACCGTCAGCACTTGGGCAGCACAACTGCTTCGCCCCGCCGGCTTCGCGCTCCGTCAGAGTTTCCCCACGCACACGACTGGCGCCCTCAAGCCCATAGCGCAAGAAGAAGCTGCTCGTCTTTCACCGCACTTGGGCATCGGTTTCACAAAACAGCTGAACGTCGCTCGGATTGACCTACCAGAAACCATAAACGGCAACTCAACATCGGCCGCATAATGGCGCAGAAAGCTCGCCGGTGTAGGCCCCTGCGCTTTTTTCACTGACTTTGCACGCCACCTGCATTGCGTTATCGGCAGCCTGAACACCGCGGAAACAATAGAGCGCGGGCGGGAAACAACCGTTTCAAATACCAATTTGCGGACTACTGCCTGCGCAACGGGCCAACCAACTCGTTGACCAGGCTTTGAGATCCGTCATTTCCACAATTTCCGGCTTACATGCACGACTCATAACCACACCTTTATTACATTTCGCAGCGGCGGCGTAAGTCCGCCGAAAAGAGAGGCGAACTATACCCACACTCCCCAAGGCCAAAGCAACTGCTTGCCGCCGACTCTACTCAGGCAATCGAGCTTTTCAACAACCTTCCGCTAATTGCTGGGCAATGCGTTCAATCACCTCGGCATCCCTGGCCTCGTTTCATGACATCGAAATCAGCGGCTCGGTGCCAATCCCGCAAACACCCGCCAATCACTGCCGAGTTTCCAGCTCGGCGCGACTTACAGCGGCCACAATATCTTCGCCTCAAAATGGGTCAATAGCGTTGTCCTCGCACATGATCATGGTCTGCGGCAGTTTGCTCATGCCGCCGGCGAATTTCAGCAGAGTTTTTTACCTGATTTCCAGAATAGCGAGCACTCACCTGAAGCGCCGACAACAATTACCGTCGCCGGTGCTGTACAGTCCACGGATGACAAGTGACGAACTTCGCCCCCAGCACCCAGCCCCTTCGCCAAACAGGCCGCTCATCACGTAAGCGATCACACCCACGTGACGCGCTCAAACTCAAGTGCCCAGCTCCTTCAAGCCAGCTCAACACACCAAGATTGGTCATCAAGGGGTTCCACAAATGCCGCCTTCAGGCCCTTCGCATGGGCGCTGTGAGGCAATCACCCATACAACAGCTTCAATCGCCGTCTACCTCGGACCCGTCCCACGGTCGACCAGTCACAATCGCGGTCCACGAATCACCATCGAAGGCTATCCCCAGATCGCTTTTCGTGTCTAGAAACGCTTGAAACTAAGACTGCAAGTGGGTGGAGCCGACATTGAGTTAATATTAAGACCATCGGGCGCTGCGCCAATCACCGATACGACTGCACCAACCTCACGAAACACTTTTGGCGCAACGTGAATAGTAGCCTCCGTAGCGCAGTCCAAAAGATGTTCAATGCTTCCAGAGTAAATTCATTGGGCACCGTACTGTTTAACTAGAATTCTAATATAGCGGCCAGGGGCTCATCATGGCGGACGCTTTGCCTAGTTCTGCCAGATCAATCACACCGTCAGCGGTTGTTCCACCAGTGCTCGATTTCGGCTTCCAAGGCGTCAATCCATGTCTTTGTGCGGTCTGCCGAGCAAGAATTTGATACCGTTTGTCGTAAGAGGAATTTGTGGAAAGCAACTGATCACAATACCGGCCGAAGGCGCGGATGTCGCGTAAGGTAGCTATGCCGGTGTTGGCATTGGGCCCAGCAGCTTTACCGTCTACCCCGGGCACAAGCCAACCGGCCCTCCAGCGCAGATTCAAACATGTAGCCTGAACAGCGGGTGTCTTTGCGGATCATTAAGCTGTGCGCTGGGCCTTCGCGTTTAAACGCCTGACTCTGCAGCCAAACCCATAAGCGCAGCATGAATTCAGGAGTAATAGGGCCTCAACTGAACGTGCCGCGCATTTCCATCGGTAACCAAAAACTGCCTGGCCTGAATCACACTGCTCCTTTGATTCGCCGTCGCCATTTAACGACATCTACCGTTTCCCGAACGGTCATGAAGCGCGCACAACAACTCGCGCCTAAAAAGAACACATATTGTCCGCGGCAGCGAGGCTTGCCCCGGAACCTTTTCCACATTTGCGAAACCGGTAATAGCACCCAACCATAGATTTGCGTGACAGCCCCAAAGCAAGAGGATACCCAAACAGTAAATTGCTCTGCCCGCGCAAGCATTGCCAATTAAATGTTCCAGGCTTTTTTGCAAAACCGAAGCCCAGATTCCACATGATTCCTTCGAAGAATCAATGCCGGCGTCCTTGCGCATATTCGCTTGCCAGAAACAAACTGACCTGCGGCCACACTCTGATACTGCGGGTTGTTCTGCATGATATCCGGCTCGCCACTGACTGTGCATCAGCACAACGCAAGGCAGTGTTTGCGGCAGCTTCAAGGCGCCTTCACGGTCAACGCTCGCACTCTTAATCAGCCCGGCACCCAGAGCCGCAGCTTGAGTTCATCAACCTGCGGCGAAGCTGTGTCTATGAAATCACACAAACATCCAGTTCGCCGCGATGGCCTTCTAATTACCGGCAAACCCGGTCACGCTCTTGTTGCATAGCCTGACAGGCTTGGCGCCCTGGGCGAGTCCGATCGCCACCCACCATCAATAAACTGGCGCCGTCTTCACATTTGGCGGCATGGCCAGAGCCCTGCTGCGGACGCATCTAAACCGACGCCATCGGAAACGAATCATGCGTTACATCAAGCACGCCCATTACGGTGCAACTGAGTCCATGTCCAAGTGCGCCCGCAAAATTCATCTTCATTCCAACCTCGGCAAAATAATTTGGGGGTCTATCAATGAAGAAACGCCGCCCTAAAGCGGCGCGTTTTTTAACTTCTCTCTAAACTAGAGCATTACAGATTTGCTCAGTGCTCTCCCGCCGGGCGACCAAACGCACCCTGAAGAGGATCGTCACTGGCTCTACCCTTAGCTTGCCTTCGGGTGAAGTATCTTCTTTATCAACGAAAGTAACCGCGCCGCCGAGAACCACCCCATTCAGTCCAGCCTTTTGGGCGAGCGGGCATCAAAACGCCTTCCATAATATCGTCGATCTGAACGATCAATCGTCCTCGTACTTCATCAAAGCTTCAGCATCAAGTCCAGCTTGTCGCCGATGCTCGACAATACGTTGCGGAAGCTGTCTCGTAGCAGGTATCAATGATAGGTTGACGCACTTCTTCATCAATACGCTGCGCTGTTTCGCGAGTACACAGTTTGAATGTGCCCAGTCGGTACGGCCAGGAATCGGTTCATCGTTCTCACTACGTACTGCAGCGGACCCAACTTTCCGACAAACCAGCGTCACCATGTTGCGATCCAGAACTGCTCCGACGCTCAATTGTCATTGGGAGCACCGGTGTGAACACCGTCAGCGCAATGTCCAGCTCTTCGGCGATACGGCACCCGAAATAAACTGCTGATCTGGCGCATGGAGGAAACGCTTGAATTGCTGTATTACCTGTCCTTCTTCGGCAAGAACATGTCACACCAAGACACTCCGCGAGGATGTACTCACTTTATAACACCGGAATCGTGTTCTGGCATCAGGCGCCCGGACAATGGCGTGGCCAGATTCCGTGATAACGCGGTGTTCATTTTCTCTTTCGTTCATTCATCCATGGACTTGCCGTTTCGCACCCATCATGGATTGTCTTTCGCCAGTTCCAGTTCTTCCATAGAACACCAAACGCTTTTGTGTGCGGCGGCTGCGAAGAAGCGCTTGCCTCGTTCACTAGGTTATGCCAGGTCCGGCAACCTGGAGATATTTACCAGGCGTACCAGAGCAATAATCGGCTAAGGAATTGACGTTCATTCATCGCAGCGGCACTTTCTTCATGTGTAACTTTCAAGATTCTGGGCTCGCGGCCTGCAGGAATGGTCTGGGCAAGCTCACATTAATCCTGACGGTCAAAAACGGCCAAAGGGCGCAGCAAGCAGGGCAGAACGTCCGGCGGTTGGTGGCGGCATTTCACAATAATGCCTTCGTTAGCCTAAAACCGTCCATTTTTCCACCATGTATGGTTCAGCTTTGCTCACTGCTCATCGTGCCCGGCCGCATGCGGCGCACGGGTTGGCGACCGACCGCATCAATCTCGTCAATAAAAATGATATCACGGGCATTGCCTTCTTGGCGTCTCGAACATTGTCGCGTACCGGGATGCACCCACGCGAAAACATTTTCGATCAAAATCTGACCAGAAATCGAGAAGAATGGCAACTTGCCACCGCGCGATGGCTTTTTGCACAAGGTTTAACACCAGTGCCGGAGGAGCCGATCATGCAGAAAGCACGAAGGAATACGGCGATCCAAGCGCTGGAATCGGCTGGGATCACGTAAGACAAATTCACCAGTTCTTTACATCTTCTTGCTTCCGTCCTACGCCTGCAAACATCCCGCAAAGGTGTTTTTAATCTGGTCTTTCGCTCATCAGGCGAGCTTTGCTCTTAACAAATGACATCGGGCCGCCTTACCGCCGGCAACCATACCCTGGCATCTGCCGCATATCAAGAATATCGACAAGCGCATAATAATCAGAATGGAATGCCGCGACCGAGCAAATGGGTCCACCAGGCTCTGGCGTTCCGGGTTCTTTACCGATCACCTCAGACGCTGTGGCCAGAAGGTCGTCATTTCAGCTTGATTGTCAGCCGACTTGCGCGAAAGCCGTCTGAACTGTGAAACGTCCGGACGTGTAACCTCGATTTGCAGACCCGTCAATCGTGACTTTGGTTTACAGGCCTTGTTTGAACCATCTTCCACAACTTGGGAGTATTTGCCTTGTGGTCCCACTGGTGGTTAGGAGTGAAAGTTCTGAAAACACACATCAGTAGCACTGCGGCTATTACAGCCATAAACACCAGTTTTGCCATATTGGTTCAAGGGATCACCAACCTTATGAATTGCCTGGGCTGCGCCATGGCACGCCCTTTTCGCAACTTTACACATTCTACGCCGTTCACCAGAAATGGGCCTTGTGCTGCAAAACTGCCGGTCGTTCTGGCTGCGAGTGCCACACCGAAATACCTGAATTCTTTATTGGGGACGAATAACGAATTGTGCAATACCACCACCAAAAGAAA
>Ga0163217_1078891_pt1 | contig 10967 bp, 12 predicted proteins | sample SynspAceP_FD_185933 | JGI IMG/M metagenome (GOLD analysis project Ga0163217, IMG submission 185933) | Saline lake microbial communities from Ace Lake in Antarctica - Synechococcus sp. Ace-P (PacBio error correction) | ecosystem: Environmental > Aquatic > Non-marine Saline and Alkaline > Saline ...
GTTCTGATGCCCGACGGGCGGCGACGTATGGTATCTCCAGAAAGGAGTTCGAAGTCGGCGCTGGTTCCTGCCGAGTGTGAATCTCGACGCAAGAGATTCCTCACAATGGGTGGTTACCGAGACAGCTATTGCTTTTGGGAGCCCGCAAACAGGAGCTTTTTCGTCGGGCGGACGCCCTTTCTTGTCCCAAGTGTCGAAATAGAAACTCGGCCGAACCGCAAAGCAACCGTTCACCGTATGACCTAAGGGCTTAGGATCGGTCCGCGCACAAGCATGGAACGTCCGAATCGATCATCTCTGCGGCTTGAATAGAGCGAACACCTGCGGTACGGTCAGGTCATGTGATGGCGACTCTTGGTTCTGTATGGCGCTAGAAAGGGCACGATGCGTAAAGGCGAGCGGGCACACCTTCAGAGCCGACCATCGGCCCAGAACTCTCATCATAGGTCTGGCGAATAAGAATCGCTGGCTGCGTGCGCCCAGCTTCTCCCTATCCCGGCTCCATGCCGAGTGTTTATAGGTTCGCCTCCGCACCCACTGGATATAAGCGGGAAGTCCAAAGCCAGGTAAAGTGGGCGGCCAAGGGTGTTAACGCCTCATACTGCGCTGAGAATAAGTAATTCGACCGCACGGCCAACACGGCCCTCAGCTTGGCCCGCGGGCCCGCAAAGGCCAAGCTGCGGTTGATCCCCTGGCCAGCAAGAGTGACGACGGCCTTTCTCTGAGAGAGGAGAGCGACTCCGCGCTGCTGCGGGCGCAGCAGGAGCCACGCGCCAGCGCAAGACCCGCATACTGTTGCCGCCCGTGTGGTCTGGAAGACACATTGAACACAATGAGAAAAACGGCGATGTAAGATTGCAGGGGGCCGAAGGCGAAAAGCTTTCGGAAATAAATTAGGACCGGGAGACTATACTAACGAGCGCAAGCGAGACTGGCGACATCCGAGCAGGAGTGTCGGTGCTAGCTGTGGGTCAGGGGGCTGTAGGCGGATTAGAGGCGATAGGGAGAAGGCAAAGAAGTCTCGCTTGGAAATCGGCCAACGACCTCTTGGCCTAAGTTTTACCGCCACGCGGGGCCCGGGGTAGTGGCTCGCGGATCCGTCTTCGCGGGTGACGCAACCTGCAATACATCAGCTGGCAATAGGGAGCCGACCGATCACCTTAGCAGCTGCGCGCCAAAGCACCGCAGAATGCAGTTCATAGGCCGGGAAACGTCAGGGAGGACGCCGAGTGTTAATCCAAGTTGCACCAACCCGGGACCCTGACCCGCAGCGCACGCTGCTGAGCAGCGCGCAACACCGGCTGTGCCGGGCTCTCTAGTGTGAAAACCCGGCAAAGGGTCTTTCACTGAATCGTCCCACCCGCGACAATGAAGCCAGGCAAACGGCGTGCGTCTCCAGGCCACGAGCATCCAGGCCTGGTCAAGGGCCCGCCTGGATTACAAAGGGTTCGCAGGTTTGAGGCCTGGCGCGAGCCTCGGGCGGTCGCCACCGCATGGCTGGCCAGTTCATCAAGGTCACGCGCCGCCCAGCTGCGCTAAGCTACGAAAATCTGCGCGACAGGCACGGGCGAAAGGTGACCCAGGATCTAAGGCCGCGAAGGCGTTATCTAGGGTGCCACGCGGCGCGGGCGTCCAAAGTGCCGGGTGGCGGGGACGGACTCAGTGCCAGTTACATCCGCTGCACGTGGAACAACACGCGGGGAGCGCCGCCGCCCTCCACTACCCGATGGCTCCGCCGAAGACTTGGGCGCAGACCGCGAAAGCGAGATCTTGCCGAGCGAGGCACACATCTCGGCGTCCTGAATCGACCCAGAAGAACGGCTGCGTGGCGAGAGGTCATCATACCGCGAAGCCATGCCCAAGGCCCTGTGAGAAGCAAGGGATCAACACCCTGCGCCTACGTGGAGATTGGCGTGAGTACAGAGCGTCGGGTGCCCGGCTGGCGGGCTAACGCGGATACGCGGTCCAACGAGTCGACATGGCCACTTCGGCTCACTGCCGGGCTTGGAGCGAGATCTCGGCCCGATCCATTGACAATGATCTGGGCCGCTGATCGAGTTCGAGTCCGAGCACTTGCTCGCGGCCCTCGACATTGCGCTGAGTGTCGATGGCCCCACGGGGCTCCGAGAGACCGGATCCATACCCGGCGGCATGTCCAATGCCAACGCGCGCGGGGCGTGGCGCGAATATCTATTAGTGGGCGCAGTGCTTCTTCAAAGCAAGACGTCGCGAAACCCGCCATCAGCTGCAGCAAACGGCCGCCGGCTTCTTGCCCGGTGGCTCACGGCCCGAAGAATCGCCTAAGGGAGCAGAGCGGCATGTTGCTAGATGGAGATTCGCGGCCCTGGGCCAACGGAAGCGCCCGCGACATTCTCACGCCTGAAGCGAGTTCCGCAATGAAAAAGAGGTGCTGATTTCCCCGCGGCAAGAGCGCTTCACGTGCTCGAGCTGTGAAGGCATGATCGGCCATAGGATGATCCCAAGTCACACGGTCACAGCGCCGCGCTATCGGTCAGTGTCCCGTTCCACGGCGGACTGCGCGGAGCCCGCTCCGCTGCAACCCCGCTTGTTAGTGGGCCTGCGAAGCGCTCAATCCTTCTCTCTATCCTACTTCAATGCACCTCTCACGCGATGTCGCTGGTCGCTATCGTGCGGAAGCGGGTGATGCGGCGGTGTTTTTCGGAATCGGCGTCGGCTTTGTTGCGCCGCCCTTCGGAACGTGCTTTTGGGGCGGTGTTTAGGGGGCTTGGGACTCGTCTTTTCCGTGCCTGATGACACTTTGATATTTCTGAGATCCGACCTAGCATCATCCTGCCGCACGCACCGCCCCCCACCCAGCTCGCCGAACGACTCCTGAGTCCAAGATCCAGTCCACCGGTGATGCACCGCGCATGCGCGTGGGTCCTGCTCCCAGGCCTGGAGGTCCGTGTTCCAGCGGAAGCGGAACTCCCAATGCCCGTGGCGGAGAACAGGCACCGCCATCCACGTCGAAACTGGTCGAACTGTTAATCTTGCGTGCCCGACCGGGAGTCGCGTCTTCTGCACCTCGACCTTGTTGGTCGCCGTTGGGGTAAGCGGGTCCCCCGAGAGGCCGTCTTGCCACTCGAATGAGCAGCCGGCGCCCTGCTCCGAAAAGAGACACCTCGTAGTCGGGCTGCCCCGTCGGTCGTCGACGGCACCTACGCCCGTGCGCCTCAACACGGGGCAATCGTCCCCCAACGCCCGTCCGAGTCGCTGCTTCGGGCCCACTGTCCCGCATCCCGCGTACGGCGATCGCTCCTCAACCCCACGCGCGGAAGTGTTTGGCCTGCGATGATATCGAGGATCGTGCCGGCATCTGACGCTGAATGCGTCTCTCAAGGAGTTGTGGCCGCGCCGCTCGCGGCTCGCGTAGCCGAACCTCTCGCGCGAAGGAACTCGAAGGCGGCAGCGGGCTGTGGAATCTCAGCCTAAGGACCAGCCTTGAGGACGCCTGAAGATACCGCGTATCTGATCGGAGACCGTCGCGGCCGGAACCCACCACAGTCTCCAAGCCTCTGCGCCCCATTCCCCCCCAAGCCCACCCTAGGCCGCTTCTCCGCCCGTGCCTCTTCCGCTCCCAACATGGCCTCAGCCATTGTGCACTCGCCAGCCGCACCTCCATCGGCGTGGATTAAGTTTGAGATCGGCCATGGGCAGGTCCGCGGTAGATGAAGCGGGTCAAGCCGACCCGTTACTGACCCTCGGATCGACCGCCGGCCACGGTCGAGCCGAAGCCGTCAGACGTCGGACGCCTGCAACGTCCTGGGCTTGGGTGGAGCTGTCCCGCTCGCTGCCACCGGTCTCCGAAAACGAATCGTATTGCGTGCGCCGCTCGCCAGCGGTCGTTGCGCTCACCTCGCGCCTCCGTCGTCGTGAACGGATAGACGAGCAGGAGCCGTAGCGGTGCCAGCGGCGTTCACTCAGCCACCCGATCGTAGAAGGCGGCCGCCACCGCTCCGTCGGGAAACGAGCAGCGCCAGGAACGCGCGCTCCATCCTCGCCGGATGCCGCTCCAGCAGTACAACGTCGACCCACGAGCCAATCCGCCTCGGCCTCACCGGAATAGAGCTTGGGCACCGTCAGACGCGCGCCTGCCCAAGGACCTGAACACGTAACGTCGAGTCCTCGCGCGCGCCTTGGCGCGAACCGAATACGCTTTCGCCGCGGGCCCGCGGGCCGGAGGCCCGTCCCGCCGTGCGGGGCGTAGAACCTGATCTCCTTGCGCAGCCCGATCTGCGAGTGCACACTGCGTCGCGTCTCGAGGTGCGGGATGTGGGTCGCCGACGCGCTCGGGCAGGTCCCATGTCGACAGCTGGCGACGCACCGCTGCCCAAAGAACTGGGCCGGCGGATCTCCAGAAGGCCTTGACAGCTCGACCCCAGAGCCCGACGGCACCGGCTGCGAAGTCTGGCGATGGGCAGACGGTTGTTCGCCACCAGCACCTCGTAGCCAACCTGGAACGTCTGCAAGCGCGCATAGCTCGGGGCAGACAGCAGCACGCACTCGTCCAGTGGAGGGCCAATGGCTGGAGCGGCTGGCTGTCCGAGCGTGCCACGAACACGGCCTGGCTCGTTTCTCCAGCCTTGAGAACGGCCATTGGACGCAAACAGCGCCGTGCGCCAGCCGAACAGTCCCGGACAGTGCCTTCGCCGGTCTTGTCGCGTGAACAGTGCCTGCCAGCCCTCGGAATATGCGGCGAGCATTCGCGTCACTTGCCGGCGCCGCGCGAAAGGTCCTGTCCATCCATGGCCCCAGGCGGGTCGTCGAGGTGCCCCGATTGGCGTCCCAGCGTGGCGTAGGCAGCAGGCGTTCCACGGGGTCGCGCGCGGGTCTGGGGCCCCGCGGTCCGTCATGTCGACGGCGCGGGCTTGAGGCTGGTGGGTTCGGGGAACTGAACTCGTTGGGCCTCCGAGCCGCGTTCGCGATTTGGCCCGATCGACGAAATCCCCGCCTCGCGCCCCAGTCTGCGGCACGCCGTCACTCCCACGGCAGCGTAATAGACGCGCGCCGCGAAACTAGTAACTTTTCGTGGCCGCTGCGCGGTGTTATGGCGCTCGATGCCGGTCCGCCAGTACTAGGGGCAACCTCGCTTCTCCTGTGAAGGCCCAGGCCCGTACGTTCTTCTGAAGCAGGAACGCCCGCCGGTCTGTGGCCAGCTCCAAGGGAGCGCAGCGTACGAAACTCAGGGGGTCGCGCGCGCGTCGTCGAGGCGCAGCAAATCCCCGCTGTTGCACAGTAGCCGGAACTTGGCCTGAACGTGCTAATTGCGATCGGCGGCTCCGCCGGCAGCAGTGATATTTGCCTCTCCGGGCCTGCGTACTACGTCGTCGGGAGCGAAAGTCAGCCGAGGAGCGAAGCTCATGAGCTTGGGGCGTCCAGCCTTGCCGTGGAGCACCGCCAAGCGGGGTCGGTGGGTGCGCAAGGTGGCGACGCCTCCGCATCATCTCGACACACAGCACCGCGGCTCGAACCCCGGCTTTTCGGATGTCCAATTCTCGACCCCCCGCTCCGGTGTACAGGCCTGAATGACGGAAGCTTCATGGCTCCGATTGGAGCCGGTGGGCTGAGGGTGTGATCTGGGTGCTGAGTGACCTAATAAAGGGCCTAAACGGGCGATCCAGGAGGCGGAGCCACGTGGAGCCGGTACGCTCCCCGACCTACGGGCACTCGCCTACATCCTTCTCCAATCGTCTGCGCCACGCATTCGGATCAGCCTACCACCGAAATGAACGGCCCACGATTTCACGAGCATGCAAGCTGGCGCGGTTAAGCTGCATCCATGAATGTTGGCAGCTATTCGAGAGACGCCGCGGAAAAAGAGATACTGAAAAAGAGATGAAGATGAATTACGTGCGCTCATGTAACCAATAGGCTACATGAACGCCATGAACAAAAGACAAACTTCCTTCAAAAACGTGGATCGAAACCTTCATCCGACGAAAAAGGCATTGATCCCGAGCAAGTGCTGTCGTCGAAGGCAGTCTGGCCCCCGAACCACATTCGCCCGGTATGGGCTGCCCTCTAGGAATGCCATGTGTCCCTAAGCCTCGCGAATTGATGCAGCGCGGAATTCAAGGACATGATCGTTACGACAAGAGAGCGAGGGATTCCTCCACACTTACGCATCTCGCGCGAGAGCAATCGCGGCATGACCGCCGAGGAATACCAAAGCAAGCGCCGAGCGCGCGACACCCAATAGGAAGGTTGCCGCGCTCCTCGCGTTCTGCGCGTGGTAAGCATCGCCCGCCGCGAAGCGGGAGCGCGAACGGATCCATCCGTGAGCATGGCTTGCTCTTCTTGCGCGCTCCGAATAAAAGAGGGAAACGTTCCCAAGCTTGCGTCTCTCCTGCGGGTGCCACGGCACCAAACTGCAACCCAACAGCAGGACAAGCAGCATGGCAAAGAGGCGAACCCTCCCCTCAGGCAGCACCTCTGGCGACCGCAATCGGCATAATGCGACCTTCAGTGGGAAAGGCGATAACTGCAGAGCCGCCCCTGAAGACGCCGGCAAGATGGATCTGGCATCAAAAACTGGAGAGGGTGGCGATCAGAAACCAAGGGAGATGCTGCGACCTCAACCACTCAGACAAAAAAGAAGGACCCGAGGAGAAACCAAGACCCCGTGAAAGCGAGTGAGCACTCACCCAAACCCGGAGGGCGTGGGCCCTGTGCTTTCGATTGCAATCCGGCAACCATCTGAAGCAGCGAAAGTGATCAGTGCGCTTGATTTGCCAAGCAAGGCCAATCCGAGAGGGACAACGCTCGCGCTACTGGTGCAGAGCGCTAAGAGTAGAGGAGCTCCATCGAAGGTGTGCTAGTTCAGAAATGGCATGAAACGTAAAGAGAGTCAGTACCCAGTAGCATCGTGCGGCTTCCTATGGCACGCACTCAGGCCTGGAGAGACTCCTCATGCTAGCGCCTGGTCTGCAGATCGCGTAGCCTGACAGCCTGCTCTGTCACCAGGCGATAAATGCGACGCGTCGACAGCGAGACGATGCTTTGACATCAACCAATGAACGGATGGCGAGGGTGCGCGATGCTGGTGCACGATGTTCTATGCTCAGCACTCGAGGTGCGATCAGTGGAATCCCACTGACAAGGGCAGTTCACAACGGATGAGAGCGATCTATTCCAAGGCCAAAGAACTCAACAGCTACTCTGCGCGGCTCCTGTTTAAAAACAACCATTACAGCGGAGACCCTTGCCCTGGCAAGAGGTGAGCGAGCGGGCCCGGTGGGTTCAGGCATGGCGCCCACGGCCCCACCACCTTCTCCCTGCAGCCCAGCTCCGCCAGCTCCAGGTTGAGAAGCGAGCGTGGAGATGTCTTCGTTGGCTCCAGGCCATAGGCACTCACACTAAAACATCGAGCGCTTGCATGGAGCCTTTGGCAAGCATGGCTGGGGGTTCGTTGAAAGGCTAGGCGTTGTAGAAGTCGGCCGATCCCCAGTGTTCCGCGCCACCATCCAACCTCGGCGCAGTGTATCGTCGTTGAGGGCGTGTCATCGCCCTGGCGGATCTGCTCTACCAAACGCAGGAGATACGAATCATGCGGTAAGGGGAAGGTGCGAAAAGCAAAAAGCGCGTGTGGGGCGTCCATTCGCGTGGGTCTGGTACAAACCATCCAGGCACCGCCAGAGTCGGCCATTCAAGTTCGTCTACGCCCCACCAGCCCATATTGCGGCCAGCCGTGCGAAATATGCCCGACACAGAGCCCACGTCTATGAAACATGCGCGTCCAAAACTGCATCACCGCCGATGTGAGCCCTCAAACCGCTGCTGGCGTCAACGCCGAAGTGGTGGTGGATCAACCGCCCCGCCAGAATTGGACAACGAAAAAAGCTACATTGGCCATGGGCCGCTTGATCAGCGGTCACGGAAGCCTCATCTTTTCTCTGGCATCCACCGCCTGCGGTGAATGGGCGAGGGTTGCGCTATCCTGGAACTGCTTGTTAACCCCGCAGACGAGAGATCGTAGTACTTTTGGACTCTCACCATGCTGGCTGTTTAGGGCGCCAGGGAATTACATTGCAGAAGCTGCACTGCGCAATTCCCACCACTGCCCGCCAATCCATCGATACGAAAAACGTCAGGTGCTGTGGCGAGGGCTCGCCACCCTTATAACCAATTCGCGAATTGATAAGTAAATCATCCACCTCCGCCTCCGCTGTCCAAAGCTATCAAGCTTCCTAATCGTCTGGGACAGTGAACTCGTAGAACAACTGCAGAACCAGCAAGATTATTGAAGAGATGGGTTCTGCCATTTGCCAATTGATTCAAACATCATAGGTTTGGCACTTAGACGGTCAGGACTCAAGCAATAATGACAATCAAACAGTTCACAAAGTTCCTGTGCATGCAACGAAAACACAATGTTTGCAGTGCGTGTGACTGGCCACGCCCAGCTCACGTCGATCTGCTAGCGATCGAAGTTCCCATCTGAAAAATCGGTTGAGCGCCATGCGGAAGGTCAAGGCTGGTGGTCATGTCCCAGTTTTCCCCTTATTTCATGTAGGATTTTTGGGACTAGCTGAGCAGTCCAGGGCCCGCTCCAGCTCTGAAGCTACGCCATCGGGCAAGGTTCACAGACAACGCGTAACGCCAACTCCCTCCCATCGATGCGGAGCGGGTGCGCTCGAGCCGTAGCCAGCCAGGCGACATGCGGCGAGGAGTGCCATGGCCGGTCGTTGGCGCGCCGAAATCCCAGGTAACCCTGGATGCAGCTCCGCGTGCGCTTCGCGGTGAGCAAAAGGAGCGAATCAGCTGGCATCGTCGAGCACTGAAGATCAGCTTGGCCCACGAGACCTGGAAGCCCAAGCCGGGAGCAGTGCCGAGGTGCATCGGGCGCATTTCGGGAGCCGATCACTCGCGGCAACAGTAAATCCGGGGTCCAGCCGAGGCGCCATTGGCTGCCAGCCTGCTGGGCGCTACTGCTGAGCGTGCGGGCCACACATCGCACGGCTTCCTAAGCTCTGGAAGGGGGCCCCAGCCCGTAACGGCCGCTCTGGCTGCGCTCCCGATCGGCTCCGTGACTATCTCGGTGTCTGGCGCTGCTCCCAGGCCGCTCACCCTTTGGCGGACCCTCAGACGGGCGAGCTGGCTTTCTCGCTGGCTGCAGCGCGGCGGTATTATCCTGAAAGCTCGTGGCCTGCTGATCAACTGAGCAGCTCAGCGCCTTTGCCACAAGTGGCATCGGCGCGCCGCGCATCGGCAGCGAACTGGCCTTCAGTTTGTGCGCCGATCAGCTGACGCATTCAAGCCGCGGCCTCAACAAGGAGAGACGGCGCTGCCAGCTATCTCGAGAACCCTCACGCCCAGCAGGCCCAAGGACGTGCGCGATAATGCCCTGGGCCTTGCGTTGGTAGCGGCAGCCAAGATTTGCCGAAAAAAAAAAAAAAAAAAAAAAAAAAAAAAAAAAAAAAAAAAAAAAAAAAAAAAAAAAAAAAAAAAAAAAAAATAAAGGCAGCAGAGGCCGCGCACCGGTTTCCAGATCAACTCGATCGCCAGCCAGCTGGCGACGATCGCGGCACCGTGTTGGGCCTCTGCTGAGGAGTAGTTGCTGGGCTCGAGAGCTGCACAGCCGACCACGCAGGCATTGGCTGGGCTGCGCTCGAGGGCGCTATACAGGTGGCGGGTGCAGTTGTCACGGACGCGAGCAGACTAGCTCTCGCGCGATTGCGTTCGGGCTCCAGTTGTGCCAGCCAACTGCAAAGCGAAACGGCAATGAAGCCGTCAGCTGATCGAGCCGAATGCAGGCCGCGCAACGGCCGAAGCTCCGCCAGCCACAACGTCGTATTGGCGGCGAATCCTCGTTCGGATCATGCCCAGCCAACGGTGGGTCGTTCGTAGGCCGATCAGTCACGGTTTCTGAAATCCACCGCAGAACGCGGGCGTCGGGCAGTTCTCCAGCGCCAGCTTCTCAGGCACTAGGGGTGCATGTTGTCGCAAGAGCCAGCGCTTCTGGGCGGTGGTGGAGATCCACAGCCGCGTGCCTGCAAAGCTGGGTATCCCAGTGCTACATTGGCGCACAGCCCTGGTTTTGCTGGTGTCCTGCTGTTGATCAGCTGCGGCCTGCAGCGGCTGGTGGTCAATACCAATCAGCAGGCCCGCGACCGCGGTGGGTTTTCCATGGCGGGCCAGGGACCGGGGCGCTGACTGGGCATTCGGCACCAGCACCTGGCGCGTTGGCCAGCAATGGCGGCCAGATTGCCCGGGCCTCGGGCGGCGACTGCTGATCGGCGGTGCGTGGCAAGAGAGGCATTCGGCCAGCACTGGCAACTCATCGATCACCACCACGAGCGCCGGCCCAATTCCGCTGGCCTGAACCTCCACCGCCAACCAGTCCACCAGCGAAATCATGTGCAAAGGGCATTCCCTTTGTTGGCGACGCAGATACAGAAACCGGGACGGGCTCACTCCCCAGGGCCAAACCCAGCCGCTCGGCCAGTGCTGCTCCAATGCTGCGCGCGGTGCGGAAAATAGGAACCACTGCGTTGCCGAACCTGCCAGCACGGCGCCGCCCGCAGCGGCGATGGCTTCGTTTTTCCTGCTCCCATTCGGGAGCAACAGGGCAACCAGCCGGCTTGCTCAGGCGACGGACGGAGCAGGCAATCGCCCAACCACTGTCAGCCTTGCGCCCACGCCCGGTCAGGACGCCCGCAGCGGCAGGACAGTTTAGAGGTAGATCTGGCTGTTGAAGGGCCTTGGCCACTGCCTCCCAGCGTGCCCACCGCTGGCCAGGTGATCGCGAGGCTTGCCCGGCTGCCGGGCACGGTGCCCCCAGCAAACCTGGGCGCAGCCTTTTCCAGCGGCGGCCCAGGCGCGGTCGGCCTTGGGCTCGTCTGGATTGTGCGGCGAGCAGCTGCCAATCGGAGAGCACCGAAACCGTCGACCTTCGAGGGGTCACGGCGGCCAAAATGCAATCAGCAGCGCCCGGCGACCGTAGGGGC
>Ga0163217_1075894_pt1 | contig 10966 bp, 6 predicted proteins | sample SynspAceP_FD_185933 | JGI IMG/M metagenome (GOLD analysis project Ga0163217, IMG submission 185933) | Saline lake microbial communities from Ace Lake in Antarctica - Synechococcus sp. Ace-P (PacBio error correction) | ecosystem: Environmental > Aquatic > Non-marine Saline and Alkaline > Saline ...
GGAGGGAAAAAAAGAAAGGAAAAAATCCTTAAGGGGGGGGGGAAAACCAGAAAACAATAAAAAATACAAATCCAATAAAAAACCATTTTTCTTCCTTTTCCCCATCCCCCCTCCCTTTTAAACTTTAGATGCCTTCCGTTTTTAAACAACCATTTTTAATTGCTTGTTCCGAAATGGGTCCCAATCCAATTACATTAAAGTAAAATTCAGTTTCAATAAAAGCGCTGCCTTTTTTCCACCGATCTACTTTCGCCTTCTTACCTTCAGGTCCTAGGTTTTTTCAGGAAATGGTTTTAGAATCTAACGCCATCCATTTTTGAAAAAAACAGAATCTGCTGCAAAGGAAAAGTGGACAATACTGTTATTCGAAAATATTTAATTGTAAGTTTTGCCCATGATTTAGGGCCAAGATACATTCCAAATGATTGGTTTCCTGTTTTTGGGGCGGCCATCTGCCTGGTTTTCCTCGAGCGGTAATTTTTTTGCCTTCCTACAATATATCTCATGTCATTAATGAAATCTTCCTTAAAAACTCCATGGCTTCAAAATACATCAACCTTCCACTGTTCCTTGGAAATCCACACAAAAATTTTAAAGCTACAGTACCTTTTATGAAGGCCGAAATCACAACCGTCCAACCCCCAGAAACTCTGGATCTGAAGTATACTTGCCCCGGAAGTAGCCAAGAATTACTAGTTACATCTAACCATATTTGGGTAAATGTTTTGACTATCCGTAACTTCCTTTACAATCAGTCCTTTGTGTATTTAACACCCTGAGCCGATTGGGATTTTCAATTTGTATATAAACACTGTGGCGGAATATTTTCTGGAAGAAATTCTTGTACCAGGATAAAAGCAATTAGCATACCTACCTTGATAAAATAGAATAATAACAGAGATTCCAATTGTACTTAATCGATGGTTTTTAATGCCCAAATAAGACTAAAGTTTCATATTTGTTTATTCACCTTATTTACCCATGATGCGCCACCATTTACCAATAGGTTCCCTAAAACTAATTATTTGACTAGCCAAAAGATTAACCCTAAATGAATCAACATCACCCAAGTTTGTAAAACTTGACGCCAGGTAATATTTAGAAGAAAAATCCTACCCACTCCGATAATCAAGTTTTTCCCTTTTTTGGATGTAAGTACAGCCTTTTGTCCCTTGCCCTTCCAACACTCATAAATAGTGCCACAAATAACTGGGTTCATTACCAAACCAACAAAAAGTGAACTACTTAGAGTAATAATCAGGTTTTAGGAGTAACTCATAACCTGACCTACAAATTCCCTGGCCAAAATATCATTCGGCGCAAAAAGCAGTCAATGGTTGTCATAAGTACGGCAAATAATCGGAATTGCCAACCTCTCCCAGTTCCTTTCTTTGCTGTCGAAATTATCATACCCTTCTGCTAAGTATCGATAAAATATTCTCCTAACTCCACTACTACTATGGCGATTATCTACCAGCATTCCTAATGAGAGAATTATGAAAATAGCAACAATCATATTCCAATCGTAATATCCCAACAGCAGAAAGAATGATAAGACGACAGGAACAGTGGAAGAGGGATTGATATCCCAACAAAAGAATGATTTTTACTCCTAAAAAGAACAGAAAATACACAGCCGACAACACACACACATTACCCGGAGATAATATTATTCCGGGAGAATTACTAGACCTAATTGAGAGAGTGATACACTTTGTCGTTGTAATAGTGATAGGTTGTTGTAGGTGGAGTGTAGGTAGTGCTTCTTTCAAAGAATGGGAGCTTTCGTTCGTTCACACAGTTTCTAAAAAAATTTTTCGACACCAGTTCTTTTCTTTACACCAAGGGTAACTAACTGTGCAGTACAAGTTCCGAATATGTTTTCTCGCTCTTGTGAATCCAAACCACAGCATCACCCCACTCATAGCTTACTCACGAAACATAATTGGACTTTTCTCTCTCCCCTTAACAAACAATATCTTCGAAGAAAGAAGCAAGTATCTCATATGCCCAGGTACACAGAGCAAAAACTTTTTTTGTACCCTACAGAAATGTTCCACCACCAGGGATAGTTAACGTTTTCCTGTTAATAGCAGTATAAATATCCCCCAAAGGTTATTCCATAATATTTCATTTTAGGCTAGATCTACATCTACTGCACTTCTCGTTCAACCACCCTGTAAGATCTACTCCTAATACAGAAGGTTAATGTTTCAAATTTTATCGCACTCAAGACTTCGCCGACTAATTGCTTTAAGTATATGAACTTCTTCATACTCTCCTGAAAGGTTTAACCATTCAGAATCCGGGAACTCTGAAAATTTATTTCTTGTACTGCTGGTTCTCAGCATCTTCAAGGGAAAGTTCAGGTTTTCCGCCAAATCTAACTTTTTTCAACGCACTTTTTGTAAATGCATCTCAATATCGTAACGCTGGATGCAAACTCCCAGATTGATACAGAATACCCTCTGATGATGTTGAGGTCATTTCCTTTACTTCAGAAATATTAACCCAAGTTCAAATCTTCTAGCTTCCCTTGTAACCATAACTTTCCATAATCCTCAAGGCGATACCCCTGGTTTTGTAACTACAAAAATGATTTGGCACATTTATACTTGGAAGCTTTCTGCTTTGGGGAATAGTGAGGTATGTACGATTCGCCATCACAGCAACCATCCTAGCGAACACCAATCACTTATTCGGCTTATCTGATAGAAAACTAGATTTAGCCAAACTCTCCTTTTAATTGTCACTTTTTTGGCATCGATTTCCCGTTAATTGAATTTCTCGTTTTGTTGAATTTTCGGTACTCATATTAGTTTCCGACTAATTAATTTAGAAGCTAAAACTAGCGCTTGATCTTTTGGAGTAACTCTCATTCCATTCATCAAGAAAATGCCCTGAGCCAAGAGTTATTAACCGATCACATATTCTAATCCATATGATAATTTTACTTCTGTCTTAACTAAGAAAGTCCAGAGATCAACTTTCCGTTCTTTAGCAATGTATTTCCACTTTCAATCTTGGACTGAAGTATGTAACCACATAAGCCATTGTCTTTCGAATAGATAAATTCTTCGCTTATTTACTAACTACACTATCCTGTTGATTTGTTTTCACCCAACGCATATTTGCCAATCAAATCAACTTTGTATTGAATTTTTATTTTTTTTTGGTATGTTCAACTTCAATTCTAAACGTTCTGGTTTTTGTGGATTGATACTGCTACCGGCAAAACTTATGGTTCAGTTAATGTGGTCACTTTACTTGAAGTTAAAACCATATATCACATCATGCAACCGGACGAACTACAATCCGAATACCGCGCTGGTACTCCTGCAGAAATAAATAATCGTCTGAGCCAATGATCCAACAACTGGCGATTCCTAGACCTAACAAACCCCCAATTCCCCCTCACCAACATTTATCATTTTATCTTCTATAACTACCATTGAAAGGAGCTTTAATAGTTCGTTTATGCTAAGTTCTATTTTAAATTGACTCCTAACACAGAATTACTTTGCTCGAAGCATATTTTGCATTTCAAGTTATCGATTTTCGGAACCGATTCCATCTTCAACATATTTTTTTTAAGCTTTTCAATCAGTTCTTTAGCCTGTGAAGTTATAGCCTCAATCGCAACTTTTTTCTCTGCTTCAGCATTAGAATCATCAAATTTTACAATTTGTTTGAACCTTTCCTTACCTGATTCCTTCCTTTCACAATATATAAATCAAAACTTTTCCCATTAACTTCTGCAGAAGATCATTAATATCATTTGAAGTTTCTACCGTACCAACTACTCTAACAAGCTTGCAAATGGTAGATGCACTCACATAAAGTTGTAATATTAAACCGATTTAATAAGTTCTTCCGTCGTTTGTATTTGGGCTCTTCTCCACCAGAGCAGCCGCGAAAGCGATAATTGCAAACAAGTGCAAGCAAACATTGTTATTTTTTTCATTGTGATGATGTTGTCATTATTATAATCTCATCAATCTACTAGTTCTATGTCTATATAGGAACTTTTCCCTGTTGCCAATCAAATATCTGCTTTTGCAGTTAGGGTATGTAAACCATTAAATGCATAAATTTAATTCAAGCTTGCCGAACTTGAACTTCCGCATCAGTTATTCTAATTGGAACCAAGTCCGTTCTCCAATCTCTTTGTGCTTCTTTCATAGACCTTCAGTAGCTGTTGAAGGCTATTATTACGAGCTTCGGCAGTTTCAAAGCACGATTTATAGTCTTCCGCTTGCCGAAGGCAACTTCATTTTGTAGCCAATTAGAAGAGCTTCCTCTTTTTTCTCTTCTAAAATCTTTTCTTGAATAGAACTCGCGCACATCGGCTACTCTTTAAATCCCTGAAATAGTGGGAGCTTAAATTTGATTCCTAAAGTTTAAACCTAGCTGAATTTTCATAAAATGTAGGGGCAGTCGGGTTCAGGCTGGAGGTCCAATGTAAAATTATAGTAGGCAGAAAGTGTTGGTAAAAACCGGCTTTTAAAACCAGCGATATTTCTTTAATCCAGTAAGAGCTAGAGTACGCAATCTAAACTGTAAAAGATCACCTCCTTAACCATTCTAACGCAGCAGAGGTCCAAGTTTCTTTTGAAAGGTATAAGGATTCATTTGAACATCAACTGTTCTTGATTTGTTCATTTTTCGTCACTAAGTTAAATCCGTTGCTACAATATCTTAAATCATTTAGACTTCCCTTGAGACTGCAAAATCAAATTGAAGAGCTAACCCCATTCCAATTTTCAACATGCGATATGCTTCATCTACCAGCATATTCAGCTTCAATAAAGCTGAGGACGTTGATTGCTTTAGCTGAACCCTCTAAACTGAAGAACTGCAATATTCATCAACAAGACCCGCTCTTTTGTCTTGCTTTCCAATTTTCTTTCAGATTTTGTTTCGAGTCTTTTCGGATTTGAGTTTCTTGTAAAACGCATCTGATCTTTAGCTGCTAGTACGAATAATACCCTATTTCGAGTCTGGGTTTCAGGCGTCTGTTGGAGGCGGTAATGGCTTTCTATAGGCTCTCCGATTGACTGTTTTAAAAAACTGTAGCAGAACTATTCCTACGTAAAAGGTCTCTCTCTGAAAATGTTTGAACTTGCAGTAAAGCCACCCTTGCCAGTTATTTATCCTGTTTCCAAAGCCTACGGGAACTAACGGTTCCAGGAGCAACCACCAAAGAATTGTACCTGGTAAAAAGTTGACAGGTTATCTGCGAAGTTCTCTTGTGTAATTTATGAAGAACTTAGTTCTGGAATTATTTCACTTGTAGGCAAATGCTTTACAATTCAATCTGCATCATCTATTGCTAGCAGCGGCTCTTTTTATTTTGAGGACTATTTGCTAAGTGCTATTTTTGATAAGCTTCCATCTAATGTTAAGTTTCATAGTCAGCAATTGAGATCTGTTTTCTTGAAGTTTGTGCAACTACTGAAATTATCTCCATCACACACGGCTTGCAATTAGTAATACAGTGAAAATAGACCTCTTCTTTCTTATTCTATTACCATATAGTTTATTGTAAATTTTGCATACTCATTTTATTTTGAGGAACTGCTACGCTTGAATTGGCAAGTTTTGTGTTTCGATAAATGACTTTTGAAGTCATGCATTCCTTGCTTCAATTCTGTCCTAATTAATTTTCATATATCCATTAAAACATTATTTCCAGACTTATTTCCAAGAATTATCCATGCAATTTGGAATGCTCTGTGTTTTGATGCATATATGCCATATTTGTACTACTCCATGAGAAGTTGACCAAAGTAAAAGTAGCAAGTTTCCTCGGCATTATAAGATGAATTAATAGATTCCATCTTGCATTCCAATCTGAATAGCTCTGACCACATAAACTCTAAAGCTACTCTGCCCTGTTTTTTCACCACATAGAGAAGATTAATCACTGCTTTTTGCCTGTTTCGCGTGTCCTTATAATTCTCGAAACCTCATTGCTCGATAAAATTCAGGGATGTTCACAGTTGGCAAAATTTGAGAAGATATAGTTTTATTCCAATTTGAATATACCAATCTCTAACCAGACTTATCCTCGGTTAACAACCTTGGTAGTCATTTCGTTCATTAATGTATGAAGCCCTTTATGACAAATTAACTAAAACTATAATCTGTTTTACTATTGAAGGTGAGATAACAATGAACCTTTACTAACTTCCGCCATTCTGCAGCAACTTCCATCCATTTAGGTGTTTCTAAGTCCCTTTTTGGGTAGAATCAATGCCTCTGCACGCTTCTAAGCAAGTTAGCGCGTTTAATCTCACGCTCTCGTTCCGTGTTCTTTCTAAAGTTCCCATATTGACTCATAGTCATTTTTTTGAAGATTCGGGTCAAAAGTGTACAAGAACTTAATAATAAATCCTAGTAAATAATTTTGGACATACTAAAACCTAAAACATATGTGTATTCATTTGTTTGATTTTAAATCTGCCTATTTTCATCTCTAACCAATTCTGGGGCATTGAAAAATTTATCTTTTGACTGACGCAAGTCGTAATACTATGTTGCAATTGAATTTTGGGCGCTTAAACTTTAGCATCGTCAAATAACTCTTCAAACAAATTGAGATCCACTTTAGTTTAATTGGCACTCAGAATATCCTGCATCAATTCTACTAGTAACAGGCGCAAAAATAAGGGTACAGTTTTCAAGTTTAAAAAAAGAGCTTTTGGAAGTTAATTGGTATAGGGCATAGTATGGAAACCTAGTCATCAAATGCTTTTTAATTATTGGTCTGATTATTATATTCTCAGCTAATGCTGCCTGGTTATGCTAGGAGTATCCAATTTGGGTAAAGCACTCTATCTCAATTTAATTTACTGACGAAAAGCTTAACCTCCTATTAAATCGATTGGTATTTTTTTAAGCTTTTGTTTGAGGTAGGCAATTTATAATAATTGGATGGTAGTATACGAGAATTCCTTCGCTTCTGAAGTTTTAAAGGGGATTTAATTACTCTTCTTGGCAGCGATCGCTTGGGAGTTTTAATACCATACTTTTCAAAGAAAATATCTCAAATTTTATAAGCTCCACACCACTCTCAATTTCTGGCATTTATGTTCTATTATCGGAGTTATTTCCTTGACGATTGTTGGATTTCCCTGTTTTGATTTAGGTAAATTCTCAGAAATCACCTTAGGTGGGCTATGGTGGCATAGTGTAAGCGGTTATTTATCTGTGGATTGTAGCATATTTGATTATGGAATAATGGTATTTATAAAAAGATTGGCGCTTATATCTTCTTGCTCGCGATATCAGAACCTTGTGCCTGTTTTTTGGGGATAAATTTTGGAGTACTTATTTTAGATGAACAACTTACAGTATTCAGTATATTGGCTCAAATGGATTTTGTTATAATTGGCATCATTCTAAACAAGAAAATAGATATCTATAGCGCCCAAAAAGCTACTGTTTAACAATTACACGTATAATTTAAATTTAGATTAATGTCTGTAATATCGACTTCTCCTGAAGTCAAGGTGATTACTCTTTGTCATTTTTCTTACATTCTGCTAAGACTAATTAATGCACAAAAATAATTCCCCTGTCTAACTTTCAACTTCTTCCAAGTCAAACCCTTATTGATTTAAATTTTTTTTCAAGTGATGTTGGAAGGTTTTTATTTCCAAGATCCCTACGGGTGTCCAAATGCCATTACTGGATTACCATATGAAGGAATCATTGTAAAAAAATTATAGAATCGGGAATGCCAATGACCTACTTTCAATACAAGTTGATGGTAACACAAAAAATTAGTTCTTGCGTGGTTTTAATTGTGAATTCTATACTGGTGATACACCCATTCTATCATTAGGTATCATTTCACTTTAAAGGACTTTCCATTACAAGAAGCTGACAATTTCTTTGGCAACTGCGTTTTTCAGAAGTCTAATAAGTCTCCAATGTTTATTTACAGTGTAGAATTTACCTAGAAAGAATTAATGTGGCATGTTTTCAGGCTCGAATCCCGTTTCCGAAATATTAATCCAGCCAAGTCATCGCGTTGACTTAGCAATACTTTTCAATCATTAAGTTGAGATCGCAGTTTTGAGGCGTCTCAAGAACTATCTTATTACCAACTTTACAAGCCAACTATTAATTTTGATGCGTTACTCCTCTACGAACATTCAGAATAGTGCATGAAGATGGACGGGTGAGTAAAGCTGATTTTAATAGACTATTTTTCTAGGAAACTGGAAACCCTTAATAATAACTATTGTAATATATGGCGATTCAGAGAGAGAGGAAATTAGCGAGAATCACCCTCAGTATATGCGTATCAAGGAGCTGTACGATCATGGGATGTAATTTTAGAGTATAAAGCAGGTGAAGGAGTATTTCTGATCTTCTAATATTGCTGGTAGATTGAGAAATAAATGCCGATGCAGCATCAGTTTTTGTGTTTTACGAAATTCGATAGTAAAAATTAAAGAATAGAAGTGTTATTCGAGGGGATACCCTTTTAAACCTCTCTACCAAATGATAGGTGGGTCGTACCTGAAATGATATCTGCAGGCTTATCTTCAACTGCTTGATTAAGGGTGAAGTAAGTATTACTGGTATATACCTCTATATCTACTATGGCCTCCCTCTACCGTTCTATGATCTTTTGTAGAATTATCTGGTGGTATTACTCAAAACACGGCGCTACCAACGCTGCTTATTTAATTCGAGGTAATAGAACATAGAGAATGAACGTTCCTATATAAATCAAGGTGTAGATCTTATGAGCAAGAACTTGCAAGGACCAATTATTATCCAGGAATTGAGTTATGTTAAAGCAAGAACATCCCTGAGTCAGAAATAAAGGTTTCCATGTTTGAATTTAAATACTGAAGATGATTGAAAGAATGTTATTCCTCTTTGAATGGTGATAATAGGCTATTTATTCCAAGAGATATGAACGTACAATTTTTGTTAATTCGGTCAAGTTAATAATCCAGATACTATTCCTTTAACGAGTTCCAACAAGACTACTACTTCTGAATTATATAAACTCCGAGCTGGAGGTTACGGGAAAAATCTTGTTGCAGATAAGACCGGTGTTTTTTATTTTAAGGCTGGTAAATGTCATCTTGGGTTTTATAACCGAATGAAACGGAAACGGAATCTGGCTGATCGTATTTTTATCAGACCGTTATCCTGTTGAAGACTTCAAATGTCGCTTCGGTCCCTTTGAAATTCCAAAAAGCTCATGAACGAATACTAGATACAACTGATCATGACTGGATTAACTAACAAAATCACAGGAATAATTTACTTTCGTATGTGTTTGTTACCTAGGTAGCTAAGGTTTCTTTTCTATTTAATTTTTTATTTGCTTAATTTTCCCGAACTAATAGTAAAATCCAAATAAAAAATTAAGAGAAGTACATATTATGGAGGCTGCCCCTCCATAAAACTAATAAAAAAATTAAATAGCTAATGTAAAGCCAGCCAAAGAACCAAAGAAATAGATTCCATTTTCTATAAGTTAAATTTTCATTCAGATATCTCTCCTGCTCTAAAAATTTTAAAAATTATACGTGCAAAGATAATATCACTGAACCCCAATAATTACCAAGCCTCTGCATACACTGTGTACAATTCATTATAGTGGTTCAATGAAATGCCATGGCTTTCTTGTACAGTATATATACTTCTTGAAAGGCGCTCGAAAAACCTGACATCCAACACCCATTAATAGAATCAATAACATCAATACAGGATGCTTTAGCTAGAAGTATTCTAATTATTTTGAAGAATCGGCAGAGGTTAACCGCTGCAAAAATAGCCCCCCAACCGATCAAACTAAGTAGTGCTGAGATTTTGTGAACCTGGTATCACTTATACTAAAATAACGATAAGGAAAGCTGCAAACAATATATTCGAAAATCAAGATTCCGCTTTGTTGTATTATAAATGGAACAATTATTGCCTGCAAAAACAGAAATCGCTGGCACTTGCTCGAATATGATATAAATAACTGCTGTGAAGTTAGTATTCCTACAATACGAAAAATATTAGATAGCTTTAAATAGGTTCTTTCCTCTTTAACAAAAAATGAGACCCCCCAACCATTAATGGTATGAAAAAATTACTTGCAAAAAACATTTGGATCAGTTTTTTCAAGCCAGAAATTGTCTGATAAATGGTTCTTTCCCTGATTTTACATAATTCAAGTGAATAATTTCAAGATTTAAATAGTCATCAAAAAGATTAATTAAAGCAACTTATAGCTGACGTAGCAATTATTGCAGCATATATACTTAAGTCTCGTCTTTCTGTTTCTATTACATTAAAGTCATAATAAGTCATTTAAGTAATACACTAAATCCGTATGAATAAAAATAAAGCCTGCTCCCTTTCAGAGTATAAATGATCGAAAGAAATTATTAGCATACAAGAAAAAGTAAGTACCATTTTCTAAACCATACCCTTCTATTCTCAGATCTTGTTCGATTAACTTTTTAAAAAGCAAAAAGAATAAAAACTCATCAATAAAGTGAGTTTGAAAAAAATCGTTAGTATGGATTTAGATGAGCCTTCTGCTAGGTAAATGCAGGGCCTGATAAAATGAGCTCCAACAATTTAATTGGAATTACTATAATTGTAACTATTAAGAAATTGCTCCAGTTTTTAGCATTTCCTAGTTTAAATAAGCTTATAAACTTCTCTGGTACTTCAGGAAAGATCTCGTTATCATTCTCTTCAATATTTATACGGCCATTCTTTAAATAAAACGATATAATGCTAGAATAGTCCAAATAGGAAATGAGCTTCATCTTCCATATCATACTTTTGGAACTTCTTTATATGTTGGGAAATTAGATTGTTCCTAGTCCAAACTATTTCTTCTTCTTCATATTCAATTTCTGGACTGTTTGCTCATATTGTGGGTGAGATGTGACCTTATAGATTTCATTTGTTGAACCAACACTTTCGGGGTATC
>Ga0163217_1115527_pt1 | contig 10966 bp, 10 predicted proteins | sample SynspAceP_FD_185933 | JGI IMG/M metagenome (GOLD analysis project Ga0163217, IMG submission 185933) | Saline lake microbial communities from Ace Lake in Antarctica - Synechococcus sp. Ace-P (PacBio error correction) | ecosystem: Environmental > Aquatic > Non-marine Saline and Alkaline > Saline ...
GTGAGGGAAGAAAAAAAGGAGATAAAATGGTTTTTTGCCCGCAAGCCCCCACGACACCCGCTTGGCAAATCGAAACGGGGCTTAATCCGGGAACCTCCGTTGTTTGGGACTTCATAAAACTCACTTGATGTCGTGGTTATTTTGGGCTCGCCAATACCGACAGAACGACTTGATTGACGAAACCGGTACGAGGACTGATCGTCCGGCCGGAGTGGCACACGATCGTATGCGTTTTCATCCGGTCTGCCGTGGGCATTTCGCGCGGCATGTGAGGACATGTTTGGGCCCGGGTATTCCGAGCGGCGAATCCTCGACCCGTCGTTTTGCTATGCCTATCGCGCGATGCCTGGACCGGGCAAAGACGTGTGGAAGAGATTGCTGGACGAAGTATGAAATGCGGATAACCCGCAGAGTCCAGCTTAGCGGACGAAATATTCAACTAATTCGGTTGATTTCGGATGTTTCGTCACTCGAGCGCAGTTTTGGGAGAAACACACAACTCACATCAAATCGGGGCGGCCTTCGATATTGGAATCGAGTGGCGTTTTTTTACGCAGGCGATATAAGGGTTGGGGTGTTTCTTGGCCATGACCTGATATACGTTGGCAGCAAGGCATCAACCATTACGGTCCCGGGACTCTGGATCTGAACGGGGACACTGGACGCATGTAAGTTAATATGACAGCGCACGCCCCTAACCGTCGGACATCACCAATGATCCTGTGGCCCGTTATAGCGGCATGTTCGCTGGATCGGACCGTCCATCGGGTCCACATTCGATCGCATTGCATCTGCCGACAACAGATCGCTGTATTGGCATTACAACGGCGTCACGTCGGGGTTTGACGGATGATTGTCACCTAGAACTGGCCATGGAACTTCCGTCGCACCAGTGCTCCAACGATGGTGGCTTCACGGAATTCGAGACGTACAGAAGATGGCGAAGTTTTTTGACACCCGGAAGATCACGAATGTAGGTATATATCGATGGAAGTACACGTCGATATGCAACCGCCCCTGACACGACCTCCGTACGCCGATCGGGTAGGTTCTTGCACTGCTGGCGGCATGTTCGTCCGACAGTGTTACGCAGATTCGTGGCGAAATCTCGGAGTACTCTACTATCGCGAAACGGAACCGAAGACGAGTGAGAACTACTCGACCGCAGTAACACGCGTTTTGAGGAGTTGCGCCGCTCGACCCTGAGTCGAGTTGATCGTGTCGCCGACTCGAGAGTCAGCTCAAGTAGTTGTCGGGTAACAAATCCGGCGACGAGTAAGCAGCAAGCGAGAGAAAACGTAGTAAATTGGTGCTTTGCCCTCCCGTTTCCAGTCGGATTTCCCATCCTTTTTCGAGATTCCCCTGTCCATTCTGCTTCCGATCTGTCTTTTTTTCGAGTTTGCTCTGCGGCCGCCGGAAACCTGAATCGAACCGTTACGTCGAGCGTGCAAGCGTTTCGATAACCGGGCAAAAATCGCAGCGGGGCATTCTCGCCGAGCGATAACGGTGGAAATTTCGAAAACCCGTTGAAGCTTCGCGGACAAAGAATCCGGTCAGCAATTCGGTTTGCCCGATGAAGCGCGCTCGGAGCGACGAACAGTAACAACATCGACGATCGCTAAGATTTTTGCCCCGGATTTTATTGGTGTTTCTACGGTTTCAATGATCCTATGGGCCGGTGATGAATCGGCACTCGAAACGTTCAACGAAACCAACTATCGCAATTGGTTGAACGAGCTGACGTGATACCAGGGCGCGGCGTGACGCGCGATTCGTCCTCGTCATTCGGCGCGTTCGATCGTCAGGCACCCCGCACACAGAGCCGGGCAACGCAACGTCAGTCTCTGGTATGCGAGCATGAAAAACTCGCGATCCGACGGGGCATCGTTGTCGATCTGCTCACGAGTGCCCGATTCACTCATGACCGGTGCAATACCGATCACGGTCCCAACTGAAAGGGCGGGGACGAATTGATGTGTGGTTCTCAGATCTCTTGTTCGGCACGATGGTGTGATCTCCGAACAAATGCCGAGCGGTAGAGACTAGCATGGGTCAACGATAATCCTGGTACCACAACAGGACTATCGTAGACTCATGTGATGTATGGGCGCCGAACTTGGGAACCGAAACGATCCCCACCGATATGAAGATCGCGATGGTCGGCGTGCGTGATCATACGTTGGGATCGCGTCGGGTCGCAATCGATGGCGAGTGACACCGGAAGATCGCAACGCCGTGTCGTGAAACTATGTCGGATACGCGAGACGAAATTTCGTCGCGGCGCGACCGAAGAGCTGATCTACCCACGCCGGAAAACGATCAGTGATGATGACGGCCGACGTTCCGTGTCGAAATGTCGCGTCCGACAGTGAGTCCCGAACGCAAGAACAAAATCGCGTTCGACCAAAGGGACCGGGTGGTTCTGCGCCGATATCCGCATGGCAAACTGGGCGAAACGTCTGAGACCGGTTTTGATTTTAAGAAGACACCGACGGTGACGGCGTGCGATAAATCAACGACGTTTATAAAACTGAGTTGCCGAACGATTCGATTTCAGACGGCGGCGTGTTGTGTCGACGAACGGCGATTGTTTGAAACACCGATGGGACGACGGGCCGACTATCAGGCAGCTCATCGACGGATCGCAACGACGACACGTCACCACACGCTGGGCGTGGAATATCCAGCCGGCGGATCGTGTACATCCGAAGCCTTCGCGTTGTCATCGACGTGAAATCGCCTTGGGGTCTCGTAAATCGCACACGACGGTCACGTATACGATCCATCCAAATGCAAATCGCACTTTCATACCACCGGTTACGGCAAAAGTGGTGCATGGATTCGACAGTGGGGCAGCAAGTCGTGACGGCACAAACGCGAACAACACTGGACAGCCGCTGTGGGAAAAGATCCGAACTCGTAAAACTTGAGAACCGGTGTCGATACCGAAGGCATGAACGCGTGGGAAGAGTTTTGCCTCACACTGCATTTGCCGTACTAAATACGCAAGACAGTTATCTACGCCTGCCGTGTCAACATGCCGGATGCGCGTTTTTACTTTCCAAGAGAGACGGACGGCCGCATGGGGAAGCGACGACAGATTGCATGTCACGACCGACGATGATTCCGCCCGTGAACCGATGATCGGCCGCGGCGCATTTGGTCGCGAATGGTGAACCCTTGATGGGCAACCATGCATATCGCACAGCGATACACACCGTAAACCGGACGCATCACGCAGATTAAACGATAAACAGTGCTTCGAATCGTGAATTTTCGAATCGAGCGACTGCCGAAAGCTGAACAATTACTGTTCCGATTGAGGACCCGTACGCGCCGACGCGAATACGCGACGGACCAAACGAGGTGCCGGCGCACGAAACTGCCGACGCACACGATCCGCTGCGTCTATGCAAGCGATTGATTAAGAGAGTTCGCGATGTGATCCGGCCTGCTAGCTTAAAACGCATCATGGGCGCCGATGTTTCGTGCGATCGGCGCGTGCATAGAATGTCAATGAAATGGAACGATACCTAAACGCTTCAGAAATACTGACCCGCATCGATTCAGACCATCCACGGGGAGAATCGGTTCGCGATTGGGATTTTACGGATGAGAGACGGTTGGCGGCTGCTCGGTGAGGGTCCTTGGATTACTGGTTCGAGTACACGCTGAACCACGTTGACTCGTTCGAACCGGTTTTGTCGGGCGGGCGTGAAACGGAGAAGTTTTAACATCGGCAGGAAAAGCAAGCGAGTATTCAAAAAGTTAGATTGATAAGCGCCCGCGGAGCGGTCAACCCGCTTTGGACATCGCCGAAGAGGAATCGAACCGAGTCAACGCGGCCTGCGTTGGCAACTCGCGGCATACCGAGGCGGTACGCCCGACCGAGAAGGCATGTCAAACGTCGTCGGGCGTGTCACAGGTGGGAATAGGTTAGAAATTAGGCCGATCTCTCCGAATGGACCCATGACGGGAACGATCATCGTCGATTGCATCCAACGAAGAAATCTAGAGGTTATGAAGACGTGAGTATGCTCATTATGACGCACGACAAGGTCTTTAAAGAATGATGAGTCGATCAACGCTGGGGATCGCAAACGGAAAGAGAAAAGTTCTCAAAAGAGAATTGACTGCGTAAAGAGAGAAAGCGAGTTCGATCCAGGATGGGCAGACACAGGCAGATCGAGTTTTCGACAGGAGATTTGAAGTCAAGAGGTGCTCGCCGGTAGATCGAGGGGCCGGCCGCGCGCCGGTTTGGGCGCGGGACGAAGTATGACGACGCTCCGAGCGGCGCACACCGTGCGTGAGATTCGCACCGCGTGTTAGGGGGTCGTCCTCGTTTTCCAATCCGATTTGGACGACGAATGCATTTGTTTTTTTGTCGCGGTGGAATGACGTTTGATTTCGTTCTCGATCGAGATGGACGATCCCACGACAATTCGTTTGGTCGCGTTCGATTTACGCAACTGTCAATGCGAATGATCAGTGGTTTCGATGGCGACCGAGGGTTGACGGTTGGTGAGAGACGAGGAAAGAATAACGAAAGTGGGCTATCGAACAGCAGCCGGCAATGATGTGGATTTCTGCGGGAATGCGGAAAATTCATTTCGCACGGTGCCGGCAGGCACGTTCATTGCACCAGCCGGATCTACAGTTCGCCGTAGAGTAGGTCCGGTTTTCTCGACCGATTGCGGACGAGCGTTGTCGGCTGGAAAGCCGAACGACAATACTGGATTTTACGCTCGCGAGGTTTGGTAATGATTCGGGCGAGATTTTTTAACGGAATTAGAGTTTCGCTGCACGCGTTGCACCCGTTCTCTTGCGGTAAAGCACGTTGCCTCCCTACCGAGTAATAAGAAGACGAAATTCCATCATGCATTGACAGCGAACGTGCTGGCCTAACCTCGACGAATTATCGAACAGAGAACCCGAATCACAAGGGAAAAGTTAAGAAAGCGGAGTGCGGCGTGATCACGCGATCCGAGACCCGTCGATCGGGGCGAGGTCGGACGTATTGTGCCTGTGATCGGACGCGAGAAGCCACGGATGGGCGAGTACTCTATCGACGCACGTTGCCTCGACAGATATGCCGAGATGAACGTTTGGTTTGGAATCCCGACGCGTCGCTTTCCGAGGCGCCGCGTGCATCAATCCTACGTCGTGCTGGGGGGCCAACCCCGGGTCGACCGTCTCGAAAAAGCGATCTTTAATGATTCCTCAGTCGACATGCTCCGCACTGGCAAAACACACCGCGCCGACGTCCGGCACGAAACGAGTTCGCTGCGACGGCCCGTGGCTCGACTCGGCTTGGAGATCCCCGAACCCGCTGCGGAACGAGAGAACTCGGTGAGTAAACGGGTTCGATCCGGAGGGTCCATCGGTAGCGAGTTTCGTCAGACCGAACGTCCGATTGCAATACGACGCACCGACGTCCTCCGTCGTCGGCGGACGACTCCGGCTCAGCACACAGCGCCGGTTGAAGACGCCCCGACCTCGACACGAATCGTGCAACGAAGCGGAGATTGTCGCCGGGCGACACGTGCGATGCTGACCAAACCGTGGCAGTGTTGATTCGATCTCGGTATCGCCCTGTTGATCCTCCGCGATGGTGGGTCGTCTCTGCGTGCTCGTCAAATTTTGACGTTCAAGAAACGACGACGTCGAGGCAGTCGCCGCACCGAAATCGATGAGATGCCTACGTTCTCAGAACCCGCATCGAGAAAACGACTTTTTTCATCGCGAACGAGCCCCGATGCGAACAACACGAACGTCGCAACACCGACTGCACAAGACGATGCACACCGAACGACGCAAACACGAGTCGCAACACCGGGCAGCCAGCCTAAGAGTCGTCGCCCGATCGCACGCGCGCCACACGCTAGACGACTCACCGCCGTCAGCCGATTCCAAGCGATGGAACTGAAACAGTCGCGGGAGGTCGAAGAGGGCACGGTTGAACCAGAAACCGACATCATGCCCGTCGTCCAAACTCGCAGCGAATGAATCCTCAAACGCGACCTCAACGAAGCGCAAACACACGGAACCGAGCGTCGACACTCCGATCCGAGCGATGAGAACAACGAGCCGCTTCCGCCGAAACCAATGAGGACGTTTCCGGCACGGAAAAAAAAAAACCGGCAATGGAAATACCGGCAAGAAAACCGGATCGAGTGGAACGAGGTTAGCCGGATGACTCAACCAACGGTTTGATATCGTTCGGAACAAAAAAATTGTCGCGATGCTCCAAGGAAAGCGACGACGCCGCGAACCCTAAACGAACCAACGAGCAACCCGTTCGGGATATCGGTTGTCAAACCTCATCGCCCCGCTATGTCCGCCCAATTGCGACTCAAGCGCCTCGAATGGCACTCGCGGTCGACACGATAGCTCGCGCGATCAATCGGTTTAGGTCCGCAAGGGTGCGCAATATCCCTAACTATCCATCCTCAACCGACTCACGCCGCGATCACTTCGGGTCGGCGTCAAGTCGGTGAAGAAGACAAACCGGCCTGGGCGTGAACTGACTCACACGCACTCCCGGTTGAAACCGTCGCGGCGGAAACGAGCCCTTTTTCGCATCATCTCGAACCAAGCGACCGCTCTTTGCTCCGGTTTGATCGACGACGGGTGTCTCGGCAAGCGACACCGCACGTCGACCGGTCAAACTTTCAAGGCCGGGGATTCACCGACCGTCGTGAGAATGATCGCTGCCACCTGGATAGATGCCCAGAACAAGGCGGTCTAACTGGAATCGGCGCGGGACGGGTTGATGAAATTTGGCACAAAGCGAGCTATGAAAATCGCTACGTGCGATAGGCGTTTCGCGCGTGAGGTCGCTCGTCTCTAGCCGCCGAAACGCTTGCTTGCTCGGGCAGAGCGGACGTTTACTCGTACCGATGCATTTCTCAACCGATCGGTCAACGAAACAATTGGGAGAAACTTCCAAATGCTTTCGTCAAAAATCGCTCGAGCGAGCCGCAACTATGATTGCCTTGCATCGAACGCCGAACTCGCCGACCAGCCAAATCTGTAAACTGCTCGTCGTTTTTCAACCCGAAGATCGAGCCGCGGACAAAGAACTGCCGTCTCTTCCTCGACTCGGCCTCCATGGCCGTCGTGTGTGGCGATCGAGATTTCGCAAGAGTCTGGGCGATTCCTCGGATATGGCCGACCAAGAAAACGCCAAGCACGCAGAGAGATATCAAAAATGGGAAACCGCATTAGCGAGGCATACGTATATAAAGATGAAACCTACTCATTCTTCATAAAAATCCGCGTCACACACTACAAAACCTCACAGAGACATTTCTGACCACGCTTATCCATGCTCCGCCATCATCGGTTGCGGAGCGCGACTGGATCGCCGCGAACCTTGCCGGTTAATTTTAGCGGGGAATCGAAATCGGGCACGCGTCAGTGCGACTGCCACACGTCGGATGGATCGGGCGACGCCCGCGCTCGGCCGGAGATGGTCGACGAAAGGCACTCCAATCATCCGAACGTTTGATATTCGATCGCAACGGAGAAGACAAATTCACGGGCGTGACGAATACGGATCGTGCGGGGATAGAAAAGAACAAACCGGCCCGAGTGACCTTCGGATAACATGCAAAAACCGTGGACGGGCCGACTTAATTATAAAAACCGATGGGCGGAATCGTTGCACACTGATTTCCGTCCCGGCTCCGCGTGAAAATCGCCACGAAATTGCGCGAATGAATCGGCAGAAACAAGGAAGTCGAGGCGGAGCCCACGCGGCGGCGCAAAAAGCGGAGTATATAGCCTGATGATGCAACACTCGACAAGCCTCGCCGACACCGATCGCGTGTCGCAATAATCCGAGCGTTATGAAATCGCGGATTCCGTTGTGTTCCAGGTGGAACGAATGGTGGATAAGGCGTCTATCCAACTGGCAGCCAGCCAGTGCGGTTTACGATCGGTACAGCCTCAATATGGCTACAATTCATTCGCGACGTTCGCATGACTTGACTCGCCTAAATTGCCGTTGTCATCTGGAGTGTTCGGCGTTGGCGGGGCGCGACGAATACTGACCGTCGAACAAGCTACGTATGACGCACCAGGGGTTTCGAACGCGATGGCGGCGCGACATCCATGACGAACCAAGGCAACGTGCGCGTGTGAGGAGAATATGGGATTCAATCGCGAACTGAAAGCGCGGCCGAGACGGCCACCAGCGAGAACAACTTTCACGCCGCAGAACTCGAATCTCAAGGCAGTCACGCCGGTACATTAAAGGACTGCGGCGAATCATGGCGCAAAATCGGCAAGGATTCGCGACGCTTCGCTTATCGATGAACAAAAAGTAGCCAACGCATTCGAGCCCGTTGGTTTGCGAACGAGTTTTTGCGATTATTCAAAGTCCACAGTATCCGGGGGAGGTCTCGCGCAAGGGTGTTTAATCGATGGGTTTTTTTTTTTTTTTGGAAAAGCACTCTTGATGGGGTTAGATCTAACCACAGAGAGTGGCGAAGAGAGGTAGGAACGACCGGCGGGCAATTTGCAAAGCTGACGGCATTTGGTCCCGCTGCATTCTCTTTTTCAACAAACCTCAACTAGGGAATTGTTTAGGAAGCGATCTTTCATGATGTCGTATTGGCATTGAGCTCAATCCACGATGAAACGCGAAGAATGTATCCTGTTTACGTAGGGTGCGTCCGGTGGGTTAGCTCTTTTGAGAACAGGTTACGCGAATGGGAGCGGTCGATAGCGCCGGACTCGATCATAACTTTCTCGGCTGAAACGAAGCCCCGGTTCGCTGGAGTCGAGAAAGCCGTTCAATAACGAGGAATTCGATCGCGGCGTCAACGCAACAGCGGAACGTGGACGTCTACCATAGAGACGGCTCCCTATCCATTGCGATTCATTGAGATCAACCGCTACATGTGCGGCTGGTGGCCAACGCAACTCAAAGCTCAAGTCGGAGAAGAAGGTCAAGCGACGAGTGATGTGGTGCTCGCTTGAACGAAGGTGAAGCATCATGGCGATCAACCACGCGCGATATCTGCCGTATTCGTTTTCTCGGGCACGAGAAGGTAACCGAGTGGTGTTATTGTAACGTTATTGGAACACTTTCGCACAAATCCACCTGCACTCGTCGACCGGTCTGCGATCAAATTTCTACGCACCGTCGAAGAATCTTCAACGCATGTGATTTTTCTTTACGGTGAAGTGGATCAAAACGAGGAAGTCTGGGATAAGTTAACATTTTCTCTTCCCATGAGAATCATTAATTTCAGACGTCTTTTCGTTTCATGGACGATCCGATTCGGTACCATCAGGCAGTTGGACGACAGGTTGAACATTTCGGAACGCTCCTTTACTCACTGAGAAACCATGAAATGACACTGCATTTTCAGCTTTTTAGCCACCACTCCGCATTCTTAAATCATTCCCGGTCGGAGCGGCCAATTGGAGTGTTCGTCAAAGACGTCCGCTATAAGAACGAATACTGCTTTAGCGGACGCAGAATAATGTGACCGCCGATCGATCTTTGGCGATGATCAGGACCGCCGAAGCAGGTCAACGACATCAACCGTAAGCTAGAACGGTTTCGACCGACGCCCAGCGCAGCGGATCGATTTGCCGAGAATGCAGTTTTTGCGAGAAAGCAACGGCTGAATTGAATCTGCACATGGCTCGCCGAGGCGACAAACCCACGCAGCCGTAGCTGCGAGCAAAATAACCTAGCAAAATCGAGTACTGGTGTCGGCGGAAATCTCGAAATAACGATGCGCATCAAGATTCTTTAGCGTCATGCCAGGGTCACCCCGAAAACCGTTCTTCAGCTCCGGGGATCAAGAATTTCAGCATTGTTCGGAACGAGTACAAATCCGAATATCGGCAGGCGTGAAAAAATCTGCGGCTAAACCTGATCAAACTGATTCTGAAGATCAATGCGAAGGCGTCGTACGAAAAGCTTTGCTACCTGATGGGCAGTGACTCGCAGACATCTTGGGATGCATTGAGGCAGACGAAGCGAAGCAAGAGTAAATAGCAGAAGACCGGCAATCAGTACAGCGCCTCTCTCTGAACGGCTGAAACGAGATCTTCCGAGAAGACTTGCTACGTGGGATCATGCCCTAACGTTCGATGTGGCGATTTCCACGGGCGAACGAGTCAGAGTATCGCAATCAAATCAGCTTCGGTTAACTCAATGTCATCAAAGCGCTCGCATGAATCTCGTGCCGTTCGGCTGATTCTGAATCGATCTCGTCGTTTCGACGATCACGTGATTTCATTCTGAATCAAGAACTTGCAATTCGCTGCGATTTGCTGACCACCCACATGAACTTTCCCGCCAAGTCAACAAGACTTCTTTACTCGCGTATTGATCGCTTGAAGACGTGGGGACGGATGCATGATGACTTCAGAATTTTGCCGGGGAGTGAAACCGTGACATCTCTTCATATCCGGAACGATAGCGACGGCGACACCTTGGGTGAGGTGACAGTTCGCACATATAAGCGCTCTCGTAAAAGACTCGCTCAACGCGTGAATGTCATCATTTCGCATTCGGTCGAATCGAGGTGGGTAAATCCAAAAAAGTTGATCGAGATCCACTTCGATCTTGTCCGCAGTGCAATTCAGCGAAGGACGATGGGAATCGTTTTCGGTACCAACGTTGCTCAAAGTTTCCATCGTACGGTGCGGCTCTCTTCGGGACGTGCAATTCCGGTCCAGTGTTTTCGAGCAGGTGTTCGACTTTCTCGAACGAACGCAGTCTTTTTCGGGTACGCATCCCATCAATAGAGAGGCAGCAAGCATCGGGTGTCCGTCGCGACGACACGTGCGGTAGTTTTTCGAGACGACTTTTCGGTACCGAGGACCGTCGAGAATGTTCGACTTGCTGACTGTAGATAGTCCAAATTGTCACCCTCGGACGTTGGGCGAGCGCGAGGGCACGACGCGCGTCGCTGAGGTTTCGTTCGCCAGATCCTTTTCG
>Ga0163217_1008374_pt1 | contig 10965 bp, 12 predicted proteins | sample SynspAceP_FD_185933 | JGI IMG/M metagenome (GOLD analysis project Ga0163217, IMG submission 185933) | Saline lake microbial communities from Ace Lake in Antarctica - Synechococcus sp. Ace-P (PacBio error correction) | ecosystem: Environmental > Aquatic > Non-marine Saline and Alkaline > Saline ...
TTACAAAAAAAGAAAGGAATTTGATTTTCCATCAAACCTTTGGAAATCCCCACCATTTACCAATCCGACAAAAATTAAAAAAAAAACCCGTGGCCGGAATATTGTGCTTTTCATGTCCCCCCTTGCTGGTTCAAGCAAATCTTCACCCTTAAATTAACAATTATTATCGGGCTGCCTTTTGATACTTCCCTACTTCTGGGAAGCTAAATATTTTGAATAAAAAGAAATGTCCCCCCCAAAAACATGAAAACTGAAAATGAAATTTGGCTGAAAACAGCAAATTAAAGAGATCGGATTCGGATCCAAACTTTAATCTTTTCCTTCGGCTAGCTCTAAATAATGTAAGCGCCTGCCCCTTGTTTTATTGCCGGGGTTTTAGTAAAGCTCTACCGTCAATAGCGAGCATTTCCAAGCACTCCTCTAATGAAGGCCCCTGGGAAATCGGGGAAACCAAGTCACAGACCGAAATAACTTCCCGGGTGTCCAAAACAACGTCGGCTATCGGGCTGACTGGTAATGGACCCATAAATATCCTTGCCTGAATTAACCAACAGTAACTTGGGGACTCAAAATCAATAACAATCATGGGGGAACTTTCCAATGAGCCTCCAACGCAAAAGGAACACAATCATCATGGTGACTCACGAAGATACATCGGGCCTCACACGCAACATCGGGGCGAATCAGACGCCTAATGGTTGGGGTTGAAAGGACACCCGGTGGAAATCAAATCCAAGCGGGCAGTTACACTACCACCTAAGAACCGCTTTTATCACAAAATAAATTCCCTTATTTTTGTCTCAAGAAATAAGGGATAGAAATGAAAATAATACAGCAAACAGGCGATCAAGAATCACATCAACTAATAGTAGCACAAGATCCAAAAATCAACCTGCGATGGGGGACGGCTATGACCTATACTTAATTCTACATAGTCTTTACGTTATCAGCCGGTAAAAAAACGGACCTACCGATGTCTTAAATAGAAATTTCAAGATATGGATTATTTTACAAATGACCATTGCCACATAAACCTGTAAAGGAAAAAGTAAAAAAGCCCTGGACTTACAATTCTGAAACATTGGAGCTTTTGGAGAACTAAATGATCAGATGGAGCTTAAGGCCCACCTTACACTTTTTTATCTTCCTGCGGTCATACTGCGGTACATTTTTGGTCATTGCACGAACCGCCTCAGAAAACTGGGAACGGAATTACTAGAATTGCCTCATCACCTGTTTCAGACCTATAATTCAATATTGAATCGAACTTCTGAATTACCTATTTGTTCTAGGTCACTAATGCTCTTGGAACTACAGTAGAAGAAGTTACTAAACCCAAAATGTAATCATTACTACCCAGCATGAAAATCTAGTAAATCATTTATGAAAACAGCAACTCGGGATTTCCCAATTACAAAAAACGGCCAAAATTCCCAACTAGCCACCAAACAATTTTCAAATCTATTCCTTGGGGTAAGCACACATGGGACCACATTTTTGGTCGCGGATTAAAGAAATGGAGAAGACTGGGATTTGAAGAATTGGAGCCTATTCGCCGCTTCCATTAAATCCCGCCAATCCAACCTTACACTATGTCAATTCATCTTGAAGGATGAAGCTTATATACGAATGAAATAAGAAGTGATCGTATTCAGAGCCGATGCGAATTGGAAAAAGACTCAATTATCAGCCGAGCGATTTGCAATGCCATCATAATCCCTCAAGAGACTTATGGATGGATTGCGGCACTCCTTGATTTAGACGATGGTTCCGACGCAAAAGGGCTCCTCCTTATGTTCCCCATATAGTTCTACAGAGAATTACATTGCGGTAAACATCTAGACATTCAACGTTCAATATTTCCACTCTGCCCCTGGTTGGAAACTAACTACATCAACCTAATGTAAAATGAAACCAAATAAACCCGACGGTAGCGTCGAACCAGGCCGCAAAAACTTCCTGGTAACTATCACCGGCTCGGGCTTACCCCCAGCATTACAGGGCCAAAAACAGCTAGATCAACTGCTGTGGACTGGGATGGAAAATTCAAATCCCAACATCGAGAAAGCGGGGTACCATGAATGTATTTAAATTGAGGCAACTCATTACGCTCCCATCAACACAGGAACTATCCTAAAGTAATTTACCCGCATCTCGTGATCCAACTTGCAAAGGGGACTGGGGGATGAGCCTCTTCGAGGACGTTCCTTACGTCTCCTGAACTAACAAAGCACTGGAAGGCAGGAACACTGGAGGAACTTTTGTACTGGTTACCGGGCAGCTACCATCGGGGCCCACATCGAACGATCAAAACAAGGACTGATTTATCCTCCACTAAAGAGCAAACTCATTTTCTTTTACCTGCGTCCGCAAATAAAGACGGATCAAATATGGAATGAGATACCTAAATTGGGTATCAATCTATTGTAATAGCAACACTAAAAAGAGGCTTGTCAAAACTACAGGCCTCTTCTTTAGTTTAGAAAACATACTAACTGGCCTTGGAAACTTTCGGGGCTCGACTTGATTGTGAAAGTCACAGCGGGCAAATGAAAAGACCCAGGCATTCAGGATTTCCTTCGGGTTGACCGGCCAAACCAAGCACCCAATCATCATCGGGCAAGTCATATGATTTGATGAATACAACGCCAAGCCACGATAAATGCATACCAGCAACTTTAAGAATCTAGTAATAATCATGATGTGCAACCAACCAACCAGAATATCCCAGAGAAATCCGGGTCAAAAGGCATACATACTTTAGTCCTTATCGGGGGGAACCCCTTTAAGTCCCATAACGACTACTATTCCCAAATGAACCAAAACACATTCGGCGTAGTTCCTTGGATAAAGACGCGTTTACTGGATTTGGAATCTGCCAATTAGCCTAAAGTATTGGAAACAAACCCAAAACCACCCAGACATTTCCAGCTGGAAATCTTTTTTAATAAATTTAATTCGTTTCGTATAGTTCGTTAGTTCACTATGTAGTTTTTATAGTACCCCTGAAATTTATTTTTTTCGGGTAAGAACAATTGATTCAAATCGGGGAAACCCTACTTCTGGGAACAAATCCAGATCCCACAAATAATTTAAGCTCTACTACATTTAAAATCCAAAACTCAAACTTGGCCTTGCTTCGACAGGAATTCAAAATAGGCCTTCTGACGGGGGGGCCTTCAATTTCATTGCCACCATCTTTTATTAATCTTCGAAACTTATCTCCGCCCAAATCACCGTTTAGGATCGTCTCTTTTACTTGAATGTAGAGGTGACTATTCTTAACAACCCCCAATTCTAGCATCACTGTTCCGTATTTTCTATAATAGCGCCACTTTTCATGGTATCGTCCAATCAATATGAAATTGGTAATTTCTATGCAATCGATTTCTCCCCCTAAAAAACTGCATTCCCAAAAGTTAAGTACCTCATGTGGGGCCATGCACGCGAATCATTTCCAGCATAGTACTCAAAAACGGGAAATCCCGCGTTCCAATAGCGAAGTTCTTGTGCCCTCCTTCAAATAGAAGTCCGCAAGGACCTGATCAGCTTGAACCCGATTTGCTCTAGTATTTCTAGAGATTCCGGCCTTTTATTGTGGTTTCCTCCATAAAACTGGCAATGGCATTACTTCACCACAAATCAAAGTCCCGGTATCAAACGCTTTTGAGATTCTCCCAATCACGCTTATTCCCTCCCATAAATCCACATATTTTTTACCACTCTACTGAAGGCAATGTTTCAAGATTTCTGATTACCACAACCCCCCCAAAACAATGGGGTAATTTGGTCTTTCACGTCATGTTCACCGGGAACCAAATATCCCTGTTAAAAACTCCCTTATCTAGGCAGCAGAAAGTTTTAGCAATTTCAGCATTCTCGATGTGTAATACCTTGGTTGCGAGCGCAGGTTTTGAGTCATGGGATCAAAACGAATAATAAATCACGCGCTTTTCCAAAGGTGACAAATCTCATTCTTCTCTCAAGTCCCGGCCAATTATTAGCCAATAAAAAACTTCTACCATCATCCTCCCATTTCGCATGTTTGGGTCTAGGATTGAACTTCCATTCGTCATTTCTTAACCTGTGCAACCCTCTAATGTATATAGAGTTTTGCAGGTATGACTTAATTTTTCGATTTGGGTGGGCAAGCCTTTAAAAACTCCGGGAAATAAAACATCATTCAGAATGTCCTCAGATTCGGGGTATAGATGAATTCTACCGTGATCCATCAATAATTTTTGTTTCCCTTCTTCGTAGAAATAATATACTTGGCTCTTATAACACCTGATTACCATCACCGTAGGTTGTTCCCAAGCCACTGCCATATCTGCCTTTATCATTTTTCCCTTCAATAAGTTTTCCAACATAAGACCCTCACTGCATGTATTTCCTGCCATTACATTTCGCTAATGAGTTTTTCAAGAAGCCTTAATGGACCATAAAACTTTATTGCTCCAACTCATCGCCTCTTACTACACTCAAATATTCACCAAAAGTGATCCATGTTAAAATGTGTAAAAATCACAGCCTTACTGGCAAATCCTCTACATGCTTATTAGCTATTCTAAACTTAATAGCAGCTGTTTCTTTCCCAGTTCAATTGGGGATCAATAATATCCAAACCGATTTTACCTTAATCAAGGGTCAAAATATTGGCCAAGTTAGACCTCAACTGTAATATCGTTCCATCACTTTGGAATAGACCTGTTTATCGCATTCAATTCCCTCTGTCCTCCAAAAGACTTGATTGCCTCGTAGGCTTTAACCTCAAAAACCCCAATTCCCTTAATATTAAAATCCGGTTTATCGGTTTTACCTTTGATGATTACTCCTCAACTACAAAAAACCTCTCGGGTGCATTTACATAATCGTGGATCAGAGAATGGTCAAAATAGCCAAAAGAGATTATGCTGAGTGTAAAAGGCTAGAAGCGGTCTTTTGGAGCGTAGAGGCTGTCAAGTCAGTATTTCCCTGGGATTCTCTTGACACTCGACAAAAATAAGATGCTTAATACTGGGGGGGAACTTCGAAATAGTGTATTCTAATTCAGTTCCTGTTTTTTTAAAGTATTTGTAACTTTTACTTAGTTGGTTTCTAAGCAAAATTTTCTCATCTTTCATGATCATGACTAGATTCTTTCAGGGTTTTGAAAGTTCAGTCCCAAATCGTGCTGCTACTGATCAGCATAATCTGCGAAGCGCTCTTTTTTTCGATACCCTAATTTCCCTTGGTTAAGGACTACGAGGCCCACTCAATTAAGCAATTCGCATATTAGAATGGCTTTGTCTTAGTATCCTCGATGGGCGTAAAACCTACTCAATAAATCTATTGGTCAATTCAAAACCTGTTTGCTTTTTAATCTCCATATCACTTCTGACTAGGTCAGTAACCTAGGTGACATCTTAATATTATATTTTTTTAGCAAGTCTAAATAAGTTATCCAACCCTTCTTAGCGGCTTGTTGTTTGGCCTTCTTGACTGCACTTCCAATCTGTCGGTGCATCCTCCAAGTAAATCCGTTGGCGTACTTAAAACCGCCCTTTTTCATCGCCATCAAATTGCGGGTCTCTTCCGTATCAAATGTTCGTCTCAATAGACATGGCACCAGCGTTGAATGCCGGCTTTGGTTCCTTTGTCATTGTAATAATAACAGCTAATAGTTTTCCAAGCCGTTACTTCATCTGCTCTGGCTTTAATCTTCAAAAGAGTATTCGAAAATATCCAAGGGATCCGAAACCAAACCAACTTACCGGGCACCGTAGAACATTTTTAAAAAACTCGCCCCACGTTTCCTTGCATGCGAGCGGGCAGTCAACACTTCTGGATCACCATTCTTCAAAAACGGAATACCAAATTTTCTCCATCTGTCCCACGACTCTCCACCCATTTGGCGGTCGGGTGGAGATCGGTCTCAATCACTATTCCCAGCATTCATCCAATAGCACACCAGCGACCAATTCGGGACCTACAAAAAAACCTTTGATCTACGCCATTTGACACCTAATTCAGGTCCACCAGTACTCAACTTTGTTAAACCCCTCAACAAAGTTGCTTTGCTCCACTTAGGCAAGTCAAGCCAATACTTCTGATGCGACCAAAGGAAGTTTTCCTGGTGATAAATCCACGCCAAATGAACGTGGGTTCAATCAAGCCCGGCATCAAAACTTACCTTCTCCCGCAATCTCCTTTCAAATCAGAGTTTAGCCAACAAGGTAATTCGAGACTTCTTTGATAAGATTCATTCGGGGATTCGACCAGATCCATTGGGAAGTGCAGTCTTTCCACCAAAGTTTGAACATTGTAATAAGATTTTCTGGTGGGATTTTGGATCTTTGAGCATTGCATAAATCGCTATCAAAACAAACGCAAAAAACATCACTAGATGTAAATATTTCATGATTATGAATCTATTTTTTCTCCCCTTCGGAAAAGTTGATTTGGTAAACTTCATTTTGATTGAAAAGGCTCACATCGAGTGATTGCCCTTGGACCAAAATCGGATGCATTAAATCTACTTCAAAATGGGCCATTATGATTGGAAAAAAGCACTTGCCCTTTTTGAAAGCTCCTCAAAAAATTGGCTCTGCTACTCCAATATTGATGTAACAATAGCCTTCTTAGCAATTATAAAACTAAATATGAAAACTTCGAATCCCATGACTGAGGAATCAAATTCTCACCATTATAAATCTTTTGTCCGAAACGCACAGATCCATGAAGTCCGCACGATAGTCCTTTAGTTCTTATTAATTTTCCAGTGAATAACAGCCATGCCTTAAGCACCAGTAGGAACTTATCTTTTTGGCATCGTCATAGGCAATACGCAATCTCGTTATCTGTGTGATCCCCTTCTATCATATTCTCGATCTCTTTCAAAACCATCCTGAATTACTTTCATAAAGCCGGGTCTCTCTTCTGAACACATTATATCCTTTCCTGCCTGTACAGAAACCTACATAATAAACTGCAAGCGTTTTTAAGGAATATCCCCTACTCACATCGGGGCCTTGATATTGCATGATATCCGAGGCTGCTGCATCACAAAGTCTTTAACTACATATGATAGATCCATTCCATCCTTTCCATTAAATGTTACATCCCAGCGATTCTGTACCTCCATTCTACTCCCCGTAAGCTCGGCGACCAGCTGTGCAAGATGCATCGTGGGCACCAAAATAAAATCTGGCTCTGGATGCCATGTGTGGTTATAAACCATCTTTACCAAACTTCCTGCACCCAAAATAGTTCCTCAGCTGCGTCCGGATGAGATCAACCGGTGTCCCCTTTCAAAGATCTTGCTCCTGCTCAGACTTAGCAGTGATGAGCAGACAATTAGTGTGCGCATCATGTCCACAAGCATGCTCAGGGGATTTCCGAACACACGCAAAGCTTAGCAATTTGTGCTTTGTAGGAAGATTGTCACTTTCCTCACAGAATCAATCCATTAATCCGCACGATACATCACGATGGACCACGCCATTTTGATACTCACTACCTCCGTTAACACCGATTTTTCTCGGTAACCTATACGTTATGAAATTTCTGGCTACGATTCCCGGGGCCGTTCGACTCCATAAGAAACCCAAGCCAGGTCAGTGATTCTTTAAAGATCGGCTACAATTTATCGTTGTACTTAATACTTGATCGCTTACGAAAGCCTGATATCCTGACGTGGGATCAGAGGAAAGGCAAACATGCTAGCAAGAACGGTAATTTAATTCTCATAGGTCCTTCATTTATTCCTTGTTTCATTTTTTTTTCTATTAAAGAAGAAGGTAGTCCAATCCGATGGTATAATATCATTTGTGAAATTCGGGAAAATAGCCCAAGATTGGCTTTCACTTGTGGAATCACCATGTAATTCAAATTGAATTACCAGACCAGACGCTGTGCCAATCTCCATTCAGTAATTGACACTGATATAATGGGTTCAAAAACAAAAAACCAATCCTTTGAAAAAACTTATACTGCATTGCCTTCCAAAATCCGTCTCGGAAAATTTCTTGGGGGCTCTCTGGATTAGATCAAGTACTTGCTAGGTAAGTAACCAACGCTCAACCCTGGAAAAAGTAAACCTTTGTTTGCAATAGCAAACCCGAAAACTGAACCTCAAAAGCACAAAGCACTTGCTACTACCCATTTTCGAAAGATCCCTTAGCAACGTCAATCTACAAAATGGCGATTACTGAAGAATTTCTCTTGGGATAGCTTACCCTTTTTTTGCATAGAAAGTAACGAAGTCTATATCACGACTCCAAAATTAAGTGCTCATTGCGAATAAAAAAGGTATTTTCAAGCCAACAACCAAATTGTCTGCTCAAGGTTATGCACATTCCCCGAATCCCAAGAGACTAGTAACCAATCTTTTCGAGAATGATCAAACTGGCTGTTGACCTCGGTATAATCGTAGATTTGGCAATCCACCTCTTTCTTTGGGACCTCGCTCCGGCGACAGAAGCGCCTTAAACAAATGCGATTCCTTACTGATAGATGGTTTTTCATTATAATTTAAATTTTAGAGACACCCTGATCGTCTCCAGCACCCACAATATCCTTAATCATCGGGCTACCTCATTGGGGTTTGATCCAAAAGCACTAGTCACCAGCTTCCAGCCTGCCAGATCCCTTTGGTTTTTCTTCAAAATCTGAAAAGCAAGACCAAATCGGGGAATTGGCTTTCAAGCTTCAATAAGAGTCCAGTCGCCCTCAACGCCCATAAATTTCCCCGAGCGCCGAAGTCCACACAGCCGTCCTACTACCCGCATCAGATTGGGTAATGCTACAGGCGCAATTCATTAATAAATCATTAGTCCCTATTCAAAGCAGTTTTGGTGGACGGCTTACTTATTTCCCACGATCGCCCGGATCAACCTCCTGTCCAACACCCCAAAAAAAGTATGCCAAGGATAAGAACGGGGACACATCAAAGTCTTTGGGAAATCTAATTGATCCCCCCGAACATACTGCCAATTTGGATCAATAATTTCTCGGGATCCCATTGGGCCGTACTTTCGGGCAACCGCTTCATCGTCGATCATTTGTATCCATCCTGGGCATCGGCCATTGCATGCGTAAGTATTGCATTGTTTTAATCGCTTTCTAAATAGCCGTCACAATCAGGCATCCATTTGGGATCGGCGGATAGCCCAAAAAATCCAGCGGGTGGGGGACTCCCCATCATAGGAAGTAATAACGAGTTCTCCACTTCTCCCCTGAGTTACCTCAAGATCAACTTATCCCCCTATAGGTAATTGCTTTTTGTATTTTTACTATACCACCGATGGAGGTATCTATTCTCCAAAAAAATGTATCCGATTAGTAACACCAACATCTATTTCCAAAAGTCCCTGCCACAAACTGGCTAGAAGTTCTGTTGCCCCATCGCACGGCCCCTGCGCATTGGTGGTAGCCATACAATAAACCAGTCCTGAACCGCCTTCCAAATTTTAGCAATCCGCCTCTGGAGTGCAGATTAAGGACAGAATTGTAATAAGGAATGCGCAAGCTCTTCGAGTACCCATTTGCTCTTGACTGCCAGGCATTCGTCTGATTAACCACCCTTCAGATCCTTGCTATCGGGCAGTTTTCGGGGGGGAGGCATTCCAGTCCCTGATTCAATGCGGCAAGGTGACCAAAAATGAACGGATCATAATCGGAAACTCCGTAGTTCACTTTGGTCCAGACTCCTCCTTTGTAGGAAAGCGTTTTTCTCCACAAACTAGAATCATCAAAACTATCCCCAAAATCCAACCTTGAGCTCGGGATTTCTTTCGTATCCAACCTTCAAAATCTGAATTCACGTTGGGATATCCCTTGCACCAGCTCCGAGTGGTAAAATTGCGCTCCTCGATACTTGTGAGCAAAAATGGCAAAGTGCGGCGGACCCATCTTAAATCCGAAGCAGGGTTCCTTGCAATCACATCAGACTGTTTGAACCGCCACTTTTTTCACGCTTTCGGCTTGCTATCTCTAGTGAAACGTATTTCTCCATCCTCACGACTACACCGTCCTGATTAGTCGTAGTTTTCGCCCAACATATCTAACAACTGTCACCATTGAAAATAAATAGTAACCTGAACATAATTAGGGCATTTTCTCTCTCCACAAGAAAATAGTACATCCTATAAATTAAATGTATAGAAATACTCATGAAGTTGCTAGCTTATTTTACAAGTTGACAATATTAGTCCATAAAGTAAGCTACAATAAAGCTATCCACCGATCGTTTAAAAAAAAAGTGTCAAGATTTAAAAAATGAACAATTAATCTCATTTTTAAACTAACTTAAGCTCCAAAATATTATGTCTTATAACCGAAGAATGGTACCAGTTTTTTCTTAATGCCTTGAAACCATGTTGTTCCTTGGGGGGACTTGAAGTCCTACTTCTGCGACACGCCTTCCAGTTTGAAAAATTGACCAATCAAGAATCCAAATTTCTGGAGAGCTACTTCATTCTTTTCATTAACATTGATTAAATTCTTTTGTAAAAATTGTAATCAAACGCGACTAATGGGTTTTAATAAGATCAAAGAATTGCCAAATCTCCCTGTCTATATCCTGACTAAAGATAAATGAAAGTATTCCTTCAAAAACCGTCCTAACTGACTGCGGTAATCCTCCAATTTCCTAACTGAAATCCAGCTTTGAGCTGTTGAATGGGGAATTGATTTTTAGGCTCACTTTTCTTCGACCTGTACAATAACACTAGGTCTCCAAAAAAATGATACAATAGATGATGAACAAAAAAGGCACCATAGAATACGCATTACGAAAATGAAGGTCGAATTAAGAAAAATCAAAATCAGCGGGGGCTATCATAGCAAATAGATTCCCCAAAAACACAGCGGTAGCCACGCAAATCAGCCAGTAAATTCACTCTAGCTTCTTCTTTCTTTGAGACCTGTGGCAAACCACCATAAATCGGCGGGACTGGCCAAATAAGAATTCTAACAAGGGTTGCC
>Ga0163217_1057523_pt1 | contig 10965 bp, 9 predicted proteins | sample SynspAceP_FD_185933 | JGI IMG/M metagenome (GOLD analysis project Ga0163217, IMG submission 185933) | Saline lake microbial communities from Ace Lake in Antarctica - Synechococcus sp. Ace-P (PacBio error correction) | ecosystem: Environmental > Aquatic > Non-marine Saline and Alkaline > Saline ...
CTTATCCTAGTGTTTTTTTGTGTTGATGGGTGGACTATCTATCAGGGTATGCAGAAATCTTCCCTGATGCATTTGGTACAGAGATGGAAGCTGAATTTAATACTGAATCATGAAGCTTGAAAAAAGCCTTTGATTTGGTTTGTTTTATCGGTCTGGTTTTTTTGCCACTTAGTCCAGGTTCTACGACTATAGTGTTTGGTTCAAGCGTAGCGGCGCGATGCGTTACGCACGGCAGAAGCATGTCATCAATCCGAAGGTCTTCTATATAGCGCGCGGAAGAGTGGGAGATTTGCCTCGATGTGTATCCGTTGCATTTCACAACGGACACCATTCGTGCGCTGGATCTATTCGTGTCAGACCAAGAAACCACCACACCTGAACGATCCGTCGACGTCATTTGTCTCAACACAGATCACGGATTGCGACTCCGCGTTTGGGACATTGAAGAGTCCAACAGCTCGAGAGAAAAGCGAGACCTTGCGGCCGGGATATTGCGCTAGGCAATGTGATTGGCTCTAATTTATTTAATACATTTAAGCGGTGGTCGGTATTGCCGGATTGATTCATCCATTTTCGGTACCAGCTGAGATAATTAAAAGCCGCGATATGGTTGGTGATGGCAGGTTTTGAACTATTGCCATATTATCTTTGGAATTCGGAATCGTAAGGCAGGGACGTAATCAATCGTGTGGAAGGCAGCTTTTTTTGATTGCTTGGTGTTTCTTCGCTTATACCGCCTATCTCATCAGTACGATTGTGGCAATAAATGGACCAGACAGGCTTGATTTGAAGCTTCTCAATATTGTTGTGAAATGCGTTTAGCCTTACTGCAGACGGTCATCATCATAGACCTAATGTCTGTTCAATAGGGGGCGGTTCCGTTCAAAACACAGTATGCGACAACCAGTCTGACTTGCTCTCGAAGTGTCCTTAAACTGTGGAGTGAACAAGAATCGGCCAACGAGCAATTAAAACGTCTTGGCTTTGAAACTGTTTCTATACCGTCCTAAGCGCGGGGGCTTTACCCTTGCCGACAGTCCTAATGATGATCGAAAATGAACGAAATGAATCTGAATGCTGGGAGGTTATCAAATTAACTTCAGCACGGAATTATATTGTGCTTGCATCAACATAAATTTTTTATACATACTTCGCTTCTTAAAGTGTTTGATTACTAAGGTTGGGTTATTGAAGACGGGGCTTGGTGAGGTAGATACGAATGTCCTACAGGTCGTTTGGGACAATAATAAGGTTGATGGCCGTATGGGAATTGGCACGCCCAACACAGGGATACGTTTATCGTAGTTCCGGGTTGGTTTCCGGATGCTGGGTATACAGGCGAAAACATTCCTGCCACGGTCGCATTTCTGGGAACATGCCTGCACAGAGATGTGAACGCGTTTTAAAGAAACATTTTGATTAATTATAGTTAAGAATCACGCAAAGTACCATACCAAGATTGAAATCCCGCCTGCGTAAGTCTGGAATTAATAGTTATGTGTGGATAGAAGATGTTCGCGCCAGAAATCAATTGAAATGGAATGAAGAATGGCTCTGTCGCCAGGAATGGATTTGGGGCGCGACCGGGACATTAATGAGCTGCAAACTCAATCTGGAGCGATTTGGCCACAACAGAATCATTCGCTGGAAGATTTGGTGGAAGAGCGTACTCACCAACTTATTCAAACTAATGCCGAGGCTGTTGAAAGTAAAATTGCTGTGAAGTTCAACGGTTAGCTGAAGACGGAATACGCTAACTGGCGTAGCCAATCGTTACCAGGTTGGAAAAAAAACACTTGGAACTCGAAGTCGAGCGTGCTGAACGTTTCCATCAACCGGTTTATCGGTGAATTGCGCCTGGAATATGATTGATTTTAAAGTCGTCAATGAATGAGTTTGGCCACGCCAATGGCGTATGGTTTTGGTCCAGATGAGGCCGTTTTGTTTGAAAAAGAATATCCGTGGAAATTGATTTGCTGGGCAGCTGGGGGGGCGATGAATTTATGATTCTGGTTTAGCCTCAATATCTGCTCTTGACAGCCGCAACACATACTGCCGAAAAACTACGCCAACCATATCGTCGATGCCAAACTGGAATATAATCGTGCGACGATCACTACCAGTTTTGGTGTGGCACAGTTAGCGGCAGGGCGAATCAGCCTATGCGCTTATCGATTTCGTGCGGACAACGCACCTTTATCAATCTTAAAGACTCCGGGAAAAACCGTAATTAGTTTCTTAGGGCAATTTATTTTTTTTATCGGCACAACTACAGGAGAATGAGTTGATGTAACCATCGCTGCTGAATGTTCGCAACGGCCCTTGCAGTTTAAATATCGATCCTCGCTGTAATAGTTATTAGCGAATCAGATAAATTAAGTTCTATACCAGTCCTTGCCTCAGCAGGTCATGCGTCATCGGCCTCTTCAAATTCCCCTTCAAACAATATCGCCAACGTTTAAAATGTGTCGCATGGTCGATAAATACCTGACCATCAATTTCGGCGCATCAGCAACGGCTACGGCCGACCGCACCTTCTTCGAACACACCTCATCAATGATCAACAAAATCACGTTTGCCAACTTTCTGTTGCAAATCGCCTGTGCACTGATTTCGGCTTGTTTGGCCATAAATGCGCGCCAGTCGTTTTTCCTTCCTTGACTTTTCCTTCGGCAACTGGGATGACGGGCAGTTGGATTTGGCTACCGCACGTTAACGGGAGAGATATTTAAACGCACCGGCATTTATCAAGTGTGCCTGATCCAAATCCAGTGCAGCTCTTCAATTCAGCTTCAGATTTCCACGCAGGAAAACGCTTACAATAAAGGTACTGCGTAAGGTGATGTTCAGGACAATCGCCCCGCCAAGCTGAATACGCTCGAGATTAATTCTGAGCAGGGGCCAGGACGTTTCATTATTTCAGATACGTGGGCTGGCATGCACGGACAGAGAGAATTATCCCAGATACCGGCAGAATTTTTGCCTTCAGCCATCAATGGGAAATGACATCATCAACATGCGAGATAAGGTAAACAAGCATACGCCCCGAGCCGAGCTCGCCTAGTGCTTTAGCCCATGGCGGTGAAGCGGGTAGCCCGATTTTTTCGCCTATATCGCCACTCATATTCTGCGTATTTATATAGAGAGAGACGCCGTAAGCGCTGTGTCCTGCGAAATAAACCAGAATTTCCTTTACGCCAGCGTCAGCCAGCCCGTCTTGGCTTATCTGCTATGACCTGATTCACTGGTCGACTGACCAGGTCCACCACGCAGTCGAAGGATAATGCAGAAACCGTAACAACGATGATTACAGCCTTCGGAAATTTTCAGATAGGCGTAATGGCGTGGAGTGAGTTTTTGATGCCTTCTGGGTGGCAACCAGGCTGATAAAGGATTCATGGGGTTGTGAAGATGTTTGTGTACCAGCAACCAACGCTTCCTTCAGCGCGTGAGCCCCGGTGATTTCCCAGAAACCTGTGATGTTTTTCACGACATGCTATTATCACGACTGCCCAGAACAACCGGTTAACAATGACTTTTCCATTAATGTGCTATGGCTTCACCGATACTTCCCAAGCGATTCATTCAACGGCAGATCAATAAACCCACGGTATTGACTACCACTAAGTCGGCATCGTCATAGTTAGCAGAAATCTCATATCCTATCAAGCGCAAGTTTGGTAATAATGCCCGTTCACTGTCGACGCAATGCTTTGGGGGCAACCGAGACTGACAAATCCGACCTGTGGAGCTTTCATAAGCGTAACCTGTGACTGTAGAGTTGTAAAAGGCCGCCATTCTATCGCGTTTAATAAAGGCCTGTTGATCTTTTCATAGTTCGCAGTATGGTGGTGAGGAAAAGATCAACAAGTCCAGGTTGAACGCGAGTCCATAAATCAAAAAGCCAAAATTTGGACCTGCGCAATTGTGGTGTGCTTTGGTTTAAAACCGGCGCATAATTTAATAAATAGGTGACATACAGAGGTTACTTTGATGATAAAGCGATTTAATTTGATATCAGCGGTGTATTGATGAGGATAATAACAACGCCTATTAGAGGTGCCATTTGAAGCACTCCATCTGGCACGTCCAATGAGCAAGTCCGTAGTGGCGCTTTTGTGACCAATACTTCACACGCAGCACCAGTACCGGACACGTTGCAAGCCTTGCGCAAAATGGGGGTTTGATCTGAGTGTGATGAAGGTTCTTACCGCGCCGGGAGCGGTGAGATTAGCATTGCAGCAACGCCAATTACGTCTATGTCTGGTGCAATGAAAAGTTGCGTCCGGAATTTGCCGATCTGGACCAGAATTCCCCAATGGGCTGTGTGGGTAGCGGATGCGGCTGAGGATTACTTATGAGAACATTGAACCGGGCCAATTTCAGCTGATAATGGATGGCGCAACCTTTATTAGGTATTGGGCTGAATCGTTAATTTTCGGCAAATGACCAAACTGCTATTGGATGCCGGTCCTTTTTTAGCTGCGCTTGAATATGCCTGTGATGTAGAAGCTGAGATCTTGGGTAAACGCAGCCAAAGGTTTTTTTCGACAGCGGTTTGAGTCAACCGGATTTTACAAGCCAAGAAGAAGTGTTGAATGATTGGTGACGATGCTTTTGCTGATGTGGAAGGGGCTTTGGCTGCTGGGTTAAGGGCCTTGTCTGTGCAATAACAGGAAAGTATGCACGCAGGCGACGAAGAAAAAAAATTCGCCCAGCCTGGTGCATGGGTATGTCATTTCCGTTGTCGATGCACGTGACCGGGCGGGCACAACAACCTTAATATTTTCAAACAGATAAGGCGCCATAAACCCACAACACTGTCTTTTTTGCAACCACATCAGAACCCGAGTTGCTCAGGACATGATTTGACCTGACATGTTTTTCATTTCCGGGCCGTATTCCACAGAAAGCCCGCGATCGCATCAGCAACCGCAAGGCAATGAAAATTTAATCATATGCATGGTTATTCCATGCTGATAATTGCCTGTGAAGTATATTGGTCTAATCTTGCGGCAGTTTCATATCCAATAGTGACTCAGACCAGAGCTGATCACGATTAACGATTTTGCATCTTTGGTCGCCGTACCCAAAACACGATCAGCATCAGTGACGAGTTGGGCTTTGCCGGTTAGTCAACGGCCACAATTTTCAAAATTATTTAACGAATGCTGTAAAAAAGGTAATGCACCTTCCCAAGGCAATGTTCGTTGTCATGTGGACCTTTTCGTAAGGTTTCCCACCCCCTTTAATAACGGCTTAACTGTGGATAGATTCTTTTTGTCTAACCGCTATGGCCTTTCCTATCGGGGTTGCAAAATAATCGCTTCACTCAATGCAACACCCTTAAAATCCGCACTCGATGAGAAGGACCAATTAAACTGACTCGTTCAATATCATCGCGCATTTCCATAAAGAATTGTAAGCTTTTTGGCCAGCGACCTGACCGAATAGACAATAACCACCTGTGGCACAATAAGCGCTTTAGGCCGGTGGGAATATGGTCGGAAGGCTTAAATCAACTGTTTTTGGCCAACAGGTTCCTCAAGCTCTGGTCGATCGGGCGGGGATACATACAAACCTGCAAACTGCACTCGGCGAATCGAAAATTCATAGTGGTTATCCTCAAGTTTAGGGCTCCTGTTTGTTCGTCATTTATTTTCGAATGACTAAACGACATTTCCTCGCGCCTTGATTGGTAATATTCCTCAGTCACAACAGAGAGGCGACTATCAAAGATAAACATACCCCAAGGCTTGGATGGTCGAGTATTCGCTTTCAATTTGAGGATTTTCAAGCGGGGTTTTTGGAATTAAAATACGATCAATACCCGGACACTAGAATTGTCTGGGCATTGATCGTTTTACAGGAATTTTTCGCGTAACTATCAGATGTGGTGAGATGAGCAGAAGTGGTGCGGCAAACCACTTATTTTTCAATGGAATTTACCGCTTCTCCGTTTTGGTAGTAAAGCTGCATATTCTTCCATGGTATAAATGCCGCCTTCACAGAGCCACTTTACTTTTTCCTTATCAATCAATAACATCCTGACCAGGCGTCCAGCAACGTTTTCCAAACTGGCAACGGGTTTGCATGCTCTGAGCTTTGGGTACGTTAACGTGAATCGCTGATGCGTTTATAACGAGAAATATAGACGCGGGCAGTTTCTGAAACATATCCCTATGTCACTTAACCACCAAGTTCTGCTCATGGAACAGAACGCCCAGTCGGCTGGATCACGACTTTAACCTCCAGCAGTGCCATGGACTCTGACGCGAATGGCGAGTCTCAAAATTCGATAAACAACATGCAATTTTTTTTTTATTGCAATGCCAATGTTACCCATCGACAGATACATGCCATTGCCATCCAAACTGGGAAATGCCAGCGTTTTGTCATCGAGGAATTTTCAGCACCAGCCAATATCGCCGCCTTTGTATGAGCAGGTGGGGAAACCCGCGATGATCCCCGTCGACAGAAAAAGAAATCACGGCTGGCGATAACTCAGCGATTTGCTGGTCGTAATGTTAGTCCGTGATAATGGCCTCACCAAAACCCGTCGGCGAGCTTTTTCTTTATTGAATTCCTGCTGTTAACTGGCGGTGTTGTCACCAATAGTTTCAGTCATCAGTTATCTCTCTCTATATTAGTAAGGCTTTATTTTTATGGGGCACAGTTGAAGCATTGTCTCTGCAGGCTGTCATTGGTTCAGCAAATCCAGCCAGGGGGCAAATTACGTGCGAATAATTCTGTAAATAGGCAATGGGAGGATCTGGCTGCGGTCTGGGCAGGTAACGGGTTTGAGGATAGAACCGCAAAGATACCGGCTCGTTGGTCATGCATATAATCCCGCAAGAATTACCTGTAGTTGTCCAGACTGCACGCCTATAACAGATAGAAGTCTGGTGAGGTGATGATCCCTGTCCGGCAATGGAGCATCAAACAAAGAAAATTGCATTTATTAAGCGGTAAGTTTGCCTTGTAAATGCAAGTTTAATTGCAGGGCTGCCATCCTGCTGAAACTGCCAGCTTTCAGAGGTAATCCGATAATGCAAGAACCCGTCTGATTGTTGGTGAGATCCGGTGGGATGACAGGGGTGCCATGAAAGCTCATGATATTCCGGACTTGGCAAACAGACCAACAAGGCGTGTAGAAGACAGTTTTTTGGCAATCAACGTTGAATCCTCCAGCTTGGCTATCTGATGGCCAAATCAATCCATCTGCAACCAAATCTACAGCCGATCATTAAATCGATCGACATTTCAAATGAGTGGGTGTTATCAACTGAAAATTCCCTGTAAGGGCCGGTACCAAAATGGCCATCAGACCGGAACGACACCGGGGCCGAGATCCCGCAATTTTAACCGCTGATTCGGCCTTCCAATATCAGAGATCTGTGCCTCAGCTTCGGCGATATCGTCAGCAGGCGTAAACAATGTTGATATAACGGTGCCCGGCTTCAGTAAGTGTTTGGTCTTCGGTCGTGCGTTTGCAGCAAGGTGAACATTCCAGGCCCGCTTTCCCAAATCCTTCATCCGACGGCTGACAGCGGATTTAACGGTATCAAGTTGCTCCAGCAGCCGAGACTGATACTGCCAGCCTCCACAATCCGCAATTTTAAAAAGGTTTGCATATCTTCAATCTGGTTCATCACACACAGTCCTCATATTGTTCTTATTTTATCACAATAATTTCTTTATAGCACTCTTTTATCAAAATTTACAAAGAACTATAATGGCCAGCCGTAGTTTCAATTAATAAAGGATTCAAAAACATGTTTAGCAAATAATTACGATCTGGCAGGGCGAAATTTTTCTTTCCTGCTTTTTCTCACGGCAGGTTTCAGCAAGCTTGGTGCTGGCTATGAAAGGGACTGCTCAATAACTATGTCAGCGATGGGGCTTTCACCTGCCTTTTACTACCGTGGTTATTGTCAACTGAAATCCTTGGTGGCATTAGCAATTATTGTTGGTTTTTTCCAAACACGATATCGTAGCTTTCTACTTGCTGGCTTTTAAATTTTATCGGCGCTTGTTTTTTCATCTTGATTTTGCCCGATCAGATGCAAAATATTTTGTTTATTGAAAAATTTCGCGATTGCCGGTGGGTTTTTAGTGTTGGTGAGTCAGGGTGCAAAACCCTTTTCTATGATGCGGCTTTTTGCTGCACGTAACAGAGGAATTTAATGAATGACAACAATTAAACGTAAATTACATATTACGCCGCAGCCGTTATGACGGTTCATTGACCCGGGCTGTTTCAACGCAATTAACCGAAATTTTAGCTGGTCAACATGGATGTGACATTGCAACAACGTGAAATGTTGGCTTCAGGATTCCGTTTGTTGATGAAGACCTGGGATCAACGCAAGCTACTGATCCCGAAGATGCGCATGATAACACAATAAAGAATATCTTGGCTTGTCAGACCAGCTGATTAACGAAGTTTAAAGCGGCGGATGTCATGGTAAAATGGCCCGTACCTATTTATAACTTTGGTAATACCGGCAGCACTCAAGGCTGGATTGATCTGGTTGCCAGAGCCCGTGAAACTTTTTTGCGTTAGCAACTGAAAACCCGGTCCCCGTTGGATTACTGAAAAATAAAAGGTCTATCTGGTAATGGCAAATCCGGTGGTGGTCCGCTGGAAGTGATGTGGATTTTGCCAGTCTAAGTATCTTTAATTTTTTACGCAGTTTTAATTGGATTACGAATGTCACACTGGTCAATGCCCAACCACTCATTTTGAACAGCCGAAAGCCAGCGATAAATGGCTGCATTGATAGCGGCGTAAGGAGGTCATCATGGCAACAAACAACGTGAAAGTAAAAAATGGAGTCCGTGGACAATGACTTCCGGATGGAGCAGGGGTAACGTTAAGACCGCTTAATTGCCTCGCAATGAAATCGATATGCTGGACCCGTTTACTATTTTTTTTATTATTTGAATGCGTTTGGCAGCGATTAAACCAGAAGAACTAATATTGCCGGTTTTCCACCGCACCCGATCGTGGTTTTTGAAACAGTCACCTATTGTTGGCTTGCAAAGATTGGCCACGAAGACAGCGCCGGTAATGCAGGAGTAATTGAAAGTGGTGGCGTGCGCAGTGGATGAAACAAGCTGGACGCGTATTATCCATTCGAAAAACCTGAACAGGAAGCTGGGTTATTGGCCCGGTTTCCAGTTATGGGTGAATCTGCCAGCCAGCCAGAAAAATGATGGCAACCGCGATATCAGGAAAAAGCGGCCGTGAGATCGCGATAGAAACGCCCGTGAAGCGGGTTTAACGGTGAAAGTCGTTGCCGGTCAAACCATCAATGCACCAAAGGCGTGATTGATAACAGTTTTTGTCGAACGGTGTATTTTGTGATCGATGCACCATGCCGGCAGTGTGTTTTGAAACCAAGAATACCATCAACACATAATGCCTTTTGTTTACGTTGCAAAGCAGGGCGTGGTCAGTATTGGTGATAAACCCACTTCGAATCGTGCCTCCCAACTGCGTTATTAAAAGAAGGTGATTCAGTAAAAAAGTGGAAGCAGAGCCAAGGACAGTAACTTTTATTTTGTAGCTGGAAAACCAATTAACGAGCCGGTTGAGCGGCGGGACCCTTTGTGATGAATACCCGCGCTGAATTGGAACAGGCCCTTGCTGATTAATCGTAATGGCCAGTTTTTGCTGATATAACGAACTGTTAGTCGTTTAATGTTCTTTAATTTATGAGAGGATAAGCGTTTAGATTATGGAGTTCGCATGAATGTGGTGTCTTGTTTCGATCTATTGGAAATCTTTACGATAGCAGCACACATTGTTTGTCATAGTGAATCCACTGACCACAGCGTTTATGTTTGTTTCGCTGTGCCAACGAAACTTCAGAACCACTCTGGCAAAGCTTGGCTAAAACGTTCAAGTCGATTGCGACCCGAGTGTTTTTTTTGTCTTTGGCTTTGCTTGGGTGCCTGATATTCCAAGAATTTGGTATTACCATTGAGGCATTTCGCATTGCGGCGGCCTGATTTTATTTGGTATGCCATGAGCCCAATGATTCATAAAGGACTGGATGAAGGTGAAAGCCAGCAGTGCTTCTGAATCCGGCAATTTGAGGGCAAAGATTGGCCAAGGCATATTTCTGTGATTCTCTGGCAATCCCCTTTATGAGTGGTCGGGGCTATCGCCACGGGGTGATGATACTGACCAGCGAAGCGCAACAGCCTGGCATTTATTACTGGTGTTTTGCTGCTATTAATTCTGACAAGCGGTTCCTTGTTATCTGGCGATGGTTTATTCCCACTTTCTGGTGCGTTATCTGGGCGAAACCGGGTAAAGAGATTTATCACGCGGACTTTGGCATTATCCTTTGCAGTGATTGCGGTGCAGTTTGGTTGAACTTATGTGTATTGCAAATTTATCAAAATCTCTAGGGCTTGTTTAATTTTATATCGCGGTTAATAAAGCCTCATCCGATTTTGATGATTTTAATCTCGGCCGTCCACTTCATTGACCACCCAGTGGATGCCGATGCCAGTCAACATCATCACCAACGACCGGATGTCCTCCCACACGCCGCGACAATAAAATCACTAAACGTCATACCATGTCGGCTGAAAACTGATAACCAGTCATGGCTTTGGCGACCATCGAAAGTAGTGCAATCACCGCGAAATATTGAATGAAGCCGAAAAAACGCTTCTTTTTGTTTCAGTTTGGAATGAACCACTAAGATTTTGGTTTCAGTGCAATCAAATCTTATTACGGCTTGATTCACACGCAAATATCGTGCCATTAGTTTTCAATTCGGTTACTGCCTTTTAGGATGGCAAGCATGCATGATTGCGAATATGCCTGAAATCGCGTGCCAGATGGAACCTTATTAGCGGATTGCTTGACCATGAGTTGTTGGTTTTTTCAAATGCGATTAAACAAACAGCTCATAAATCATTTTCTGGCATTATCCCCATGCACCA
>Ga0163217_1109992_pt1 | contig 10965 bp, 6 predicted proteins | sample SynspAceP_FD_185933 | JGI IMG/M metagenome (GOLD analysis project Ga0163217, IMG submission 185933) | Saline lake microbial communities from Ace Lake in Antarctica - Synechococcus sp. Ace-P (PacBio error correction) | ecosystem: Environmental > Aquatic > Non-marine Saline and Alkaline > Saline ...
ATTTCATTTTTACCCAAAAGAAAAGAAGGAAAGGAAAATGATGTTTTTAAAAAAGAAAAAAAAGTTTAAAAAATAACAGTAAAATAACATTAATAATTTTTGGCCGATTTATAAGTTTTCAAAGATACCAGGTTTTTTTGGGGGTTAATAAAAAATAACTAATAGGAAAATCCCCTCTTTTGTTTTGGTTTTTTTTTCCCATACGCCCATCATTAAGTTACCTGGATTTTTGAAAACTTTAAAAGTGGATATGTTGCCCGGGTGGTAAATTAGTATATTCTTTGCAAAACTATTTCTCACAATAAACCCGGGAATGGAATTTCCCAAATCGGCATTCGTGACCAATCAAAAAGTTTTTAAAAATGAAAAAATTTTTGAAAAAAAAAAAAAAAAAAAAAAAAAAAAAAAAAATTTCCTTAACGGGAAGGGAGAATTGGCAGACCTTTGCGAAATGAAAAAGCAATAAGTTTGTTCTGCTTATAATTAAGTTTTAGATTGGGTTAATTTAAGGGTTTTTGGGGGTGGTTAAATATTTCAAAAACCTCGTTAATTACTGTTTTTTTGGGAAAGCCACATTACTGATTTCTCAATATCCGAAGGGTTAAACCAAATAATAAACTTCCAATTTCCGCCAAAATATAATTCCCCATGGCTTGCCTTAAAATAATGCCCCCGGTATTTGAATTCAGTAGCACAGGCCCGTCATTAATTTGTGTAATTTTACAATCTCTGGTCCTTTAAATCTGAGATTTGAGGAACATAAACTTGGTGATATCCTCTAATGAACTTAAACCAATAAATTATTTTGTTCATCAGGTAAAATTGTCATAAAACTACTCATTGGCCAGTCCTTCCTTTTACGGTTATATTGTAAAATAGATCATTTACTAATGTAAGAGGCACATAAAGCCACTTGCATTGGTTTCCTAATCCACAAGATTCCTTTATTTAGTCATAAAACAAAGATTTTATCTGTTGCTTGCCCAATGAATTTTCATTTCCAGGCTCATTGGAATATATCTTTTTAATTTTATTGTCTTAAGATCTATTTTGCAAATACCGTCATCTTGGGTGCCAACCCATAGAAATTGGACCACTTCATGGTGGCCTATTGCCTAATATTGGTTGAAGGAAGTCATTACCCGTATTGTCCTTGTCCGAACCCTTTTTATTATCCTTTTTTTCTTTATTTACCGTTAAATAGTCCCTTTCCCCTGTACCTACCCAATTTATCTTCATCAGTATCGTTCCAAGATGGGCCAGAACGGAACATTTTCAAGACTTTTTAGAACTAGAATATTCAATTATATTTCTCATTGATATGCCATAAATATGCAAGCCGCCCTCCTGTGTGCCTATCCATAAATCCCCATCAAATTTATCACTGAGCAGCTCATTATTCTTATTAGATCAAGCCTTTTTTTATTATCTGTCCTGATAGTGTGGCATTCCATTTTTTTTAGGAGATAAACCTTGATAATCCTTTCCCACTTGTTTTCCTACCAAACATTATTTTGCGCAATCCAAGGTTTATGGATTAACTACATCTATATTATATTCTTGGGAGTTTGAAAAAATTGAATGATGGAGTTTAAATTTTTTTTCTAAGAGAGGGTCATAATAATTTATTCCCGGCCCAAACCGTCGGTTCCAAAAACCATATGGTTCCTGTGTAAGTCTTCATAAATAACTGGAGAGTATCCTATACTGAAATGGCTTTTTGGATTATTGGCTTTTTCTGGCAAGTACTGGTTTTAATTGACTTTGGGCTATATCGATTTTAAAAAAGTCCATCGCCACTAAGTGCCTATCCATAACTGATTTTTGGTATCAAAGTAACATGGTGAATTACATAAAATGGTATTAAGGCTGGGTTTTCTACCATCTTCAATAAAAAATAATCCGGGCGTTTATAATGGACATCCATATGTTTCCTTATACCAACTCCTTCGCCAAAGCGTCCCCGGATCCATTGGATTGTTTTCAATGATCGAAAAGATAAAGCTTGTAATTGAAATGGAATTTTTCATTTCCCGGTCAGGCCCTAATAAATAATATATTCTCTGGTTCAATGGATCCAATATTTATAACAAATATTTGCGCAGCTAAGCCAAGATTACCCGATCGCGGTCCCTGGGTAATAGCATTATCCGCATTTACTTTAATTTTCTGGTCCCTAAATATTGTTTCGATTTTTTTGGTGTCGAATGATAGTTTATAAAGCCCTGTGGGAAGTAACTTTCCGAACCCATAAGGTTTTTTTGTTGGTCCCTCAAAAATGGTACTGGCATCTTCTCAGTTGTTCGTCCAAGGGGTTCAAAGTTATTGGTGCTCTTATTTATTGTGTGGGATTTGTGATATGGGATAATCATAATTCATCGTTGCTATCTACATATACCTTTCCTAAATTTACTATATGGTTGATTGGGTTTATGTCTTTTGAATATTGTTTGTGTTTCTCAAAATTTTTCCATCAATATTTGTTTCATCCTATCTTGGTTTGCCGATCCATAAAAAACCTGTACTGTCTTGGGGCTTTTGAAATTGCTTGGAATTTTGTGACAAGCCATCTTTTACGGATAATTGGACGAAAAAGACCTGTTTTTGCTTGAACAGAAAGGATGAAATAAGGAAATAAAGAGTTGGCAAAAACTCGATGCGGTTTGGGAATCATGCAGTGATTCTTATATTTCTTAATAATAATTTATATTTAATGGTCCCTTGATAATGAAGATGTTAACTTATGAATAATATGTAAGCAAAAGTTATATTTAATAATAAAATTTGTAATTTGAAATAAATTATCTTTTAATAGATATGTTCTTGCCGAATTAATATATTGTTCTGTATTGTGAATTAAAAAGACTTCAAATTTGTTGGCAATTTGGGCAAATAGCTGTAAAATAGCTGTCGATTTTAAAATAGAGAATTAGATGGTTTATATTTTATGAATTAAGTTGCACAATAATAATGATAATTGTATATTTGCAGCCCGCTAAAGACAGAACTTTTCTTAATTAGTTGAATGGTGGCAATAGCTCAGCTGGTAGAGCACCTGCCTTTCTAAAGCAGTGCCGGTCCTAGGTTCGTAATCCTAGTCCATCACGACACGAAACCCTCAGTATTTCTGAGGGTTTCGTCTTTTAGAGAAATTCAAATACAGCTAAGCTCGTAAATGTGCATACTTTGTGCATAGTAAAATCTGATTTTCAACGTTTTTTTTTCAATAAAAATTTACTCTCAAATAAGGTGTTTATGATACAAATAGAACCAGTGAATTTTTTTCTTGTATATTGCCTGGTCAGTGATGAGATCCGATTCCTATTTTACTTTTAAAGTTGCTACTAGGTCAAGAGCCAAATTTCCATACAAAGTGTTTTCTCGAAAAATTGGACTATACTTTTAATGCTTTGAGTAAGAATTCTCTTAAATCCAAATTTATTTCAAAAATTATGGTATTGGGTAGGTTTGCAACTATTGGAGGCGACTATATTAAATAAGGCTTATATTTACGTTATGGTGAATAAATAGATATATAACCAAATACCCCCATACACCTACGTTTGTAAGCAAACCTAAAAAAATGATAAAATCACCCTCATATTATATTCTTTTTTGCTTCCCTTTTTGATTTTCGGGCGCAGAATCTAATGGACAATTACTTGAACAGTTTAATTAAATGGAATCCGTTAAGAATAAGAGGCAAAAACTGGAAACAAAACTTCTATGGGACCTGGATTCTATTTTTACTTTCAGTAAAAAAGTCGGACCAGATTCTTACCATACGCAGCCATAATCACCAACAAACATGTCGTTAAGATTCAAAAATATTAACACTATTTTTCAAACAAGAGTGAAAATAATCAACACTGATTATAATAATCCTCTAAAATTAATATAGTCAACGACCACAAATAACGGTAGGTTCAACATCCAATAATAAAATTGATTTGGTACGCAATCCCTATTGCTTCCAATTTTTAACCGAATTAAATAAAACAAAGTGGACCTTATTTTAATATTTGCCTGCTGAACAAAAAACTAATTCCGAATGACTGCAATTCAAAAACAAGAACTAAAATCTATTGAAGTGTGATTTATGATTGGCTATCCTAGGTGGCCTGTGGGACACAAAAAAATAATCTTCCTATTGTCAGAAAAGGAATAACAGCAACTACACCTTATTTTTTGAACTATAATGGAAAAAGAGAGTTTCTTGTTGACATCGCTGCATTTGCCCGGTTTCACAGCGGTTCACCAATATTTGTTACACGTGAATATGTATGTGGATAAACAAAGGAACGTTGGAGTGCTGAAACCACAATTTAATTTCTTTTAGGTATACTAATATGGCGTCCACTTTATACAGTTGACGGAAAACTCGAATGTCAAATTTTAACGAACGCCAATCCAAATTTTAAATTCAAGATTCCGATGATTTGGGATAATGTAATAAAGGCAAGCGAACTTTTGGGTTTTGAAAGAATTGTTTCAACGAAATTAACGGCAGCTTACAACAAACCTAAACAATACGGGCCCTTAAGGTCTTAAACGCAAGGTCTGTGTATATTTTATAATGTGCGAAATCTTTGGATTTCGCTTTGACCAAAAAAGAAAAAACAAAACCAAAAAAGAATTTCGCCTACGTGCGTGGGCGAAAGCCAAACAGTTTGCCTCCCGTACTATTCAATAGCTCATCGTTGTAGTGGCAAAAACAAATATAGATGAAAGAAGAAATATAATTGAAATTGAAGATTTTTAAAGGATTTTTGTTAAGGTCGTAAATGAATTAATAAAGATTTTAAAAGCGACTTGGTTTAGAGGTCACGAAAAATTCTTCATATACTTTAACGCCTTCTATTTTTTCGAGAGCCATTCAGCTGTTCATTAGAAAACGTGATTTTCTACTTCATTTCATCTAAATCAAAATTCCATAGCCTATCTAAAATCTTTTTACGGCAAAGAATGATTTTGAAATGGTTTTTTTTAATGCAAACATTTGGTATGCCGACCGAGATTCTTTTGATTGGAATCATCAGCAATTACAGCTTTAGCATTTCCCATTTTTTTAGGAATGATGCAAATGATAATGGTAAGCATTTTAATAAAAGATATAGATATTGGTGGTTGGGCCACCTTTAAAACTAAATGGTTTTGGCTTAATATCAACGAAACTGATAAAATTCCAATATACCAGGGCTGACGACCAAATTTAAAATGATTATGAACAGCTCAAAAGTACCAAAATTATCCAGTTTGCTATTTTTGGCCCACTAAATAATGAAACGTATCGTAGCACAAAAAGGCGTTTTCACATTGTATTCCCATTTTCAGAGAATGTTCCTAAATTGGAAGATGACGTTAAAGCTGATATATTTTTTGAAAAAGAATAACTGTAAAGGACAAGATAGAATTAACACTATAAAAAATGAATTAAAGCGTTATTGGTTATGAGTGAAACTTCTTGTTTCCTGATTTGAATCACTTATCTCTTGAATTAAGAAGAGAACATAACTCAAAAGCTTAAAAGATTATGTAATAAAATATATCCAATAAACGAATTAGGAAAACAAACTGTTTCCAAACTATGAAAATAAAAGGTAGAATAGATTCGCACCTTAATTATCAAAAGTAATGGTGGCATATGGAGTCCGGAAAAAGAAAAACTTTTAAATCCGATACAATTTATAAATGAATTTGGAAACATTCCACAAATTCTATTTTAATTACTTCAATGACAAGATAATCCATTAAATATTAATGACACAAGTTATATGCAGTGATTGATGGTAAAACAAAAGATTGCAAGCCATATTTGACTTTTTAGATAATAGTAGTTTGGATAACTCTTGTAAAATAATTGAGTCAGACACTTCATTGAGGAATTCGATTTTGAGAAATTAAAATTGAGTTTCCAAACAACAGCTTAAAAAAAAATCTTTCTTATGTAATTAGATGTAAGTATTTAATGTCACAAGATGAAAGGACAGCCGATTAGAGGAAATGTTTTTTGAGGCCTTAATGGCGGAATTGCATTAACAAACCGCAAAAAAAAGAAATGCATTTAATAGCTTCCTTAATCGAGAATAAGAGGATAATCATTTGAAAATGATTTCCTTTTCTTTCTAATAAGGTTCGTTTTAAAAATCCAAGATTTCAACATAATGATTTATTAACGAACTTTTATATGTTTGAATATAGGGATGGTTTTAGTTAATCTTGGAAATAACGGCTTGAAACATTTTGTTTTCGAGATAATGCGCAAAGAAAAGATGATAATGCAGTCGAGTTAAACACAAAGAAATCGAAGTTTTGTTCTAAATTTAAATGAAGTTTTTTGAACGATAATGATATGTTTGCCTTAAAGGTAAAGGTGTCATTCAGTCTATTATCAATTTTTAAAAGAAAATTTTACGAAACAGATTCAACTTTTTAAAAAATCATTCTTGCAAAGAATTTGAAAATCTGGCGCTCGGAAAACAGAAAAGTTGACGAACAAAACAATATGCTTCAGGAATTTGATTTTTTCAATCAGCAGGGAAGTACATAGAAAAAAGTCATTAGAATTTAGATATAGAGTGTTGAATTTATTTTTGATTTTTTTCAAAGAAAATGAAAACCTTTGAATGGTGCTTTGGATAGAATAAATGAATGAAGAAGAAGCTTTGGTAATTCGATGAATTATTGAGAGACGCACTAATGGCAACAACGGTATATAAATAAATAACGCAAGTTGTTTGCTAACACAAAGTTCGGCCATTTTTGGGAAGTCCGCCAAAATTTTTAAATTTTGACGAATTGCCAAAAAAATAAAATAATTGTAAAATTTTAAAAATTCGGCTTTTGGCTTATCCGAAACGAAAACGCTTATTTTCTGCACTAACGGTTCATATACAAGACCGTTGTAAAACAATTTAGGCATAAATTGAGGGAAATGGAAAACACAGACAAACCTAAAATGAGTAGAAATGGAAAGGGTGAAGCTTTATTGCTGTTTAGGAACTATATGGAAAAAGAAGAAACTAGCAGAGCCAAAAGAAAACTTAATTTGTGAATTAAAAAAAAAAATGGAGATAGGTTTGACACGTAATATAAAGATTTCTATTTAATTTATGCTCAGGATTCCTTAAAAAGGAATGCCAAAACTGTTCGAGTTTGGTCGGATAACATGCAGCCACCTCTTTAAAACATTGACTAAGATTGAAATTAATCTGCAAAAACTCTCTCGCTTATTTTGAAACTAGTAACTATTAAAAAATACATTCAATGAGCGAAAAATGAAAAAAATAAATGCGTGGATGTTTTTTCGGGGCAAATATTGGGTTCTAAATCAAAAAACGGGCATTGTATTTCCCATTGTTATAGGTTTTGAATAAAGAGTATGAAAATAATAAACATAATACCTGAAAAAGAAATTAACAAAAAACCGTTTTTACGTTAAGCTCAAAGTGGAGATGAAATATTTTTTAAAAATTTAACGAACACATGACGAGAATTCTTTATTTTTTGACATAAGTATGGTAGAGAGTCGTTAAAATCGCTGGAGAGCCAAATTGGTCGAAATATGCTGAATTCGATATGACTGAAATTAGAAGACAGATGAATTGGCAACATTTCTTGGACTAGGGATTTACCTTCTTTTTTCCATTTCTTTATAAAGCGGAAGGTAGGTGGCTTTTCCATTACTTCAATTGGCGACAAATTTTGACGGAAATGCCGTCGAGGGCTTTGAAAACCCTTAGTAACTTTTGAACGGTATTCTCCAGTTTTGAGTCTGACAATAATTAAAACGTTTTTACCAACTATGGCTATAAATTCAGTCTTGCATTTTCAAAAGGATAAATTCACTACTTATAAAAGTCGGCAGCGAATTTCGCCGGTCTGGAAAATCCTAAAGGATTTCCAGACCGAAATCATTGCTAAAACGTTTTTGTGCTTAATGTTGAAAACGTGGCTAAAAACAAGACTTTAATCCTACCGAAAAGCACTTGCCTGATATCAAAAATGGCTGATTGAGGAATGGGAATAAAACGAATAGCGATTTTATTTTAATTGGAATATTATGAGAACCGAGTTTGCGAAAAATAAGTAAAGTGGTAATAAACTGAGAAACATGATTTGCAATCGGATTGTAGTTTTTAGAATTTAACGAACTTCACGCAGTAATCGACATTGTAGAATTAAAACCAACAAAAAGAAAAAAAAGGGTGGTTGCTAAAAAAATTAGTCAACCAAAACTTTAAGAGAACCTTAAACGAAAAGGTATTTTTTTAGTATGGGCGAATTGTGTTTGTCGCCTGAAAGTTCCTGAGCCTTTTTGGAGAAGAATTTGGATTTTGAAATTTCCTGCTTTACCATATAATTCGAGAATTAATATGTTTAAGCCACCGTTGAGACTTAAAACCCTACTGAAAAAACAAAAATCTGACACCAACATAAGTTTTGTGGAATTGTGACCATATCAGGCGGAAAGAGAAAACGCAAAATGGAATTGGGACTTGAAATTTCGCAGTGGACCACTGAGACCTTTGGGACAAAACGCAATCATCTTTCCAGTTTCAAGCGATTGGCAAGTGGAATTGAACCCAAAACGGACAAAAAGTAATATCGGAAAAATGTTAAAAAGATTTCCGAATTGATCTAGCAGATTATGGTAGTTTTTATGATAATCCGAAAAAATTAACAACGTGAGAAAAAACAGTAAGCACCATAATTAAGAAATATTCAGTTCGCCGTAGGCCAAGACTGAATATCCTGTGACGGTCCGGTCTTCCTCTATGGGAAAACGCTTCGTCGCTGTCGTTATTTTTGATTGGTAAGGACCGTCCAGTGCCGGTCCCTTGGCTGCAAAATTCTTGCATTCAAAAATGAGTAATAAAATCGTAATTTTTGTATCTTTGATAAAAAGCTAAATAAAATGGATTTACAAACGAACAAATTCCGCTTATCAAGAATTTTAAAATTCAAAGTGAAAGAAGTCATTTCCCACGTTAAGAAAAAATCTTGCAAGAAGGAAAAACCAAAAATCTGAACACGAAAGAATTTTTAAACCAATGACAATTGAGAAATTTTAATTCTCGGATTGACCAATTGCTAAATGGAAGATTCAAAAATGGGCGAACTAACCGAAGCGAGTGAATTAAAAGGCCAAAATGGATAAATGGAATTAAATATTATTTTGACTGGATTTTTCTCAAAAAGAACTCGAAGAAACATTTATAGGTACTATCGAAGAAAAAGGGGAACTCGATTGCAAAAAAATCTCGTAACGGAATTTATAGATGAGACTTAAACTAAAAAAACAACCGAAAATCGACAACCCGAAGAGCTCCTAAGACTAGAAAACAAGAAATTCAGATATTTAGTCCTATAAAAAATTATAAAGTCATTTAATTGGATACAATATTAATGAAAAACCGAATTTGAAATAAATGACGTTTTTGATACGCGACAAAACCCAATAAAAATAGTACGAGAGAAATAAAGGCCAGTTTTGCCAGCAAACGGTAACCATTGCGCAAGTCTCAAATTCTACAAAATAGCATCCATATAAGCCGTTTAAGCTAGGGTGATTTAGACTGGCATAAGGTAGAACTTTTTTAATTGTCAATGCGTCCGACCGTAATGATCTTTTCCATGCCATAAATTGCGTGAGGTGTAGGTTTTATTAAAATCGACGGTTATATCATAAAGTTCCCACAAACCGAGAAATGTATCTCAAAAAAAAAGTGGGCATAACAATTCTTGCACTTGTGGCACAGAGAAATATCAAAATCTGCGTTTTATCCACCTCCAAATTTCCACTTTCCTTCCAGTTTTCAAATTTGTTAATAAACTCCATTTTTCCCCTAACAGCAACAATTTGACTAATATGGCATTTGGTAATCATTTTGATTGTTTTAATGATATCAAATAAAATTTAGATGAAATGAATCTTTACCTGTCATTTTGGTGGTTATATGGCCATGTCGTGTTTAAACCACATAGTTGTGGATAATATTGGTGTTTCCTTGTCACTTTCGCCCAATCATTCTCTAACTTTTATTTTTAATAACTATAGAAGGTAAACAAAAGCGCTTTTGTTCAATTTCTATCTTAAAAGAGAAAACAAATGGACACTATTTTAATTTTTTGATCGCTTAAGATCGTTTGGAAAAAACTGTTGAACCGCCCATAAAGAGGTGTTGACTTTGAGGAAACCTGTGACTACACGAATATCGGAAGAAGCTATCTTTAACAAACTGACTTCCTCCGGACGATCCCCCATTCCTAACAGCCAACGGCAAAATGATTTTTCTTTGAAAAACGGAATTGAAAATTGGCCCTTTCTACAGAACAGTAAAGAAAAATCCAAGGCGATATCGAAGAACGAGGCCTGAGCACGTCTCAAAAAATAGACAGCCATGATAGTTCGTGACCACCCGGGGTTTCAACTTACAAGGTAAAAGGACGCCAAGAAAAAGAACCATATACCGATTATACCATTTGAATACTTGGAAGGGAAGTACGATATCATGTAACAATGAGAAATATCCCATGATTTTCCAAGATATCGTTCAAGAAACGTGCTGAATTGGTCCTATCTTTAACCTCAATTCCCTGATCAATTGAAACTTGCTAAAGCATGGTGTTTGATATCAGTAACACTGGGAAACTGGAAAATCCTCGATTCGACTGAACTGCATCCTAAATACAATCTCCATTAAGGCCGTATTTTCAATCCTCCCCCCCAAATGGGGACGAGGAAGACACCATATCAAAAAACTGGCTTCGCTACGGTTCCTACCTATGGGTGAATGAAGCTTTTCTTTACCATTTTAAAAAGTGGTGTCCGCGTGCCATTAAAAATGTGCTCTGGAACCGGGCAACTTCAATAAACAGAGCCGCTGATTTTATTAGCCCATAAGGGGAACAAAGCTCGGGAAATCTAACCTGGTGTCCGGTTTATCTGTTCCCCAGAATTTG
>Ga0163217_1084468_pt1 | contig 10964 bp, 8 predicted proteins | sample SynspAceP_FD_185933 | JGI IMG/M metagenome (GOLD analysis project Ga0163217, IMG submission 185933) | Saline lake microbial communities from Ace Lake in Antarctica - Synechococcus sp. Ace-P (PacBio error correction) | ecosystem: Environmental > Aquatic > Non-marine Saline and Alkaline > Saline ...
AAAAAGGGAAGAAAAGGGATTTTTTTTTTTTTTTTTCCGGGTGGAAAAAAATTTGCCTGAAAAGGGCGACGAACCAAATCCCAAGCCCCCCCCCTCCTTTTCGGACCTCAGTTTTTTTGGCGCTTGCCCTGTCCCCCAAAAAACTTTCCCTCCTACGCTTTTCCGAAATACCCGGGAAAATCTGTGGTTTTTGGTTAAACCGCAAAAAAAAGTTTCGCCTAAGCCCTTATCATGGGCTTGGAAAGAAACATTTGAAAACCCGAAACTTTAGTGTCTTGTTCGGCCCTGCGCAGCCCGACTGATCAGGTTCACGCCTGCTCCTTGCCCACCTTCCATTCCGGGTTTTCCTTTCAGTTGGTCTTCGAAATTCCCATTTGTGGCCCCAACGGGAACGCCATACTACGGAATATGAAATAAAGTAACGGTAAGTTAAACATGCGGCCCCCTCACCAAATCCCAAATATTCCGCTTTGAACATAAGGCCGAATAGCATGAGCTCGTTTGCTAGTTATCCCTCGACGTCTCAATCGTTTTGGAGTGAGCAACCTTCCAAGGAGCGCTGCGCTGAAGGTAAAAACGCCGTTGGCCAAAGCCTAAATCCAAAATCTGGTGAACCCGACCAAAATCCCAACGAACCGTAAGGGAGCGGCAAAGACCGCTTACGGTCCACTGTGACAAAACAAGCGTTGGCCGGACAAAATCCATGCAGTTTCCCACTTCAACTCTCCAACGTTTGAAACGAGACCGCTAGCAGAAAACGGTCCCGTAGCGGAAGGCCAGTTTTCACAAATTCACGTTTTGAAATTTCTATCGGGAATAACAATTTACGAATCACCGGATTCGCCGTTGCAACGAATTTGCTCGATGGAGGTGTCGCGAAATCCGTGCATCGTAACTGGGTTTGTACTTGAGCCGCCGTGGTCGCGGAACCCTCCCCCTTGTCCGGCCTAGGTTTTTTAACCCAAGGCGCGGTCGCTTGAGTGCATCGCTTTGGAGTCCGCCACGGCCGCCTCTCCCACGGCCGTGTGCGGCAAAGAACCTATAGGTAGCCTCGGTGCCGGCCCCCAGTAAAATGTGGTCAAAGACGGCACTCATGCGATTCTGGTCCACAAGGATTTTTCAGTTCACCAAACGCCGATAGAGGAGGGAGATTCGCCCCGGACTTGAAAATTCGTGTGGCTGAACCAGCATGAACCGGCATTGCGGGCGCGAAACACCACCATCGCTCCAGCCCTGAATTGCTCGCCAGTAGTCTTGCCAACTCCTTGGGCTCCGCGGCCGACATCAGGAACCGGTTACGCCAATCCAGGCTTCTGATGACCACCCTTCGCCAAATCCCCGAGTCTGATTGCCGCTGTTACAGACCGTAGCCGCGTAAACACACTGGAAACGCCGAGGAGGCACGTGTTCGAGCCATCGCTGCTGGAACTCGTTGATCGGCAACGAAGTCACGCCTGCTTCTTTCCCGTTTGCCACCTTCAAGTTCGCTTGAGCCGGTAGCGAAAGACAAAACGGCGAAACCGTCCTTTCTCCGGGCGAGCAACGGTTCCCCTCCCGCTGAATCGGCCACCGCGTAAGGTATCGAGCCAAGTAGTCACCACCAAGGCCGCCAGCGTAAGCTTTTCAGAACCTTGACGTTCCAAGGCTGGCTGAGCCGGAACAGCAAGGCGTAAATTGGGTTGATGCTCATGTCCTTGGGTAGCCACGAGGTGTTTTGTTCCGGAATTTCTTCACGCACAACGCCTTGAACTTGCCAACGAAAAAACTTCCCATCAGAACCTCCGTGGCAACAAGGGCACCCCTTCTTCGCTTGCTTCCAATCCCCGTTCTCGGTCCAATCCACCGGCGTAACAAGCACATGCAAATGCACGTGAAACGCCCCAGCTTTTGGGTTTCCACGTGGCAACGCTGCCAGTAATCCGGGCTTTTCGCATCGAAGATAGCCCGGATCGCCCAGCAAGTTGCATCAAACGACCTCGGTGGCGGCCTGAAACAGCAAACGTTTGGCGAACTCCGCTTTGTTTGTGCATCCAGATCCGGTTAGCTCATGCGAACGGTAAGACAAGTGGTGATGCGGGGCCGGCAGCAATCGGGTCTTCCATCCTTCGAGCCACTTGTGGGCGAGGCAACCCGCACTTGGGGGCAGCAAGCGATGCAAGGCAAAGAGTTTTGTAGGCGATCTGGTGATAGTGCCCTTCTTCCCGGGCAACTATGACGTGCCGCCCATCTCGCGTGTACGGCAGTGTTGCACCTGTTCCAGGCCGATGATGCAATGTCACGGCTCAGGCGGGTGTGACTGTGCCGAACTCTCGGAAGTGCTTGCGGAACAGCGATTGCAGATCGAATCTCCATGGCAGCAAGCCATCAAGAAAACTTCACGATAAACGAAGAAAGTTTCTCCATAGGCCAGTAACAAATTTTTTTTCCTCCTGAACGCTCAGGTGAGAACAAGTTGGTTTATGGGGTGTTACCGGGTGGAGTTTGGTGAGAACAAGTCCCACTTGTCCTCAACCTGCGCCTCCCCCCCATTCGCTTTGAAATTATGCCCGATTGGGGTGTCGTGCAAAGCGTTTTGAGTGGATTTGAATAGCAGGTTTTTGGCAAGGGAGTGAGGGCGGTGAATTCGTCCCCGGCCGCCCAGTCGAATTCCATGACCTTTGCTTGAACGAAATTGAAAAGTGCTTGACAAGGTGTAAGGTTGATTGCGTCAGACGATGCTCGGACGTATCGTCCCCGGTCGCATTTTTTCAATGCATTTTGTTCCATCGAAAGAGGAAGCGTGGAACGGTGGCGAGTAGTTCACAGCGAGGGAAGCGATTAATCATGAGGCGAACATAACAGCAAACGTGGTAGTGCAGAGCAGAATCCGAAATGGGCGTGGATTTGGTTCACAAATTCTCGCTTTTCATGGTCGAGATGGCACCCCTGAGCGAAGCGTATACGGCGGCGGAGGTGAATCTCATTTCTCCAATCGGACGTGACGCGGGCGTGCCAGCGTGGAAGCGGATGAAGGGTGATTGAAGGGCTTGAATGGTGTTCCGCCGGACCATTCAACGTCGAGACGAAAAGGGTCCAGGACTCAAAAAAAGGAAAGAGTCCGTGTACTTTTTCTTCTCCGGACTACTGAGTCGTCCGGAAAGCGACGCTGTGGCGTGAGCTTCCACCTTTGCGATTCCATGCCACCGCAAGTTGGAAGCTTACGCCACTTGGACATTGGACTTCTGTGAAGCCTGCCTTGCGGCCTACGCATTTCGGTTCGGAGAAAAACCGAGCGATATTTCGCTGGCGTTTTTGGGGAAAACCCTCTTTTTCCAAACGCGATTGAACATCGGCCACCACCGCTTTGGTGACGTTGGTAATCGCAAAGAACCCGCTGCCAAAACCATTCGTTTTCTTGGTACAAACAAGAACTTGACGTTCGAGTTCCATGTACTCTGCCGGAAACTTTTGATTTTCTTTCACCTTGCTTGGTTGCACCAACACTTCACTTCCAACCATTCGGTGCGGTTGCTTCACGCACTTTGGTATCGCAACTTGGCTGCCGATCAACCAATTTTTGGTTGTAGTTTCTTTGAACTGCGGCTTTTCCCGCGACGAGGCCAGGATGTTCAATCGGTCATGTTTTTGTCGGCACTGATCGGCGCGGCACCTCGTTTCCAGTAAACCCGTTTCCGCTAGCACTTCCGAACCTGTTCTTTTCTCTCTTTGAACTTAGCTTCGCCACACGTTGAAGCACTATTTCTTTAGGCCGTCTTTGAATTTCGCCGGAATCGTTTGGATAACGGACGGAAAGCTTCTTGATCAAGAACTTTCTCTCGAACGGCACTTCGTAGTCGTGCGTTCTGTTTCACACGGACGTAGCATTTCACCCGGTTGGGGGTCCGGAGGTAAGATCCGACAGACATCCCCGCGAGAAACTTCCACTTGAGATTTCATCGACTGGGAGAACGGGGTCCCGGTACCGGCTTAGGGGCTGAAAGCGGTCTTTGCTTTTGCCCTTCACTGGAGCGTTGACCTTCGTTGGCGGCCGATACGGTCGGTCTGCTTCGGGATCGTTCCTTTTCCTCTTTCTTCTTGTTGCATCTGGGTTGGGTTTTCCGGCGGCCGAACCGGAACCGACAAAAAGAAGAACAACTATTCGGTAACAATGAGCGATGAAGATCCTTGGAATCGAATAACGATGTTGGGTGGGCAACATTTAATCGCCAGGCATTCACCCTCGTCGACAATTACAAATTTTTTTGTCTTCTTACGAAGAAGATCATTCGACGGCAGATCCATTTCAGAGGCTGCCAATCGATCCTCAACTCCGCTGTCATTCAGCAGTAATTCAACCCGGGGCCAAGTCAATTTCCGGCCGCCCATGAGTGAAAGTGGAGGTGGGGGACCCTCTGTCCCCGTCGTTCCACAATTGACGATCAATCGGTACCCGGCTTCGGCAACTCCTTCGGCGACCGCGATCTTTCGAATGCGGCCCACCACATCATCGCCCCTCCCGCTTGGTCCATCGTCGGTAAGAATCCCGCTAGCGAAATAATCTCTCGCTTGGGGATCACCAGAATATGAACGGGGCTTGGGCGAATGGTCACGAAACGCGCAAGCAATTCGTCGTCTTCAATAGACGATGTCCAGCGGGAACCTCGCGTGCAATAATTTCTTTTGGTAAAAAATAGAAGGCATTCGCAATTCACACTGAATTTCAAAGAATTGGGACGTTCATACGCCAGTCGAGACCTGCCGGGAATGAGTGAAAAAACGAAGACAACTTACCGATTACTGTCCTCTATCCGCTAGCCCGGCGGCAGCGTTTTTGCCGTAGTGAGTTACCCGACTTGGTGGATGAAATGAACAGGCAGGGATTTCATCAACCAAGAACCGTCAACGAAGTGGTCAAGGGCAGGCGTTTAGAAACCGTTTTCGGGAGATGGTGAGATTCATTTGAATGGACTCATGGCGATCCCGTAACAGATGTCCGACCATGGGATCCAACCGCCGAATCCACGGTGATCAGGTCAAGGAAAACCAGAAGAAGAACGCCCCCGAGAGCCGACTGATGCGAGTCGGGCGCCGGCGTCTTTATCGGAACGCCGAGTTTGCTGGCGAATCTTGATCCGCGTGGGTGTCGTCGGTGAATCCGCGTCCCACCGGTGGCGTGAAAGTGGCCAACCGATTTCGCCGATGAATTGGACTGATCCGCGACTACGGACTTTCCTGAAACTGCGCACGAACCGATCAACGCCCGCCCGTTAACGAAAGCCAGCTAATTGCAAAAATCCTGCCGCCTTGGAATGGGTAACGGGCCGACCCGAGGCGGCAAGAACGGTCCCGGATCCCGTCAGCCAAAATCACGAGCACCGTTGAGGCAACCCAGTACTAGTGCGCAGAAAAGTTTGCCCTACCTCGCTGGGATGCAGTCCAAGAGGAAGTTCCACAATCGTGACTCTTGATACGAAACACAGCCGATCCCGAACTCCAACCGAATCACCGTCGGCAACACTCGACAGTTTCTTTGGTGCATCCTGCGAAGTCATTTCCGAACCGGCAATTCGGGATGCTGCCGCAGCCAGTACTTTTGGTTCACAATCATCACCCTCGGGTGATCCGACACCGAGCGAGAAGATCATGCCGTCACCGATCGCTTTAACCGAAGCGGGGAAAGGCTATTGGGATCGGTGTGCTCGATACCAATATCATCGTGGCTCGCGGAAACGATGTTCAAAGTTTGCGAGAAAATGTTGACGGGTTTCCGATTGCAGTTGCCATTTTTCAGCTTAATCTTTTCAATTCGAAGACTCATCCGTGTTCGTTCCCGTGTAGCAAACTAGCGATCCACCTCAGACAACTCCCGTTTCAAATCAGCCCACGCGTAGGCCCCTCCCCTCGCAATTCGCCTTGAGGGCTCTGCTCGACCTCCCCCCCACTTCGCCGGGAGAGGTTTCCTCAATCACCACAAACTCGACGTTTTTGAAACCATCCATGCCTCCGCTCTCGCCATCGCAGCTCACCCCGACCGACAATTGAAATTCCTGTTGCCGGCACGATGCTATTGCTGGGCCGAGCGGGCTGGGACCTTCACTACATGAACCTCAGCTGATGGTTCTCGCGGGAGCAAACGACCTTGGACAACGAACCTGAGCCGCCACGCGTTTTGAAAGAAGCCCAAAGAAGAAAATCAAATGGGTTCAGGGTGTGCCGGGATAAAACGTTTTGGATAGAGAAGAAAGTTTCTTAACGAAGAACGAGTAGCCATCGACTTTCGGCTTCCGGCCGGAAGGTGTCGACTGCCGGTAACAACGTCGTGCTGAGCGTCCGTACGGGGGAAGCGCAGGCCAGGTATTGAGCTTCCGAAAATCCTCTTTTCCGTGTGCCGGACCTTGGTCCTGACAAGGGGAAGGCCAACAATCGGCTTTGCTCGCGAAAATGGCAAGTTGCCAAGGTGGACAACGGCGGAGTCAAGAGACCCTGAAGCAATGTTGGAAAAATCCAAACGCGAGAACCGGGAGATCCCATTGGTTCCTGCAACAGTTGCAAGACGGGTTAGCGAACCTCTCCGAGGGCACGGCTGACATGGCACGCCGATGGGAAGTCCAGATAAGCCTTCGTAGTACTTTCGACTCAGGTGAACAATAGTGGCAACCGCCACAGCGGGCTTGAACGAGGGAAGGAAGGCTACGAAAGGAAAATTTGCGAATTGCGCGATGCCCGGGCACCGAACCGGAACTACGCATCTATCAGAGCGTCACGGGAAATCACGACAGGTGGCACCGCACATGCATGCGATCGTTTGACCTAAAACGGAGGAGCCGTAATAGAGGTTAATCCTTCAAGTACGGATCTGTGCCGGGGGCGCTGGCAACAGCCGTCCCCTACCGCGATCCTCTTTGATTTCGGATATCGTCTGGGAAACGCACTCGTTTCCCGAACCTCGGGCCCCGCAATGGTTGACTCAGAGATTGAGACGACGGCAATCGATTCTTTCCAATCCTTTCGTCTCCCATCGGGCACCCCCTCTGCTGAACCGAACGCAATGAGTTCCTTCTCTAGACAGTCGGCTCATTGATCTTCGCCGAACCCAGTTTGGCAGTCGCCAAGCGGCCTTACACCGCAGAGCACTATATCGGGACACTCAGGGCGCTCGCGCATGCGGGAGGAGCCAACCAAACATAAGGGCTTGTGGACAGTCCACCATCGCCAGTCTTCCGCTGACGCAGCCAAATCCCGCTCCGCAATGCGTTTGCGTTCGAGCGTTAGCGGCAGACACGGAAAAAGTGCTCGTCAATCTTGGAAATCGGGAAGCTCTTTGTACGTTTTGTTTGGTAGACATGGCCCATCCCAAGACGTGTGGTAGTGTGCGTGATAACGCATGGTGTGCGTGCCACCGAATCCAAACCATGAATCGCTCATCTCGCCATCAAACAAGGGGCGTAGTACAACCAGTGGTAGTGATTGGCCCATCAATTGGATACGAATAGAGTTCGACCTTGTGGATCTCAGTGCTTCCAAAGAAGCTCGTTCAAATGCCAGCGTAGTTTCTTCTTTGTGGAAAATAATCGGCTCGCAGGTTCCCGCGATTTGAGCGCGTGACTAAAGTGCCGCTTGCCTTCGTCGCCACGAAGGTGGTCGTGGCTATCAAGCTGACTCCCGGGAATAGTGATCTTTCAAACCCGAAAATCTAGCCAAAACTGAACGTCCACTGTCAAATCAAAGAGGCCTGAACCCATTTGGATTTACCTCGATCTGGGATAGCCCTTTCGCGACAAATGCTTATCGAACCGATTTGGGCTTAAGAACCACGCTATGGTTGGGAATGACCGATTGGATGTCAGTGCAAGCCTGCGGAACAACGATCGCGAGGGAAACGTGAAGCCGAAATCGAACTTACTACGACCGTGCGCACACGCCGCCTATTCTTCTCTACACGACCGCGGAAGACTACGCTCGCTTTATCGTGGAAATTTCTTGAAAGAAGATCGCAGAACTGAAGCATTCATCTCCGACGATATGGTCACGGAGATGCTTGTCAGCTTTTTCTCACCGGGAAAAGACCAAAGAGGCGGACTGGGGCTTGGTGGGCATGCGGCACGCTCAGTGTGGACAAAAAACAGGTCCTACCACAGCGGATCGAAATCGCAACTGGCCTCCGTTGCTAATAGCGAGTTCTTCCTGGTTTCGGGCGAAGTATCGTGATCCAATGACCAATGCGATGGCGCAAAGAACTTTGAAGGCGGCGATTGACAAGTTGCACGCAGATCTCGATGAGTAATCCGAGCCATCCATAGCGATTGCTGCAAAGGCAAACGTCGGCCCTGGCAAGCCAGCTATCGGGCGAGTTCGGCCCGTCCGGATAGCGTCAGCAACTGACTCTTCGTCAGGCAGCGACTGATTGAGAAAGCTGAGTCCAAACTGCCGACATAGTCTGCTAGCGGACTTCGGAAAGCAAAACAAAGGGGCAGAAAAGGAGTCCAAGGGTGTGCCGGGATAAAAACCGGTTTTGATAGAGGAATGAAAAGTTTTCTTACGAAGAACGAGTAGCCATCGACTTCGGCTCCCGGCGGAAGGTGCGACTGCGGTAACAACGTCCGTGCTGAGCGTCCGTACCGGGGGAAGCGCAGGCCAGGTATTGAGCTCCGAAATCCCTCTTTTTCCGTGTGCCGACCTTGTCCTGACAAGGGAAGGCAACAATCGCTTTGGCTCGCGAATGGCAAGTGCCAAGTGGGACACGGCGGAGTCTGAGAACCCCGAGCATGTGTGGAAAATCCAAAAACGCCGAAGAACCGGGAGATCCCATTAGGTTCCTGCAACAGTTTTGTAGGACGGTTAGGCGAACCTCTCCGAGTGCACGGCTGAACCATGCACGCCGATGGGATCAAGATAGCTTCGTAGTACTTTTCGACTCAGGTGAACAAAATGGCAAACCGCCACAAGCGATGCTTGACGAGGGAAGGAGGCTTACCGAAAGGAAGGAATTGCCGATGCCGCCGATGCGCCGGCACCGAACCGGACTAACGCATCTAAATCAGAGCGTCACGGGAAAATCCGACAGGTGGCACCGCACATGCGATGGCGATCGTTTTTGACCTAACGGAAGGAGCCGTAATGAGGTAATCCTTCAAAGTACGGATCTGTGCGGGGGGCGGCCTGGCACAGCCGTCCCTACCGCGAAATAGCAGATTTGGCGACTAGTTAAGAACCATTATGAATTGGCCTAGCCTGCCGTAAATTGGGCCCTCCTGACCCTTTTTCTTCGCAGCGGGCAACAAATTCAGTCGGCACTTTTCAAATGCGGCGATGCGGCCACCGTCAGCTTCGTCCGCCGGCACTTACGGAATAACTCAGTCGAAACTAGAGCCAGAATCTTGTCCGGTACCTACGCGCGATGCACGCTTTGGCTTTTTACGACAGAAACGCGGCGCAATGACAAAGCGCCGCCAAAGGTTTCGCGTCCGTGGGCCGCACGGAGCCGTGTGAACGTTAGAGTCACCGGGCCGCGAGAACGACCTTGATTTCACAACCGCGTGCCGCGGCTCCGTGTGCAAAACGGATTGTTATGTCGCCGTCACTGGAAACGCCCTAAACATCGCCTCGAACTTCCTTTGCTGTTCGAGCATCTTACCGATGAGCACCGCCCGAACGCCATTTCTCAATCTTCTTTTGTTGTTCCATCATTTTGGCGATAGCCCACCTGACGTGATCTCCTCGAACTTCCCTTTGTTGTTCGAGCATCTTACCGATGGCGCCGCCCGACGCCATTCTTCAATCTTTTTTGTTGTTCCAAACATCTTGGCGATAACGCCACCTGACGTCATCCCTCCGAACTTCCCCTTTGGCTGTTCGAGCATCTTACGGTGGCACCGCCCGATGCATTTCTTCATCTTCTTTTGTTGCTCCATCATCTTGGCGACATGCGCCACCCGACGTTCATTTCCTCGAACTTCTTTTGTTGCGCAAAGTAACTTGGCAAATAGCGGTCCTCCGAAATGAGTTCTTCGAAGAACATCGTCCTTTAGCCGCGTTTCGAGCAACCCAAACCTTCTTTCACCGCGTTCGGACTCTCGTCGGTGCCACCGATTGTTTCAAACATCATTCAAACCCGTCCAATTTACGGTGCCGAACGTCATTCGTTGTTTTCGAACAAGTGCCTGCAAAGTCTGGCGCAGCCGCTCTTTGAAGGACACGTGTCATCACCGCGTTTTTTCGTCTGAAAAGTTCCTTAAGTAAATGTGGGGTCCAAAACTGCGATGTCGGGCTTCTGGTCCGTTGACCCATTCAACCGAGCTAAGGAATATAATGCATCCGCCATGCTAATTGCGCATGCGAACGGCGCCTTTTTATCCAACGCGTGTTTGATGGCCAATGTTTCCGCTTGGGCCGATTACTGGGTGCGAAGTCGTGGCATCTGAGTTGAGTATTGTCTCTTAGCATTGATCCGATGAGCAGCGATCCTGCGACCCATTGAATGGATCAGCCGATGAGATTTTGCGCAGACACATCGGTCGATTCGGATTTCCGTCATGAAAGAATACGAATCGCATCGCAAATCGCGGCCCTCGACAACCTCGTTGAGATTTGCGTCTGAATTTTCCTTCTTGCATCCGTCCCCATTCCGCCGAATGAGTTTCCCGGGATACAATGCTGACCTTGCCGTCGTCCGATCAAGTCGGGCAAGTTTCGCACGAGTGAGAATTCGGATACGGCCCCAGATCAACCCAGACGCATGTAAATCAAGAAACAGGTAATGCAATGGGTTTTTTCTCGGATCAACAACATAGGATGAATGTTCTTGGCGACATAACGTAACGATCACGTAGTCGCGGTAGTGGTGATGATACCCGTTTTGGCCGAACTCCGCGACTTACGTGCATCCGTATTGTTCGTCGGTACGGTGGGCGACGGTTGGAACTTCGAAAACTTGCCGGTCTCAGTTAAGTCGATTGGAATTACCCAAGGGCAAATCGAAGTGTTGC
>Ga0163217_1096925_pt1 | contig 10964 bp, 12 predicted proteins | sample SynspAceP_FD_185933 | JGI IMG/M metagenome (GOLD analysis project Ga0163217, IMG submission 185933) | Saline lake microbial communities from Ace Lake in Antarctica - Synechococcus sp. Ace-P (PacBio error correction) | ecosystem: Environmental > Aquatic > Non-marine Saline and Alkaline > Saline ...
GACCTGGCCCCGGGGGGGGGGAGAGAGAGAGAGAAGCAAGATCTTAATGGGGCAAAATGCGCAAATGATATATTTGCGCAATCATTTCAGTCTAGGATTCAGCACATAATACGATATCCATAAGCTTTTTTATTCACACCAACACACCAAATCTTGACTCACACACCCAATTCCTAAACATAAATTTCGTATAAGGAAAGAACCACATGCATGTGTATCCGACGCCACACTATAAGCACGACGTACTTTGTCTTGTACTATTATGACGGACGCGCGGAGCCTATGAAACTGAACCAACAATTCGCTCTTGCGGTTTGAACACCTACGCCTCGTTCTCTGGCAAACGAGCACCCCGGAAACATTTATCGGAAGTTCACAAATCGCCGTGGAAGTCAACTGGAAACAGTGGCCCCGATCGTCCTGCATGGACATTCCACTCGGCGCCCCCCAAGGGTCTGCAGTCGGAAGCATGAATCGCCATGGTCTGTATCCTTAGACACAAACCACCCTTTCAAATCGACTTTGATTCCGACTACCAGCGCACTTCATCCAAGACAACCTTTATCCAGACGCGAAACAACCTCAATTCCCTGTGACCAGGCGGCCCCACAACGGGGATCGAAAAATCAATCTCCGCGCACACGCCGTACGCACCATTGTTCTGTTCAAGTTAACAACCTGAGCGGCCAACACTCCGGAAGCAACTGAACCTTTCTTCGTTACGATGACCCTCTGTTTCGGGGACTACAAACCGTTGGGAAAAATGTCAGCACTTCATCGAAATGATCATCCGAAATCTCGTGGCCATCTCAACAGTTTCGGAACAACGGCATGGAACTTCCACTTCTGGGGGAATGATCAACCCGGGCGGGTTTTAAATCTGCCTCTCAACTGCCAACTCGGCGACGAGAATCCTAATTGATCAAGAGTTCCACCTTGCCAATCGGGTAAAGTATGAAAATCTTACGGCATATCGCTCCAACATCATTAATAACGATGTGTCCTTCCGATCGGACCGCCACACAATTCCCATAAAAATAGCCCGCTCATCCACTACTTATCGCTTCAAGGCCATCCTTCGTTTGATTCGTACCGGGACATCAAACCGATTTCCAATTCGGTATCATCCAACGAACTTGCTTCGCACGATACAAAAGACACAACGAAAATCAACATATACTCGTTAATTTAAACGTTTCCACGGTCGAGCTGGCAACGGAACCCAACGGAAAACGTATCTCCACTTACTTCGACCACACTTGTCCGTTCCCGCTGCGGATCTCAACTGCTGAATTGGGGCAGCGAACCGGTCCAGCAATACATCGTCAAATTCAATCACCCGCATTCTTAATGAACCGTGATACCATCCTGACGCATTCAACGGGTATATCCAAAACGGGAAAGGTTACCACCCGACCCGTGCGATAACTCGCGATTCTGTCTCTCTGGCTTTCTCACGATACTTCACCCGTCGAACAACTTTGTTCCAGCACGCCCCGTCTGGTATGTCCTTCCGGCTCTTTCCAGATGTGGGGACGACCAACGGCCGGACCGACCGCCCGGTCAATTCAGACCAAAGATCACACGCGGATTTGCGTGGCAACCACTTTCCACCACGGAATTCCTCCGCCAGTGTTTGAACCCAACAAGCACTGGTGAACTTCACTCGCCCCTTCAAGACCTGCAACTCACCGGGAATCATTCCAACAGAACGCCGCTTAACTCGCGCAAACCTGCTCCGGTCACATGATTTATTCGTCACTATACGTTGAATCTCTAGAACTAGACCCGGTATGTCAAATAACCAGCAAACAATGCGAACCTGCACGCAGACACACGCCAATACACAAAAACGCCGCGCGTGGATGCTCGCCGCCTCGGACCTGATCAGGGCTGTTCGGGCTGCCCAATCGGAGTCCAGGTGAAATTACGGTGGCTCTTCGCATGCAACCGACTATACCTGCGAGGCGCACCAGCGTGCAGCGAAGCAAACGCCGACCTCCACAACACGCCTCCGGATTTCCGTGTCCTCCTCCGTTCTAAACTCCATAGGCACCGGATCAGCAACAATCTCGGCCCATTTTATTCGGGTGCCGACGATTCGTTCGTCGGGCTCGTCGCGGGATTCATCGGTAACATTCACATCATTTGGGGAAAACCATGGCGACATGGCCTTCGAGTTAACACATCTCGCCACGGTCTCGGCTTTTTACCTGTCTGACCGGGATCACCCGGCAGTCTCGACATGCCGGAAGGTTCGGCTCAAATTTGTTCCCGGTTGTTCGTTCATCAGAGTGCTCGCAAACAAAAGAATCCGTAAAATACGGCCTCACGAGGAGAACTGCATCCCGCGACACAAGATCCTAAAATCGCCGGAAGGTTCAATCCTTGAAGCTAAATATTTCATGGATAGTCACGTATAGTGACAGGGCAACGTCCCCTTCATTTACCATATTCCTCATTTTAAAACGGATTCGACCCTGTCGCATTTACAAGATTAGATCTCCAGTTCGGACGCTGCGCGGGTTCGGCTGGTGATCGTTGTGGTACCCGGCCGTCCGAGTTAACGCGACCTTTTACCAGACGTGCGGGTGGCTTCCGCTGCATTCGTATCCCGTCTCATTTGACACCGGCCATCACGGATCGACAACTCGCGCACGGGCAAGCGAACAACTTGACTAGTCCTAGCAACGGACGTTGGGCGAAAACCAGATCAAGTAAGAGCCCACGCACAAAGTACTCGGAAGATAGCAAACACCTCGCGAGCCGATTCCAACCTAATTGGCTATACTGTGAAACAATAACTATCAGTACAGCAATTTCCTCGCACGGATCGGTTCCGCGGTCGAAACACAATAGTTTTACCGCATAGATCTTCCCAAATCAGCAGTTTTCTGAACAGAGCATGTTTGCAGCACGGAACGAGTTAAGCTAGTCACATCCTACACCGAAACCCAAACAAAACCCCGCAATCGATCTCAATGGGACCCGTGCATTTTTTCGTCATCACATTGCATCGAAGGACCTCCGTCACGAATCTCGGCCTTTCATCACCGGAAACGATTCACCTCCTGGGATTCAATCCTTCGCGTGTCGATGCCCTCGGCTTATCGCTCAATGGGTCGTGAGGGACAATTCCGTCCCTCAATCGTCAGCGAACTGGGCAAAACAAGCCATCACGCCTATTACGAAAGTATTTCATTCACAATACTCGAGACTACTTTGATGAGCCACGATCGTATACGCAATACTATCTTCCTGCTGATCGGGATCGGTCCCGACCTCGTTCCGTACCGACGGACCAAGCCAGTGGCCCCCCCTCGGTGGATCACAGGGGAACTTGTCAATCCGAACATGCACCGGATGTCCGGGAGCGCACAGAGACTTGCTGAACAGAAAAAAAACCCGGGGACGTAGTTGGCGTGGACACCCGCCGAACTAACGAATCCGATCCTAGTCGCCGTCGATACTCTCGCGCCCTGTTTTGTGTGCCTTGCCAATTGGGCTGCCACGTTGCATTCCTGCTTTGGCCGCAACGTTCGGCAACCTCACTACCAAGATGTTCACCACTTGTGCTCGAGAACGATTTCGGCCCACTCGTTGGGAAAAATCATCGGGCAAAACTCCGCGCGGCTCAACACCGTCCAAGAAACGAATCGCTTCAGCGTATGAATCGCATTTCAATCAAAAAATCCACTTTGTGAAAAAACTCGTTTTGGAATTCAAACGATCCGATATCCCGCTTCACCGGCCCCTGTGGTCCAAACCTCGAGACCTCACGATGCGGACCGAGATCGCCAGCGCTGAGTGAAACACTCGCTGCGACCTGAACAATCCGAACATGGACTTTTCCGATACAACGCACTGGCGACCGGAACCGCTCGACCGCATTCGTTCGCTCCTTCAACGGCCTTTTGGCAAACGTCCCCGAAGGTAACGGCAATCTGGGGTCGGGAGATACTTCATCGGTTTACCCATCCGCAAGACGGTTCAAGGCCTCTCCAATCACCAAGCGAGTTAGAGCAAAAACCGAACGAACTACCTTGTTTCCGTGCCTTGGTAACAAATCCCGTACGAGGTTGAGACAGCTTTGTGGCGAACACAACTTCCCAATCGCGAAACAATTGATAGCGATCCTACCGGATCGCGACGGAACCGGTCCATCTCCGGGACAAGTCGGAAAAGGCACCCGGTTGCAGCAGCGGCGATAGCGTTGGCATCCCGCGATTCGGTCCACGTTTCCAGTTGCTTCACCGAACCGGAGGAAAGTACACCTTCGGCGTCCCTGACCTCGAACGATATCTCGAACTCACCAGGGGATTTCGGACCCCACGTTATCAATGCGTTCTTAATCTCGATACGTCATGAGAAGATGCGATTGTATCACACGATGTTCGAAATCAAGCCCGATGATCGCTACACCCTTACACAGGGGTATTGGGACCTGCGAATCAAGCGTTTGCTTTCGCGCCATGAAAAACCGCGACGATTACCACCTCTCGCTATGTCTCGCATTCAACCAGAGGATCTACCAGGCCATAGCAACGAAAGCCTAGTTTTCACAGGTCCGTCATGAAACCACGACCGGTAACCATTAAAAGCACCCCATTACTAAGATATTGGCAAGGGACCGGACATCCACCGCCGGGTTGAAAATCGCAAACGTAGTAAATCGGGGGCCCCGAACCTAACAATCAATCCAACTATTCGGACGGCAAGTTGCTAACGTTCCCTAGAGCCGCAACTACCGGGAAACTCTGGCAAAAAGAGACAGTTAATTACCCGTCCCAAAGCTCCATGGTGCTGCTTTCACCCTTGGCACTTTTTGGAAGCCTCTGGGTTCGCGCTCACTGTTTTTTAATTCACGGGCTACAAATCAGAACGAATTTAACCAGAAAGCTCAGACTTTCATCCGCGACCTGCCTAACGTTTAGAACAACCGACAATTCATCATCCGCAAATAAGACAATAGCCAACCATGTCGCATCCTCCACTGATATACGGCCGAGGCAATCCGACAACAACGTATACCCCAAGTCGCCGTATTTTCCAGCATACCCCTTCCAACGAGATTTGTTATATGGATCTGGTCGACAATCAACGGGTAAAAACGCATCGACTCCAAGATTCCACCACAAGGACTCTCGTCGCCTCAAGCGGTCTTCCTCAAAACGGAAACGCCCATGGCCAGTATGGCACGGGTCCTCGCGATTCGGGCGGCATTCGGTTCCCGACGACATTTCCATCAAATCCATACATCCCGGGACCATGCCTGAAAAAACTAGGGATCCGCCTGGGTCGCGCAACCTCCGTCGGATAAAACGAACAACTTTGCCCCCAGGATCCGACAGAATACGCAAAGGGTTCATCGAAGAAAACATTACAACCCCGGGCAACTCCCGTTTCGATCCAAGGGCCCGAGAACTAGCAACCCCTTCGAGCGAACCCACGCACAACTCGGAATTCGAGATAACGAACTGACCTCAGAACCTTCCGCCCCAATATTTTTGAAAACAGAAGCCGAAAAGGGACGGACTCGGAAGCAGAATATTCCCGCACGCGGCAAATGATAGATTTAAAGCCACATCGTCACAAAATTCAATCTCGTGGAACCACGTACACACCTCTAATGCGCAAAATTGGCATCTCACGAAACCCTACTTAGTTCGGCCAAACTTTCCCCATGTAAGTCGACCCAAGCGGAAAGTCATTGCTCCACAGTCACAAAGGCCTTCCGTGGAACGCAAAAGGGTTTAAGTCTATTGGGCAGGTGCCAACTTTTCCGTGAAGAATTTGACCCACCGCACAGGGCGAACAATCAACCAATACGAGTTTCTGGATATCAAACCGCCACGGAATGCGTCCGAAGCTGGAAACTAGTTCACTAACCCCCCCCCTCGCCCTAAACATGAACAGATACCTCAGATATCAAGAAAACCTCAAGACCGGGCGAAGATCTCAAATCTGCCGGCCGAACCAAACTCAATTACCTCGGGAACGCAAAACCTCCGGCAAAACAGTAGCCTACCGTTTAATCTATGACATGTCTTCAAGAAAAGCGAACGCGGACGAAATCGAACCCGCAACTCCGACGGACAATCCGGCCTAACCAATGGCTACCCGCCTTAAAGAGCCGGAAATCGAAACTATTGCTTCCGCTCCGTCTTGGAAATAATCCAGACGGCACTCTCATAAGTCCGTAAGTTGATTTCGAAATTCGGCTCCCGAGGGCGTTATTTGATAAATCGTGCGGGAAATCTTCCGGTCCTTGGCGGCGCATGCATTTCTAACTCGAGCACTGAGACCGTTTAACAACCTAAACGGGGTCTCTCTTGCCCGCTGGCTCCTCTCGACAAAACTCATATATTTGGCTCTCGCCTTCTCGGTTCACCGGATGGTTTCATTCAGGACGCAATCTCATACCGCAATTTGAACAAAACCCATTGGGATCAGAGCGACCTCTTTTGTCGTCCTGTTCGGGCTGCAATAAGCGCCGGGATTTGAAGTCATCGATGATCATGCTGGATGATCATCCCCCACTGGCAATCCGCTGAAGGCGTTCTGGGGGCAAACCTGACCAAAGATCGCAACTTCAACGAACCAATCATCGGTTCGTTGCAAATCCACAATTTGTCTTGGAACTCAAGTTACGATTGTAACCCCCACTCGTCGCGCAAATCTGCTTTTACACTCTCTTTAAGCATCAACTACTCCATGACATCCGAATCCCGACATTGGGACCGGTTTACACGGAAACCACCCCATGAACGCCATTGAAATCGGCCAATTGGTCCCAGTAATGCAGCGGTTCCGTCTACTCAGAATGCTATCGCGCAAACCGGGCTTTTTAGCACTCACGTGACACATTTCCTAGGACCGGACGTCCGGTCTCAAGACGAGAGAGTGCAAATCGAAGTTCCAAGCCAGCCCCTGTAGCGACGCTTAAGCACCGAACCCGTAATCCCGACGTTCATGGCGATGAAAAGAGAAACTTGCACTTCACCGGGATCAGACGTCCCAAATGATCAGGTCCTGCCATACAATGCCCGATCACGACCAGATCTGGACCGGGCATAATGCAAAAAATCTACGAACCACAGACCAGATCCCTAATCGGCCGCTCGTCTTCTCGCGGCCGGGGAAATCCCCGGATCCCTCGTCACCACGTTAGGACAAGGACAAGCGGAGGACTTGAGGACAACCGTGAACAAAGCGCAATAGACTAAGTCGCTGGGATCGGCCTGACTAGCCGCCAACCACCTGCGGGCGGGACGGGGTTCCAGTATTCCTCAGAATCAAGACTCGAACAACCCGCGATCCAGGCCTCGCTCAACACACACGAAAGATCGGCTCCGATCCCTCAAGGCCGCATTGCAAATCGGGAACCGCACGCAAATCTCGGTATCGGGTTCCTGCGCAAGCACGGGCAAGTGACTACCAGCGCCGCACGGGATCTGCCCTCTCCAAAGCAAGGACTCGAGGAACAACCACAGTTGCAGTTGTTCTCACTTCTAGAACTCAATTCCGACCGATCACAAAAATCGGCGGTCGTATTAACCCCTCTCGATTAAGACTCGCGATAACAGCGCGCGATGGACGAAAACCCGCCTTCTTTAACCCGTTATTGAATATTCACGGCCGGGCTTTGCCCTGATCCCCGAACCATGTCCCCATCATCGGCCATGGGACCGGTCCCGGTGCTCGCCCGTCTTAATCACCACGCGATCGGAAACGCCCCCCAGCCGAAAACGATTTGTGCCAAACTCTTCGCGATCTCAAAAAGCCGGCCCCGGGGCAAATCGGGGCTTGCCCGCTCGTACCGGATTCATCGACACATCAACGACGGAAATCGAGACTACGGTTGCATGAGGCGGGCTAACCCGCAAAGAGACGATGTTCGCGATGAAAGCTGGCACGAATTACCGAACAAGGCTGCTACAGAAACGCGCGGGGAGTATTTAACCACACTCGCCTTCGCCGACATCGACTCACATGCTGCGTTCCGACCGGTGTCCATCAACGCCCAAAAGTCACCAGGTTCGGGCCAATCAGATCCTTCGCTCAAGCAATCCGAACGGGACGCACTTTCATCGGTCGTCAATGACAAAGAACGCCGGCGGGTTACACGAAACCGGGAGCGGCTCAGGACTGTAAGCCGGAAACGACCCGCGAGTTCACGGCACGGTCGGCTCAAAACTCGCGACCTTTCCACCTCGGGGCTCGAGTCGACATGGATGCGTAACATCCCGCATCACGCATTGAATGGGCTCCATCCTTGTTGCAATATCGCCTCGGCACTCGGTTACCGGATAAAATTAGCCGCAACGGCCCCGGATTGGATTGGGACGTGAATTGGGAATAATCTACGCCCGCACCCGTTCGACAATAAGGCCCCCATGCCCGAGGGTTCCGCGGACCGGTACAACGCACCGTGCGGCACGACGCCCTCGCGCCGTGCTTTTAATCAGCACGCCGGGGCCAAATCCACCGCTCGCTCTTTGCGGACATCCACGATACCGCCTGCCGACCCCGAATCACTTTCCAAAACGCGGAGATTTTCCCGAGACCGCCCGGCCGCACGTCACTCGCATGGAACCCTACCACATACTGCGGATGCACTCGGCCAATCATCCGGGAATCTTGCATGTGGAAATCGGGCTGCCTCGCCGACATCAGATTCTCGGGGAACTCGTCGGAATCCAGCTAAAGAACACACACAACAGCAAAACCACGACGGGATACTTACGTGGCCGGGGTGGTGAATCAAACCTCACCAAACGGAGCGAGTGGGGCGCGGGGCAAAGGCGACGGGCTCGATCGTCTGCGTTTCATCGGTCACGCGCGGGTGTCCCGAGCCGGGCTCGGGCAATAATACCTCACGTAGCGCCCAAGCGCTCGGAAACCCGGAGGGTCGTGCGGGGCTTTTGGGAGTGCGAACCAGCACTTTCCCTTCACCCTCCCGACTCGAGCCGGGAGAGGAAGCAAACCTTGCCTCTCCGAGCTTCCACGCCGGTGGGAACGGGACTCCACAACGCGCTTGTGGCGGAATTTCCGTTTGGAGGGGTTGCGAATCTATCGTGCGGGTTGTTGCCGGAGCAACACGGCGTTTTCCGGCTTCCGGATCACAGGTAAATTGCAGTCTAAGTATTTACGGTCTTCTTGCCCTCCACTATTTCAATCCGGTCCGGTCTCCACCATCCACGAAACAACCTAAACCCTGCCGCCAACGATCGACAGCGATCGGAGTCTGCGTCGGAGCATCGAGTCGCACGGCAACCACTTCGCGCGTTGGCCAAACTCTCATCGCGCGAAAATGTGCCATCGCACCGAAATTTTGGACAAAGCTCCTTTAATCACGCCGGGGGGTGAAATCCGCTAGGCACCGAAACGGATCGAACAATTTTCGCGAAACTTACCAATTGAAGGTGATACAAACCCAAGCAAGCGGGATATTTTCTCACTCATCTGATCACGGCTTACAGATCGCGAACCCGATGCCGCGCGCATGAAAGCCCGGCGTGCAAAAACATCCGTCCCGTTCTCCGAACTGTAATCGACCAACGGTTCGCTTCGCAGCTGAAACAGCTCCCGACAATACCGAACCGCCTGCCGCGATGGTAGCGTCCCGCATGATGAACTCGGCCAATTCGAATCACTGTTCCAAATCCAAAACATCCCGAACTGCTCGACCCCCCCCTGATTTTGAATTTCGTTTCTACTGGCGAGCTTGCATCCAGGAACTTGGCACGGCTTGATCCGCGACGACCCGTCGGACAGCGAACAGCCAACCGTATGGGGAACTGCTCTGCGTTTCCCTGCGACAAAGAAATCCCGACAATGGTTCCGTTAATGCAACATATTCTGATTATCGTGAGATTCTATGCATATCCGACCCCTCGGATGTCATCGCTTGCAAGAAAAACGATGTCCCGTTGTTTACGGAGGCCTTAACTTGTGGCGAAACCGCTCGCACATCGCGGGATGCGGCATGCTCACGACCATTCGATCCATGCACCAGAACCCCGAAACATTTTTAGTGTGCTCGAAATAACCGGACTCTCCATCTCAACCCTGGCCCACAAACGACAACTGCTCAACTACGTCATGGCCCGGCCGGTGCCGGCATTCCGAAACTGGTTCCACTGCTTCACGGGATCGTTAACGGAAATTAGCATCGCAGCCAGCTTGCAACCCACAAATCGGGCAAGCGAAATCGAGCAATCGGAAATCGCGCAAACCAAACGGGGGCGCACCGACCATGACATCGGACCGCCCGGGATGCGTCGGCTGAGATCCGCGCCGCCCGGGATTTTTTTTGTCCTATCGACGTCGGCGCGGTTTCCGTTCAAACGCAGCACTTCTGCGTAAACCAGTATTACCAACTCGGCTAACCGAATTCCCTCAACTCGATCCGGGACAAAACGGGGCATAGGTAGCGGCCAAGATATATGCAGAGACATCGGAACGCTCATTTCCGATCGTCTCCTCACGTGATCTTCTCCCAACGAAATTTCACAACGCACCGTGCCGCCTTATAACCGTTCACCGCACAATCCACAACATCAACCACCCCGGTTTCCGCCGCCGAACCTCGCAACCAACGCGCTGTCTCGAGTGTTCCAATGAACTCAACCACGGTCGGGCCACGTGTTCCTCGTGACCGCGCCATCTCACTCCGGACAGGAAATTACCCCAATGAAACCACTTCCATCTGCGATGTCCCAACCGAGTTGTCCGCTGACTCGAACGAGCGAACTTTACGCCGAATATCAAACGCGCCTGGTTCATCGGGTGCGGACCCGCAGGCTCGTGATCCCCCAACCTCTCGTCAATCGGGCGCAAGGCGCGGTGGTACTGGGGGTTTCATCCCAGCTTTCGCAGGTGCCGGTCTGGGTGGACTCTCGCACGACCTACATTGGGGGGGAATAATTCGAGGCTCCTATGCATCGGGATTGGCAACACCG
>Ga0163217_1081268_pt1 | contig 10963 bp, 12 predicted proteins | sample SynspAceP_FD_185933 | JGI IMG/M metagenome (GOLD analysis project Ga0163217, IMG submission 185933) | Saline lake microbial communities from Ace Lake in Antarctica - Synechococcus sp. Ace-P (PacBio error correction) | ecosystem: Environmental > Aquatic > Non-marine Saline and Alkaline > Saline ...
AGTTCACGTGCACGCTTGTCGAAATCCATCCGCTAGCGAGCGATGAATAGGTGGCAGCGCATGTGGACAAGAAACCGATGCCGCTATCCCTTGGAGGTCTGCGCCACGACATTGCGCCGTGCGGTCTGGCCGCGAGACAAGACCCGATGTCAGGTGCGCATCTCCGCATCGACTGGCGCGCGTGAAAGTGATGCCGTGACGCCGAGAGACCAGTCATGTCTGCAATCGGCCCTTCAATCGAGAGGGAGTGCGGATTATACATCCGACAGTGCTCCGCCGAGCACCGCCTAACCTAACACAGGCAAGCCGGTTTATGGCCGCATGTCCAAACGCCGTTTCTCGGACCGCATCCTAACGTAACGATTGCAAACCGCGAACTACAATGGGCTGTGGGAATGATTCTATGAGGCGGATCAACCGTAATTCAGTCAACTGGAATGCGGGGCGGGCCGATCTGGGTCGTCTGGCGCGTCCGCATCTGTCTATCCTACTGACGCTGGCACTGCGGCCACAGCAATCGTGTACCGCGCCGCGATTGGCAAATGGCCCTGCCCTATGAGCTGGCCGAAGAATCAGAGCTGGCGACTGACCGACAAGTAAGCCGAAGTGGTATAAAAGTGTGACCTGCGCCCGCCCCGGCATAAACCTATGCCGAGGAAAGCATTGATTCATCCTGCGAGCGCGGAGGCACTGAGTGACTGAGGCGCGAGATCGGAACAGTGCTTTGCGGCGTGGCCGGTGGCCGCCGTGACCATCCTCGGAAGGCGAGCATGAGCCTTTGCAGGAGTTTGCGGAGGATATGGCGCGCGTGCGTTACCGCTGATTGACAGACCCGCCGTCGCTTGATGCCGCATTGTGAGCGCGCGACGGATGTCGCAGGCTCCGTCACGAGTGGCCATCGCCAACGCCGGCGCTGCCGACAGCGCACTCCTTTGCGAAAAGATGCGCGTTGAGGATTTTCAAATCCTCGCTGGATGTCGAATGCTGGTGGTGTTTGCAACTGTGCAAGCCGCCCTGCCCCGACATCTCCGCGCGGTGGCGACGATATTGCCGGCTCTACTGCAGGGCTGAAACTATCCCTTACGTCACCCATTAATTTTGCGCGGCTAAACACGGCGTGTTCGCCCCACCCGCGCGTCGCACTGGAGCTTGGTTCAAGAACATACGGAAATGCAATTGTACGGTTTATCCTAAACCCCGCTCTGCTGGAAAAACATCGAGAAGATCATGCCAGTACCGGAATGACGACGCCAGCACGCGCCCTCACTGTCAAGGGCAATCCACAAAACGCTTTGGTCCAGACCAGCGAAGTCGCGGGCACCGCCCTGTGGCGTGCAGCCCAGCGGCATTCAGCGTCAACGGCCACGGCGTTGGCCCTTTCGGCCGTGAAATATGACGACAACCTGCCCTCGCCCACCTGCAACCCTCGAGGCGCTGCAAAGAGCGAGCCTGCGCTCTGCTGTGCGGTTTGCTCAAGCTCACCCGACACCGCCGATCGCCGCGCGATCGCGCGAGCGCGCGATCTGGCGCCGTGAGTTCGCCACATAACTGCCCACGTGCGGTGATTAAGCGTTTGGGAAGCGCGCTCATTACGCCACAGTGACGCCTCAAGATGAACAAGTTTGAGCCGCCCGGTTCGAATGGCTCGGAACGGAATTCACCGCAATCGTCGAAAACGCGTCCCCGCCGCCTTCACCCGAGAAGACGATTGATCTGGCCGCGCCCTGTCCAAACGGAGACAACAACGCCGCCGCTTGGCCCTCTCACGCAAAGGGCGAAGCTGATATTTTGAGAAAAACAGCCGCCATGAGGCGTGGGTGCAGAACACTCGCGGCAGCTGAATACGTGCCGACGCACTGCGCCGCGCGGAATGACCTCTTCCAAGGCCCGGGCCGCACCGGGGACAGCACTCTCCATGGAGGACATCCTATGCAATCAGCCCGACCGCAGAAGGCACTTCAAGCCCGTATATCTGCCGGACCGCAATCGCGACCGGGCGCTCGACCGTGCCGATCGCGGATAACCTTGCGTGTACTCTGGAAACGCTGCGCGAGCTGCACGCGATCTGGTCCGCGATCGTCATTACTCCGACGAATGTGGAAGCGTGGTTGCGTCCAACGGGGCAACTTCAGCTCGGCGAGATGTCATGACACATCGCCCCTCACCCGATGAGCCTGAAGAGCTTTTCGGCCTCACCCGCATGACCGGTGAATCTGGTCAAGGCAATCATCAATGGTGGCAACCGATATTGCCTGCATCGACGGAAAAAAAAAAATCTGTGTGGGCGCGGGTGCGATCATCGCCATGCCTCGTGATCTACGATGCGACGCCCGAGCAAGAACAGCGTTTTCTGTTCACGCGTAGTGGGTCTGGCGCGTTACATGGGGGCCTGTGCGATCCTGCTCGTATATCGACATGGCCGCGCGCCCGAGTGCTGTATACCGCCCGGTCGATTAGCGCCAAGGAGGCGAGGCCTGGGCTTCACAACAAGAGCTGGTGCCGGCGGCGAGCTGATACTGCGCGCGTGAAGAATGGCGGCTGCGATCGCGGCAGCCCCAGCTTTGCAATTATGATGACCAAGACCGATGCTGGCGCATAATGGTCCATGTCCTTTCGAACAAGCTAATCGAGGCCGAAGCGCATAGGCGCAGCCGATCTGCATGCAGACCGCAGATTTCGTAGCGGGCTTATAACGCCGTTGTCGCAAGCGAAAGACCCGTTCGAGCTAGGAATTGCAGCTGCCGGAGTGAGTTAAAACAAAGGCCAATGAACCATGAAAAGGGAGCGCTAGATGGAAGAAGCGACAATTCTGATAATGGCCGCTTGTCTGAAGCGCCACGGTATGTAGCCGTGAGCGAACACGCCTGGCGTCGGCGGATGCGCTAAGCAAGGAGGACGCGACAAGTGACATGTTCACTCTCAGACGCGGTCGCGATCTTGTGCGGCTATGGGTCGCGAATCCGCTGGCTGAATGCCCGACCAAGCGCGCACCGACGGCGCACCGGCGTGGAATGTGCGGCACCTCTGTGCCTGACCGCGACACATGCGCGCCAGACGCTGGCCGATATTCGTGCTTTGCGATCAGGCCTGGCACGGGGGCATTTTTCGCTTTCGGCACATCTGCACACGCGACGAATGGTTGCCCACTGAAGAAAGGCGCGCAAAGCCATACCGCGTTGCGCTGAGCGACGCAATCAGCCCTCTGAGTCAAATCGAACGCTGACGGCCACCGAGATGGCAATGATATAGGCGCTTGATTGGCGAAAAAGACCTGACTCCAATGGCGGATTGCGGATGTCATACGCGGTTGCACGCAGGATGGGACCCGCGCGCGGCTGTCTGCCTGCGTGCCCAGCGGGCTTGCGGGGTTAGAGGGTAGAGCGTCAAAGAGCACCCCACGGCGTAAGCCCACGCTTCGTTTACTCTGGGGCTTGCCGGAAGTCTCCTGCTATGGCGGTATGAGTCGAGAGCGACAAGTCAACGATCGCCATGTGCTGGATGTTTCACCTCCCTACGGGGCTGCGCGACACTCGATGTTAGCGCGCCGCGTGCGCGCAGATGAGCGCTTGCACCCGTCCGACCCGCCATTTCCAGCGCCACCGCTGTCCGATCCATGAAGATTGTGCAACGACACATCGGGTGATAGGGCGCTCGACATCGACGCCGCGCACACTTTGCTGATATACCAACGGCCCGCGGACAAAGGAATTCCGGCGCCGCCGACGCAATCACCCGCAGGCGCGATGGCCAAGCTTTGCTGTTCCACGATGCAGGCGCAAAAAGTCCCGAACAAGGCGTGCAGTGCAGGCGGCGAAGGCGTGCGCCACGGTCAAAGTCGAGGAGCTAACGGCCGATAGTCCGCGCGCTTGCGATCTATCGAAGGAGCCTCGCACTCGTGTTCGAGATTTCATTTGCTGCGCCGCGGCGCTGAGCACCTGACGATCATTCCAGTAATCGTGCCGAGCAGCCTGGCGAGTAGTCATGGAACATCATGAGATCCCAGGCCGAGCTGGAGCGCTGCCAACACGCCCGCCACCGAGAGACCAGCAGCCACGTCCCGCTGGACCCGGTTTCAATATCATGCCCCGAGCCAGAAACCGCGAATCCCTTTACGAACCGGGTCGATCTGCTGACTGGATCGCGATGGTGCGGCGGCGGTGTTGTGTTGCGACAGGTCCAGCGGCCGCAGTCCCCGGTGAGAGAAGCGCTGCCGCACCACTAGTGAGAGGTCAATGCTGGCGGAGCGACAATACCACAGAAGCCGCCATCGACCGGATGAACGCTGATCGAAGCCCATAACGTAAGTAGCTGAGCAGATCCGCGGATCGGCAAAATCTGCCAACATAGAGCGCCCTGTGGTCGCTGAGTGCCGGACGACGTCTTGGAGCGATGGTTGAAACCGGGAGAGGGCAGGCAGCTGGTTCGAATGTTGGTCTCTGAGCATGAACAACACCGGCGCTGACAGTCCGACCGGGAGTCGGCCCGCCGGCGGAGGCATCCGGCCCCAAGCACTCGATACGCCAATGCCAGAGAACACCATGGCCGCGCTTGTGGCGCACTTATCACACGGCGGCTGAAGGAAAAAACCAGGGGTTGCCTGTCTTCGCGACGGACACAAATTCCAGAGGGAAGCGACGGAGTTTGCTAGCTGTTACGTTGGGGCTTCGAACTGTCGAGTGATATACAAACTCTTAACCACAGCGGAAGCGCCAGTCTGCGGGAGTACACCTGCGGACTCTGGCTCTTCGATAGTACACGAGGAACAGTCTCTTAGCAGGGAACTAGCACGGAAACACTCTAGGTGGCGATTTACGCGTCGTGGTTGGAGCTGAAATGTAGCTAGCGAGTTGGCGCTGCCGGTTCAACCATCGTCGATAACGCGAAGGTCCTCCAACACATGACGAACTGCGAATATCTGCGAGATATGTTATGCGAACTGCGACAAAATCATTTACTGCACCGGCACAATTCCGCTTTACTGATCCCAGAGTGACCGCAGACCAGCTATCGCGCGCCGAGCTCGCATCCGAACTCAAACACCACCCGAGAGAGCAGATCAATGTTTTCTTATCGCGCGCTTGAGCAGGATGTGCTCTCCTGGCGCCACACGTTTCGTTGCCGAGGCGTGTTGCTGGCACCTTGACCGAGGGTACTGGGCGTCTCGTTAGTATGTAGCGCATTTTTCCGACCGGGGGTTGCGGATGGCTCAGATGCGAGTTGCGCTTTGGGGACGCCACTGCTCGCTGCGCCGTGCCTACGCGCACGTATTACCGGCAACTGGCGACTAAGCCAAGCCCCGCCGCACAGTAGATCGACGCAATATATCGAGAAATTAACCCCTCGCGACTCGGCTGGCGAGAGTCTAAATTTCGGGTCGACCTCACACGCCGCTCGCCGGACTACATCTGATGTCACACGGCGGAATAGACAAGAGACACGAGGGATCCGTCTGTACGCGGCGCGGAAGGTGGACGCGCCCGGTCACGTAACTCAATCCAGGGGGAACATAGCACCCAAAAAACCTAGTCTATGCAGGAATCGAGTAATCGGAGTAGGACAAAAGCCACGGCGCTTAATATGATCAGCCCGATCGGGTGAGAATGCATTGGAGCGTCCGAAATGCTTGCGAAAAATGCTGCATATCTTTGGTGAGCGCACCCCGCCTTGCAGAGTTCAGCGCAGCGTCTTCGCAGCCTATGGTTATCTCGCCATAGGTCAACAATGGGTTCGAGCCAAGGGATCGGGGCCGGATGGAGCCGGCATGATCACGAACCCGGCACCCCCGCCAAGGCTCGCTGTGCGCGGCCCACAACCGCTGCCGCGGGCTGTCTGTCGGCAGTGATGCGCGCCGCGAACCTTAGTGTGCATCGACGGGGCCTGAGAGAGCGAGTCACCGGAGCGAGCAACACGTGAGATCATGTCAGGCCAGGAACGCGCGAGAGCTCCTGGCTTTTCGTGCAGCGAGTGCGCGCGCCACCCGCGTGACAATTAATTTCATCGGGGCTACAACATTGCGAGCGATAACCGCTCCGGGAACGGACGAGGCACCGCGCTGCCTGTCACAGCACCGCATGCTGGATTGGTGCGTGACAGGCCGCGCCAGAACGAGGCGCGAGGCGCGATATTGTGGAGGTCTCAAGTCGATTGAGCGGATGCTTCCAGCTCTGGGCGACGGTTCATCTTCGAACCATGCGCAACCTATTGTCGCAGCGTAAAGAAGCACTCTAGAGCGAGGCAAACTGCGAGTACGCACTACAAATTCTGACCGCCCTATAAACGAAGTACCGGTCGACCCTATGTACTCCGTTCATTGCGAAGGATGCCTTGGTTCTGAAGACAGGGCGTAACACTAAGCGTGTCGACATCGACTTCTTCTCGGCACTCGGTAACACAGGGAGACACCAAGTGACATTCGTCACCTTTGCCCCCATAAAGGTGCTACCAACGCGATTGCGCGATCAAACCCGCATCAATCGCTGCGTTCAACCGGCGCTACACCGAGCAGGAACTATGAAAGGAACGCACACCGTCCGCGGGGCGTTTTCGCACTCACATCGCTTGCCCCCTCCGAAGATAGAGATGCGCACTGATCGAATTGAGCTGTGTGTTGCCACAGGTAAGAATCGGAGCACGCTTCATGCCGTCCTTCGCCGCCACGAGGACCGAACCTTCGCTGGTGCGACAGGCAAGCCGACGATCGCGCGGCGGCGATGATTGTGATTTTCGAACGCCATAGATAGAACCTCGGCTGGGCAGAGCACGCATACTACCGCGACCTGGTTTCATCGAACGCAGCGCACGAAAACCAAAGCCTTGCCGGGCCACATGCCGCGCGGCTGACTCCCTACACTGAACGAGGTATAACATCACAAGCACTCTTATGGACAGCCGACGATGCATGGCCGCCCAAAGGCTTAGCCAACGCGAGAGCGGTAAAAGAGCGCAGCATCTCATTGTCGCGGGCAAGAATCGCTGGAATAAGCCGGAATCAGGTTTCGAAACACACCCAGATTCATTGGCAAGATGAACAAACCCTGCGCAACATAACAAAGAAACCGGGGCCGAGACATTACGCGCCGACACGACAAGAGAAGAATAGCCCCGGCACCCGCAAGTTTGGGCAAGCATTTTCCCGACCAATGACGATGCGTCGCTCTGCGCGTCCGAGATAAGCACTGCTCGAACGAGCAGGACAGCCGTTATCAACTGTGATCACAATTTGCCGAGGACCATCAGTGCATTTGATAGTCCGGCCGCATGCGACCTGCAAGTATCCAAAGCGGGAACCCAAGCGCCAACAGGTCAAACGAAAGCTTTTTCAGTTAATCGCCATCCAACGTCCTTCGGATCCTGAAGCCCCGCCGAGCGCAGCGCGCCCATCCATCACAGCAATCAGGCCGCCCTGAAGCACAGGCTCAACTCCATAAACAACGTCAGATCCGCAACAAGCCCGCGCACCACACAGACACACATACCCTTGATCAAACGCCTTGTTTAAAGATCAGGATCTGCAGTCCACACTCGACGGCAAGCCTTGACCATGCGCAAATCCCACCACAACCACCTGTAGAAACGGTATTCCCGCAAGCGTACCTATAAACCCGCCGAAGAATGTCCAGCATACGAAGCGCCGAGAACGAATCCGTGCGCAGCGACCCCTTCCAACCATTATCCCCTGGCATACCGGCAGGGTGGCGGGTCCGCCCCAATCCCGGCGGCACCAGCCCGCAATCTCTCTGCACCGGGTAAAACTCGGTCAGGCGAGCACAAAAAAAACATTGAATTCCCGTCCCCCATTTCCGCGTCGATGCCCGCGCGGTGTCCTGTTGCGCCGGTCCCTGAGTCTGCGACCACGAAAACAAATAGCCATGCATTCGCATGTAATTGGCCTGGCAACATCATCCGGTATCACTATCCGACGGCCTGAACCAGATACTGCGCCCCGTAAGAGCAACTGAAGAATACAACAACCATTGGCCACCTGACTTCCGCCATCCGAGCCCTTCGACGTCGAGCAACGCATGTACACAGTCAACAAAAGCTTCCCCCAGCACCGAAAAACGGGCGGGCGGCCCCGATGACTTAATGCAGTGTAGGACCGGGCTCGCAAAACTCAGGCCCGCCCGCAGGCCTCCAGGTCGGTAAGCCAGCCCGGATACCCGCCAATCAACGCGCAGCCTAACGGACCAACATCGACCCCCCTTCTCTCAACGGGCGTCGTGTATGGTCACAGTGCGCGATCCTTCGGAGCCGAGTAACCGAGGCAAATGCCTCAGAGACACCTGCCAAGCACCAAAAGAGCCGACCGCAAAAAGCATCGAAGCCCCTGAACGCGCAAGCCGTCATATGCTCAAAGATAGATGATCTCGCTGCGTGCGCAGCTCCGCGCCGCGCCTGCACCCTCGCCATTGGAGAACCACCCATCGCCACAATAGCGTTTTTCACTGACCGCCGCCGCGCTCGATGTGCGAAGCCCGCGAGATCAGCGGCTGCGGTCCCCGGCGTCAACGAGAGAGCCGCGCATATCAATGACCGCGCACCCAACTCCATCTTTCCCAAGCCAACACACATGCCACAATCACCACCCGAAAGAGCGAACCACCCGTCTGCTCGGAGGACACAAAATACAGCAGAAGCCGGTCCTGGCGACACCCCGCCACAGAGGATGGTCCGACGCTAGCCCTGCGGCACGCCGTCGCCTCCAGGGATCCGAGCCAACACACCGCCCCGCCGCACGCCCCACACAGCCATCCCAAACCGCAGAGAGATGCCATCTACGGATCGTATCCGGCAAGTCGAGGGAAGAACGCAAATCAGCGCACTCCGCCATCAAGACGCAAACCGCCGTGCATCGCCCGCTGTTGCAACCATGTGAATAACTGCCCGAACGCCTCGCCTCAAGCCAAAGCGTCCGGTTGGACAACACGCTGATAAACGAGCGAACACAACGCGCAGGCACCAGCACAGCAGGCCCCACGCAGAGTCGGTCGATCGCTGCCACCGATCATACGCCGATCGTCGAGCCTATACTGACGACAGCGAGACAGCACGGACCTGACGCATCAAGCGTACGCCGTGCAGAACATCGCATCAACGCCAACGCGCGACACACCAACGCGCGGGCCTTCCCTGACGGCCTTGGTTGCGAGCACGCGAGTGCGCGCGCTTCGAGCAGAACACCGAGCAGGCTACGACATGACATCTCTCCCTCCTCTTAGTGATCCGTAGTCAGCCCCACATACACGAACTATAACTCGCGCCAAACTGCGGGCCAGAACCCACGTCATGAGTGTTAGCCACCGCCGTACACCACGTAGACACTACCGTCACCATGCCACAAGATCACCCATGGACCCTTGACGGACGGGGATTGTTGTGGCCTGTGATCATCTGCTGGCCAGATCGCAAGCCGCGACAGAAGGTCCGCCCACTCCTGCGCGGCGGAATAGTAATTGTCTACAATCACCTGGCGAAACAGAGTCCACTGTTGAAGCAACCATCATCCCGAAGAAACTGTCCACACCGGTGTGACAAAAAGCGCACGCCAAGGATTGAAACGCCCGTTTCTTACCCCCCCCATCGAATGCCGCGTTGGGCCGCAGGCCAAAAACTAAAGAACCGAACGGCGGCCAAAGAGCCCGAAATACATCGGTATGCGGGAACATATCGTGTCAACCCGATGGCGGCAGCTGGTCGCCTCTGGTCGACGATCGTCTTGACGATGTTGACAGTACGATGTTGCGAACACACGGCTGACCTGAAACCGCGTGGACCCAGCGCGCTCGCGCTTGAGGCGGTTGTTGTTGCGAAAGTGCGGGTGCGACGTTTCACCTATACTGTGTCAAGATACAGCTGATTTGATCTGCTGAACGCATGTATTGTCGTGAGACCTTTACAAATGGCGACTGAGCGTAATGCAATCACAGCGATCGGGTAACCATATGACGCTAAGCAACTGCAAATGCGAACAACTTTTGGTTGTGTCTGGTGGGTTTGATATTTAGCTAATCTGTTGACACCGCAGTTAATGCTGCAAACGGAGCTCAGTGTTGCCCATCATGACGTAAGATCTCCCACCTCCTGAGTTGGCATGTGTTCATTGTCGGGGCAGTTGGGACGCGATTGACAATTTGCCTTAGCTTGGCGCCCGAATTGACCGTGCGCAGCTTCAAAGCTCTGCTGCCGACCGCACAACCGCCCGCTCAAGCTTGTCCTGGCGAGCAGAGATCGTGCTCCGACGGCAGACGGCTGCGGCACGAACACGAAGATCATTATGCGATCGGCCAACGCCCCGCAACTTCAAAGCCCACCCCGCTTTGCGCTGGCAGGCACCTCCGCTTACACACCACCTTGTGAAGTATCCCAGACCGCCAGGCCTCAAGCACGACCCCCCCAGCGCACAAGACCCACCCGCAACCCACCCCTCGCGGGTCCCGCCGCTGCCACGGGAAACCCGCCTCAGGCTGATTGTAAACGTGAGGAGAAAACCCCTCCAACGCCCACCTGGAGCCAACAGCCCTCGGCCATTGGCCCCGAGGCCCGCGGGCATTTCGCCACCGCCACATCCCAAACGGCGCCTGGGGCGTATCTGGTCAACCGACACACCGGCTGGTCTTCAGCCGCATCTGACGCGCGCGGCTTCACAGCACGATACCAAACGAATGCACCGATGTTCGAGGAGTAAAGTCATCCGAATATCGTCGGGCTTTACCCTGCGACCCGCGCCGAGCGGCGCCGGTGGTGCCTTGTGCGATTGACGAAAAGTCGCAAATCAAGCACTCTGATCGAACCCAACACCAGCCCGCGACCACGACTGCCCGCTCAAGAACCGGGCGCGCGGACTCACGATGACCCATTGATTACACAACCAAGCCACGTGTACGACCACGCTGTCGGCCGGCTCCGATGTGACAGCCTACGGACACACAATCAGGTCCCACACACACCGGCGATGCCTGCCTGC
>Ga0163217_1082541_pt1 | contig 10963 bp, 4 predicted proteins | sample SynspAceP_FD_185933 | JGI IMG/M metagenome (GOLD analysis project Ga0163217, IMG submission 185933) | Saline lake microbial communities from Ace Lake in Antarctica - Synechococcus sp. Ace-P (PacBio error correction) | ecosystem: Environmental > Aquatic > Non-marine Saline and Alkaline > Saline ...
CTGTATGCCGTATACTCGATTGTGCGGGTCGTTATTTCTCTTTTCATTAAAAATATTTGATGTTTTCGTAATCTTGTCCACCTTTGTAAAAATTTAAAATTTCGAAAATTGATAGCCTTTTCCGCTTCTTTAATTTACTAATTTAAGTTGATCCTAGGTGTAAATATAATTTATCCTTTTCTTCTTGGGCAGTACCAGGATGAATTAGTAAGTGAAAACCATTCATGCTATTTAATGATAGGTAGCTATATATACTTTCTAAAATATCATTACTTGAGATGGTGTTGGGCAATATCGGGTTTGTATAATCAGCATTGGAACGAAGTAACCGCTAGAAAAATTGACCGTTATTTGGTCTAATTGTTGGAGGCAATAATGAACCACTTTTTTTATTGTAACCATTCATAAGGTGGCATAAATATTTTTGGTCGAATTCCTAGTTTTTCCACGCAGTAGGTTCTGTAAAGATATCCTCTTTTATACGATTCTGAATGTAAAAGACTGTCTCTTTTTTGTCAGTACAGTACAAGAGAATGTTTTTTGTCCGAATGAGCTCCCACAAAAGTGTCCTTTTTTTTGCAATACCTTGTAACTAAGGCCTCGTTGTTTCCGCTTACAAAATCGCCAGTAAAAAAAGAATGATCTTTCCTTTTTTGCTTATTTAGAACATTAAGCACATATTCAAAACCTTCAATATGGTCATGACCTGTAAAAACCATAGATAGATATTTTTACTTAAGGTATCTTTGACCTAATAATTGGCGCCTATCCTTTATCAAATATCTTTGTGGCATAAAGTGATATTTAACTAATTGTATAAAATAAGAACTTAAATTAAATTCTGTTCACTGCTTTTAACTTGGTTAAAATAAGAAGTAAATTCCGCGGACATCTTAAGGTTGCCATTTGTACTATAATCTGCCAAATCAATCCCATATACTTGATGTGCTTAGGTTGTAAAATGGTTAATTCCATCAGGTTCTGAATGCGTAATTTCCTATCATTTACATGAATAGTGGGACCAAAGTGGACCATCACAAGACTTCCTTTTTATTGGTTTTTTTATAAATTCTCCCAAATGGCATATGTACATCAACTGGGTATCAGTATTTTCTGGAAATTTCTGTAATCATACTCGAATTCCATGGGTTAAGCGCTAATACCAATCTATATGATTTTGCATTAGAACACGATATTTTGTTGAAACCTGTCATTCTTCATACGCATTGCTTGCGTGGGAGACAGCCTGCTGCTAAATTTATTGGAGCAACCATATAAACAATTGCCTCTGCCCCATAAGGGTTTTCATCCGCTCTCTTTTTTAATGTTTTCTAGATGTGGCCAATAATAAGTCGAACCATTTCTTTTTATCTTTTGAATTACCAACTTGCCATAATGCATAATGGTCCAGTTTACAATTGGATACATCTCGTAGTGCTGGTGGAGTCCTCGTTCCATCCAAGACGCATTACCAATGATTTTAGCGTATTTTCTTGCATCCTTTCCAGGAATTTTTCATCTTTGGTAAATCTTATATAAAGAAGGCCGCCGCCATTCCATATCGTCGGCCCAAGTATTTTTCTTCATAACGATAGGGAGCAACCAAAACTGGTTTCCTTGTTGGGTATCCTTCTTGCTGTTTTCCCATATTGTAAAGTTTCGTGTGCGGCCATTCAGACATGTTTGAAAGCAAAAATTTCATATTCCCTCAACTGCTAAACACTTCATACCCCAGTACCAGGGTAGCAAAGCTGAAACGACCCGCTAAATTTGCAATTCCTGTAAGCCTTACTTTTGTAATTTCGAAAAGACTTGGGCTTGCCTGTTAGCAAAAAATAAACAGCGCCAAAACTATTTGGCCCCCATCCATAATCACATTTCCTTCATGAGGAAGGTTTAAAACTTTGTGGCTTATCATACGCTACTTGAAATGGTACAACTCATCTGGGCTGGATGTAGTTTTCAAATATCCAATTCCAGGCCCCACTTTGCTTCATCTAGTAACGTCGGGTAATTTATTTACACCATCCTAAGCCTCTAGCATCAACCTTTTATCCTGAAAACTACTTGGATCCATTTGATAGGCCATTTAATAATCTAGCAGTTGTAATTGCTACTTGTTATTAGATATTTTTTAATTGGTCCACCAGCATCGTGCCAACCACCAGTGGCATCAATTCTAGTAGAATCTAATCTTTTACCAAAAAAAACTTAACCCGTCTTTTGATGACGAAGAACTCTTCGTGTAAGGATTAAACACAACGTTGTGTTCTTAATAAAACTAACGCATCTTCTTGCCATTTGGGATAAGGCCAATCGAGAAAAGTGACTAGTAATTTCACACACTTTCTTTAAGTTTAAAGAAATAGTTTCCCACTTTTTTCAAAAATCAGAAAATCTACTGTATAGTAATGAGAAAAATGGATGCCAAGACTCTTCACCATGAAGTAAGGACTTGTAACTCTTTAGAGTTACTCCTTTCTCATTTTTTTAATATCAATATTGGGATTGTTCAGTATTCCTTTACTAAGAAAACTGCTTTTTTTTGGGGCATATGCTGGGTAGCCTTGTAGTTAACTCAATTCTCTACCTCAGATGTGCCAGAGAATTAGTGACATAAACTCAAAACAACAGCATATATAATATTCGAATAAACTCATAAGACATTGCTATTCTTTACTACTTAATTTCATTACTTTCCATTTTTTTACATTACTGCCAAAGACATGATAGAAATACGTGCGGGTTTTGGTATGCGAGATTTTTTCCGAAGGAAAAATCAGATGTAACAAATCAGCACTAACATTTGATTAAGCACTAACTACCGCATTATTTTTGTAAGGTGTTCTCGGTAGATTTTTTATATTTACAATCCGATATGAAACACAATCAATCTTATAATTGTTTGCTATACCATTACTTCTGACCCTCTTTTACCTTTAAAGGGCGGAATGGGTAAATTTCCATCATAACGATATACCCCATCCTAAAAGCGCGAAACCAAATAACCTCCATCATTAAGCTTCTAAAAATCCCAAAATCATACTCTATTTACTTCATATTCTGATACTATTTCGGTTACATTTGCTTTTTATTTGACAATGCCTTTTCAATCATAACGGGAAAGCAACCATCTTCGTCATTAGACCTTTGTGAACCAGTCCAAATGTTTCCATTTTAATCTTCGTTAGATACACCCAACAAAATTTCTGTTGTGAAAATTGGTAAATGTACGACCGTCATAGCGCCAAAGGCCATCAGTTCCGCGAGCCAAATATTTGCTTTTTTATCTTCGATTATAGTACGAACATTTATAAAAGGTTTGCATTAATGGGTATAACGGTAAAGTTTTTCATCATAAACGAGGCCTTACGCTATCCCCTGTGCCAAACCATAATTTTTCCGTTTAATCTTCAATAATAGAATTAACATCATTGTGGGGAAGTTCTTCCCTTGATTGTAAAATTTCGAAAAGAATTTCCCATTGTACCTGCTTGCTCCGCCTTCAGTACCCGACGCAAATATTGCCGTTTTATCTCATAAATATCAAGTAACTCGAATCATTGGCAAGTCCCGTCCAATTTTTTGTAAAATTCAGAAGAGTCCCATCGTAATAATAAACACCCTGAAACCAACAGAACTAAACCAAAAATTCCTTTTCCTATCTTCTAAACAGAAAATGAAGCCGAAGCCGAACTTACTTCAACTTTGTGTCATGGGACTTATATAACCAGATTATTCCATCATTAATCATTCCCGACCAAATACCTAACAACCGAGAGAGCTTCATATCTGCAAGCACATACGCACGGCACCTAAATGTTGCCCCTTCTATCTGCTTGATAGTCACGATGATATGATTAGGTAGGTGGAAAGTGATTACATCTTGGTTAAAGGTCCTTTGGGATGATTGTCTTTGTGTTTCGGCCCTGGAAATAGTATCTTTTGGTAGGTCAGTCTTTTTTTTGTCTTTATAACATAAAGTGCAAAAAATAAACATCAAGTAACAAGCGCAATAATTGTTATGATTATTCTCATTTAATACAGAGAACAATTGTATATTAGTTACTAGTAGCCTATATATCTTTTTTTAATCCTTTTTCCAACACATATTTGTACGAATGTGCCAATGGGCATTTATTAAGGTTAATTTAACAATATTTTTTTAATGTGCTAGGGTTAAGAGGTATTGTAAATATACTTATTTTCTAAGTTAGTAGTAGTAGAGCGAGGGTATTTCTCTATCTTTGCGGCCATGTATAAAAGAAAGATGTTTTAGCGTGGTCGACCAGGGCCTAATAGCTGCCGTTAATGGAAGAGTTTTACACATATTCCAGGGCGAAGGGTTCCACAACAGGACCGCTGCTTATTTTAAATTTCGTGTCGGGTGGTTGCGAACGTAGGTTGCCATTGGTGCGATGTAAGGAGGCTGGATATGCGGACACCCATCCGCCAACGGGCATAGACCATATTGGCCAATGCGGCTAAACATTCATGATACCATAGTCATCATTACTGGGGGGGGAAACCACTCAACCTGGGATAGTGGGCCCCCTAACAATGCACTAAAGACTAAAAATGCTAAAAATCCATTAGAAACTTCTGGAGCCTATCCACTTTCAGGAACCTGGGACTGATCTGTCTTTCCGCCAAAAAGATAAGTTGCCCGAAGTGTATTTATCTATGCAAGTGCCATGATTAAAGATGATCGTGTAATTAATAAGCACGACTTTATTTTTGCGAGGGAACAAGGCGGCAAGACCAATAAGGATAGTATTTTATACCTGCACCGTGAATGGAGCGTAAAGGGATAAGGTGAACTCCTTGGATCGTGATTATGAATGCAAAACCCAAGTGGCAAGTGGTCCTTTGCAACGCATAAATATTTGAATTTCCGTAGGACGTAAGTTGAATGATATTAACAGTTGAAAGTTCAGTTAAGGCTCTTTGAATATAAGATACTAAGCTACTCAATTCTCAATACCTGATTACACCACAACTGTGTACCTGGCGCCACTGCATTAACAGATTGCCGCGCTGGCGCCTCCTTTCGGTAGGCTGGCTAGCAATGACGTTTTAAAAAAGCCTCCCTAATATCAGGAATGTAAAATTATCCATTAATGAACATCCCTGATTAGAGTGCCGATTTAATTAATTAATTGATTGTCAACTTGCCACTGCCAACTGTCCACTGTTCACTGATTATTTGACCACTGATTACTGAATACCCCCAATTTGTATATATTGTTTATTTGTCCACCTGCTTAATTGCTCATATCCCGCTATCTCTCCCTCCGAATTGTCGAAGAATTCCACCTCCCTTTCGCACTTCGACTCCACTAATAGCACAGGGCTGACGGGGAGCTTTTTTGTTTATGCGCATTAGAAAGCAATCCTGTTGCATGCATGGGCTTTTTATTTTTCCTACTGCAACTCGTTTTATAAATTTCACTTGAACTTTTATTACAGTGCCATCACTGTTTCTATGTGCCATACTTCGGGGCTTGTCCCGTTGAAACGGATTCTGCATTCTGCCATGGTTCTTGGCTCCATATCCGGAGGCCCTTATACCACTTCTTTGTCCATCAGCGGTTCCTGATCTTGTTCCAGGCGCTTGTATATGATTTTATTATCTCCTCGGTGTCGTCGATAATGATCTGGTAGTGGCCCATCGAGTACCAAATGGACTGAGCGAATACTTCCAACCGGATCAAGAGTCTCTTGTTGTAAAGTCTATTGATAGAGGTCCAAGATTTGGGGAAATCAGAATATGGTCTGCCTGGTGATAGGAATTCTTTAGTTTGTTTTGGAATAGGTATTAAAATCCGAATAACGCATTTTACAAGCAATACTAAGCGGTTAAGTTTCTTTGCCCCTCCGTAAGTTGATAGGCCCAGAATTCTCTGTCATGCAAACTAAGGGTCCCAACGTGGTTATAATGACATCTATGGTATCCTTGTCAAAAGTACGTTCGGGCTTTGGAAATGGATTTACGTTCGAAAAAGGGATAAAAGGGGTATTGTCTATGCCATTGGCCGCGCCTTTCCAAATTACGCCCCCGTTGGCACCCAATACCGCTGCATCATATCCCATGGCAATTTCTTGAATGGTTTTTTATTTGGGGGTTTTTTCGTAACCCTAAATTCCGGAGAGTCTGATAGGTTTTGTCACCCACCATAGGTATTTTTTAAATAGATAAAGGCGCTAAAAATAGCTTCTCGTACCCCCTAAATCTATCCTTATTCATTATTGGGCTTGCTTCAATTTTGGTGGCTACTTGGAATACCAACCTTATTTCGCCGATAGACCAAAGGAAATGGAAGTCCGGTTTCCTTAATAATTTTATGGCGTAGCTCGGTAAGAATATTTGATGGCAAGCCATAAATACCGGTCCATTCCGGTTAGATCGGCGTAAAATTCCATCGATACTGGATTTTTCGAATAGAGGTACGTGTTCTTTAATAATATCGGTTACGAATATCCCGGAAATGCTTGCTGGTAGTTTTCCCTGCATTTCCCCTTTTATGACAATAGCCTCTGGGCAAAGTTCCTTGGCCCATTTTCAATAGGCATGCCGGGAATGTACTCCAAAAACCTCTGGTTTTTCGTAGCTGGCATGCTGCACCACCCCTCTGTCGCCTAACGCCACCAACCAGTAAAAGGCCCTATGGCTCCAATTTACTGTCTTGAAGTCGCTCTACGGAATACAAAAAAGTATGCCAAATCCAGATGTAGTATTGTTTTGTTCATTGCACACACAAAAAAAGGTATGGCTAAATTATGGAATATATCCATTAATTAGGATAATATCCAATATTTTATTTTAAAAGTAACTTTATCCTAGGTCAACATCATAAAATGAAGTACCCAATTAAGTGTTCAGTTAGGGGGAACTAAACATAACAATCAAAAAAATAAGAAGATGGTATAAGTTGAAAGTGTACAAAACCCAATGATTTTGAGGCAAAAATATGCGTATTCAAAGGTGGTAATAGCATAATGCGAGAAAAGCAAGGAAAAAGCAAAAGGAAAACTCACAGAGCAACACACTTTAGTGTTATTGGAACTTCAAATCCATCACTTTTTCCTACCAACAATTCTTTAAATACTGCATAACTTTCATACTAATGCATTTCGTCTTTTTTTAATCCAAGCAAATCCGGTAGACAATCTAAATATGAACGTACAATACTACAGCAACATAGGCTATAACTGAACCATAAGAAAGCTTTGAAATAGTTTTCTAACAATGAACTGTTTACCTAGGTTGCTTAAAATCCCTTCGGCATAAATTTTCCTTTAAACGAGTAATAATGTTTTTCATCCTTTTTTTGTTTAATGTTATAGGGCAAAATTCGAACAGTCTTGCGCCTAAATGGAAATTTAGTTGTTAAAAGGATAAAAAGGGTCAAAAAACCAGTAGAAAAATTTTGGCTCGATTTGTATGGTTATTTACAAAGGATAAACGCAATTTGGCCCTGAACATGAAAGAGGTATTTAAGTGTCTTAATGGCGGTTTAACGGGAGGGGTAGTTTGGTCTTAGAGCCCCTGAAAAATATTTTTGACTTGGGAAAGATTGGTCCAAGACACGTTCTCTGGAACAAGCAAGGGTATTGCTTTATACAGAAATCTTTTTTGTATTGCTTTAGTCGCAGAATTAGACGGCTCTAAAAAACTTGTATAATAGGATACTTTCCAAGAAGGTATGAGGTGTTTGAGTAAGTTTAATATGAGGCCTATTGCCGTAATGGCATTTTAAATCTGTACTAGTTTACGCATTAATCCTTCTTGTGCCACCGAGGCGACAAGAACACCATTTCTGTCAAAAATACTTCCTCTGGAAAAACCTCTGTAATTAGAAGCACTGGGAACCTGTTCCATCGGGTATACAAATAGAAGCGTTCCTAAAACTTAGTTCTTTCGCAAGCGATTGGCGGTAGGGAATCTTTAACAAACCTATAATTAATATATAGGTCGATAATTCCTGTTGGCTTGGGAAGTTGACTTTTTTTTTCCTTAGAGTATGGCTATAAATTTTATGGTAAACTAGGAAAATAATTTCGCTTTCCAAGAGAATTCTTTTTCTTCTAGCAAATGATGAAAAAGATAGTCTACCTTATTATTTAAAAATAATAACTATTCTATTATGCAATTAGATAGAATGGGAAACTTTGGTTAAAAATGGATAAAAATCGCTAATGAAATTTCGTACCGAGTTATTTTTCCTTAAATAAGAAAGTAATAGCAAATAATAGAGCCCAATGATGAAAAAGGCAAAGTAAACACAAAAACAATAATTTCAGTGTAATTGAAGTCGTCCATGCCTCACTTTTTTCTATCAAAATTCTTCTGCCAACTGCATACCTTTTATACTACTGTATTTTCGTCCTTTTTTTAATCGCAAGCAAAAATCCGGTAACCAAATCTAAAAATGAAAAGCGTACAATACTACGGAAACATGGCTACACTGAACCACATAAAAGCTTTTAAAATAATTTTCTAACTATAACGTTTCCTAACGTTTCAAACCCTTCGGCATAAATTCTTTAAACGAGTAAAATAATGTTTTCATATTTTTTTGTTTAATGTTATATGGCCAAATGTCAAACAGTCCATGCGCTAAATGGAAATTTAGTTTGTTTAAAAGGAAAATAAAAACGAGTTCAAAACGAGTAGAAAATTTTGCAAAGGATGTTAATGGTAGCAAATATTAAATGAATAAACTGCAACTAATGCTATTGCCCTTGAAAGCTATTTTCAAGGTATATATACAATTAAGAAGGGGCAATTGGTATGTATAAAAGTATTTAGTCAAAAAACGTTTGGTCCAAGACACCTTCTAAAGGAACAAGTAAGCAGTGGTGTTTTGTACAAGAAAAATCTTTTTGTATTGCTTTATTCAGAATTAGACGACCGCTAAAAATGGATCAATCCAATTGTTGGATGTAAATTGGAAAAAAGATAGAAAAGTCCTATTCTAGGAATTCCTGCTCTGTTCATTTTTTGCATCGCCCAAAAAACGAACCAAAATCCGGCGATAAACTACCTTAGGTTTGAATTATTATTTTTAAATCTAAAAAAAGTCATAAATAATTGAAAAACCTGTCAAGCGATTTCCAGCGATAGGCCTTATTGTCCTAGAACTATCCCAGATATTTTGTGTAACTGACAGGTTTTAAAGAACCAAGACGCTGTATAAGAATATCAGTCCTCCGACCCTTTTAAGGTTCTTAGGTTAAGGTTCTTAAATTAAAAACTTAAACCAAAAGCTTATGAAATCGCAGTCCATTTAATAGGAATCGATGTGAGGCAAATTATCACTTGATATCTGTTTGATCACCGGAAGAGGGCGAAATAAAAATTTTAAAGGCCCAACAACACCGTTGGGATCTAAAAAAAGTTTGTTCAAGCTGATCGCCCAAGATGTGGATGTTGAAGAAACCCTGGTCTGTGCAATACACCGGCATTTACTCGAACATATTAAAAAAGCTATTGCCTTGACAATGGGGTTGCACTGTGGTTGGAAAGCGGTGCGGAGATAAAGTTGCGCTCTGGGGTTCCAAAGGTGTAAATCGGATAAAAATCGACGCGCAGCGGAATCATTGCCGAGTACGCTATGGGCACTCTGACAAGGCCCGTCCTTTCAGACTTTGGAGGATGAAGTCATTTGGAGAGCAAACTATTATTATCCGAAAAGAAAACTCTATGTTTGGTGGAAAGGGCAAAAGTACAGGACACAGTTAAAGGACCCTGGGAGGTTTTGTTTGAAAAGTCTATTTTTTAAAGAGAGAGCAGCGCGCTCAAAAGCCACGTCGCCCTACTGACCAAGTCGGATGAAGAGATCGACCCGGATCAATAAAGGAATTGTGATCAGTACAGAAATACTATTGGCACACCAAAAGAGGCAAGATCCTTAGCCTCTATTCCAGGTGTGGGGGACCAAGTGGACCATACATACCAATTTGTGGCCACCAAATGGGATTTAACAAAGTTCAAAATGGAGAAATTGCTGCCACGTCGGTGTAGCCCCCTTTTCCTTCCAATTCAGGAAAAAGTCAAGATCAAGGAACCAAAGTAATCCACAGGCCCAATAAAAGAGCTTATAGACCCTCTTCCATATTTGCGCGCCCTGTCCGCAATAAAACTGAAGGGGGAGTTTTTCCAATGATTATTTTAAAAGAAAAGTTAGCGCTGGAAGGGAAAAATAAAATGACGGTAATCAATGCGGTAACGGGCGCAAAATAACATCACAGGAATCTTTTACTTTTGATCAAAAAGAAAACAGAAATATGAAAAAAACTTATAATTTACCCTTGGTCAATCCATAAGAATATCGGGAGTAGGCTGAACAATTTAAATTTCTTTTAAATCCACGCACTTTCCTACACAGCCGCCCACCGTCCAGGCGCTTTCAACTAAGGTGAAAATGGCCTCTTTGGACGGCTACCTAGACCCAATGTGGAAACTACTTGATTTAAGACGAAATTGAAAATAGGCCGTTCCTTTGTTCTTTCAACCTACTTAGTTAAGATAAATCATGACCAGCCTTGACAGTTGTGCTACATAGTTTATGGTTTGCTTTGTCTTCTTCTGTGTGAGATGGTTCATGCCGTAAAGAATTATTGAAGCCTTGAAATAATTTAGGCCATGGCATCCGGTCAATAAAATCCCAAGATTTTATGAGACGGGCACCTTAGCGAAAGAAGGGTCTTTTCTTTTTTGTTTCGTTTTATTCCATTTGCCTTTTTGTTTTTATTTAGAATAAGGTATTCATGAAACGCTCCTGCGTCGGTTTTTTCTTGGAAAGCAAAGAAAATCGAAGATTCACGAAAAACAGATAAAAGGACAATAAAAACCACCTGAGTAAAATAAAGAATAATTTCAACTTAAGTTTTAATCAATTCTTTATGATAAACAAAACTAACGATTTTAAAAATGCGGGACACAAATTATATCATCCAA
>Ga0163217_1059227_pt1 | contig 10961 bp, 5 predicted proteins | sample SynspAceP_FD_185933 | JGI IMG/M metagenome (GOLD analysis project Ga0163217, IMG submission 185933) | Saline lake microbial communities from Ace Lake in Antarctica - Synechococcus sp. Ace-P (PacBio error correction) | ecosystem: Environmental > Aquatic > Non-marine Saline and Alkaline > Saline ...
GATAAATGTAGAAGGAAGGGGAAAAATTCCACAAAGGCCCCCGCAAAAGAAAAAAATTTTCCGTTTTTTTAAGCATTGGTGCAAAAAACCCTTGGGGCCCGGTTTATTTTATTTAAATTTTGGGCCAAAAAGTTGGTCAACCAAAACGCAAAGATCTTTTTTTTGGCCTGATATCCCGCCAACGAGATTAAAACTATTTTCTGCCCAAAGATACAGGTTGCCTTTTGGAACAGTGCAAGGTGGCAGAGCAAATAATACTTAAAGTCTCTTTTGTTTACAAGCCATCAAGTGGACCTTGTTTAGCTGATTTTTGGAGCCCAGACCCTTGGCCTCGGCCAATCTGTATTGGCCCGAAGTAACATACCGCCACGCTACAATGGCAAAGAAAGTGATCAATTTAAGGTCATTCGCCTCTGGAACATTAAACCGCACGATAGAGTCTGACATTGAAAATTAAATGCGTTAACTGTCCGCGTATGGCACTTACAAAAATTATGCTGATTGGCAAAACGATTACGCCCGGTTTTTGAAGTAGGTAGAAAGAATATAAACGCACCCATTATTGGGATGAGTTGGACTTAACTCATGAAGCCGCTAATGGCATTCAGTTTGCGTAATGAAAGGTTCTGAAGCCCTTCATATGTGCGACTTTTATAAGTGATTATTGTCAACAAAAATGTGAATGTTATGGGGAGCGAAATTTCGGCACCCTATTTCAATAATCACTCAGGCTCTTTTATATTGCCTTAAATACCAATAATGAAAAAGTTTGGCAGAACGTGGTGGTGGAAGTATTTTTTACTTTACTCAGGTCTTCCCCGCGACAGTTTTTGTTGGTGCGCCACGTGCGCTGGACTATTGCCATCCGCGTAAGTTATTTTTGTGGATTTCTTACGCGTTGTAACTAGTCTGGCTGATTGATTGCCCGAATGAGTAATTGACGCATTGGAGTTTGGTATTGGTTGTGATCGTGTAATATGTGGGAAGATAAGCGCGCGTATTTATAGCTTATGAAGACTTTATCGGCTTTTTTTAAATTACGTCATTATCGCATAAGTAGCGCAATTACAATGTGGACTCTGGTTGGGCTTTGCCTGCAGAACCCGATATTGATGATTTGAAGGCATCAATACGTCGGGTATGTTGAACGATTATTTCAAAAGCCCATTGGGCGGAAAATTGATTTAGTAATGTATTAACCTGGCGAGTTGTATTTAAGTACTCCGCCAGACGGGTTTGTAAACATGGTGATGTCCCAGCCCAATTAGTGTTTGCTGCCAGAAACCCTGTTGTATATCGAAAGGGTTTAGGGCGTCAGTTTGTCCTGAATTAGAGTTTTGTGGAAACTGGCGCTAACCCTTCCCTGTGAAAACTGGATGAGAGAGCAGATAGGGTTTTCAGGCCATGTATAGCAACATATTTAAAGCAATTTGCCATCTATGGGTCAGAAAAAAACTGCCCTGGAAGCATTCCTGTTTAAGTTTATGACGGACCCTAAACAAATTAAAAAATTAACACCTGAAGCCAGGCAACGATTGCAGTTTGAACAATTTCAGGTGCTAACAGACCAGAAAAAAGCAACGTAGTCAATATTTGCGTGGTCAGGTGCGACTTTGTTAATAGGTGAGTGCGATTGTGCCCGGCTTTATGAAAGTCATTTGGGGAAATGTGCTGGTCTGGGCTGTAAACAGGAGTATTCAGTTGGTTATTTTAGCCTTTTAATACCAAACTTAAGGGTAGTTTTTTTTGCATTTTGGAACTAGATTTGCCAAAATATCCTTCAACCTTAAACCTATCCATTATAGAGGCAGAATGAGAAACGGTCTTGGGCATCTTTGCGCGCACGCTGACATTGATGACGGGTTCCATCTCGAAATAAAGAGCCAATTACGCAGAGCATCTGATGGCCGCCAGCGACGAGCTGACCTAAATACTTTCTTCTAAATGTGGTCAGTGTTGGGTTGACTCAGTCCGTTCGAATATACAGAACCGCAAAAAGCGATTAAGGCGTTTTTTTCCATTAAATTTGCAACTAAATTTTTGCCAACTAATGTTGCCCATAAACCAACATTTGACTTGGTCGCGAAAGAAAAAGCGGTTTATTGTAAACGAAATAGTGAGCTTGGCGTAAATACAAATAACGTTAATGGCCAGCTAATTTTTCGATCAGCGTCCAGAAAGCCATCATTACTTGTATAAATAATAACTCGAACTTTCTAGCCTTTAAATCTGCCTGTTCGCTTAAACGCCAACACCATACGCGTTAACGGGCGTTTTTTTAAACAAAAGGTGCAACGTCGGCAATAAACCATGCGGTGTGAATATAAACCACTGTCGGGGTTTAGCCTTCATTGTACAGGCTAGTAACTGAAGCGGTTTTGCTCGATTGTTGTTATCAGAAGGGGTTTGGTATTTGTTTTTGTGTGGTTGTGTATGTGTTTGAGTTTTGCGCAATTCATTCGTGGTCTGTTCATCGTCATAGAATGTCCTGGGAACTACCACTAAATTCTATCCCGATTTTTCAGATTAGGTAATTTATAACGCAGACTTGATGCGGCTTTCAAATTGGACTGAGGTCACGACTTCCTGGGATTCCATCCGAGTTGGAAATGCGAGCTTCGCCGCAAAGGCCGCTTTCAGACTAAACTATTTTGGATCAAGGCATAAAATAACTCATCAACCCCTACAGAGCCGATTCATTACTATTAGAATTGTAATGTTTTTTCATGTAAAGAATCTAGCCAAGGCTTCTGTTGTTGCATCACAAAAACTCGATCGTAACTCAAAAGAAAGCACCTACGGTGAGTATTAAAAAAATTGAAAAAAAGCTGATTAACGGTTTCTACTTTGTTACTGATCCTGTGATCGTAAGCCCCTCAATTAGATTTAACTTTATTCTTCTAGTGAAATCATTTAAGAAAATTATTAAACATGCAAATCCAGTGACCTTTTTTAGAATTTGCTAAGTATTAATAGGCCGCATATTGGAATTTAGGGTGAGTTAGTGCTTTTGGCATCAGCGTTCCCACAAATTAATTATTATTTTGGTATTGATTCGTCTTGTGTTCTTGTTTTGGCACTAAGAAAGCTAGGACTGGGTTTAGGTTGGGTGGATCTTGGTTCAGCCCTTGTGTAAGGGCTTTTAAGAAAAAAGCGATTTAGTGAGGAGGGTGAGAGAAGACAAAGATGAATAAAGATGAACGGCGGATTTCCCAGCCAATAGATAAGGTTGAGGATAAATCTAAGGTAAAAACATCTGCAAGCACACAAAACTCAGACGATGTGGTCAACAAAGAGCACAAGTAATGTTTGATATTGGTTTGTTTTTTGAACTGCTTTCTAATTGGCGTAGTGGCATTGGTGGTCTTAGGGTCCAGGAAATAAACCAGGGGCTAATTCGTCTCAACTATAGAAAGACACGGTGCGCTCAAACTTAAAGGGTATGGCTAATGGGTTTCGCCAAGAAGTGAACAGCATTCAAATTCAAGAATTACATGAAAATGTTGAAAAAGCTGAGGAATCAAGATAAATGGAAATTCTACTCTGCCTAAGTTTACAAGGAAACGGTAGATGAACTTCGTTAATGCGGCTAAGTCCGTGCCAAAAACCGTATTCTTAAAGAGTAAATGACAGATGGCTGAACCCAATAGCATTGATTTGCTCATTTAATTTTGACGACTCGAGAAGTCGGCGTGCTAAAAAGCCGTTGCCAGCGTTTTTATCAGTATTTTCTTTGTTTGGTTTACTTTGCTAATGATCTTTAACACATTGGCTAGCGATGCCTTTGCACAAAAACGTATTGCCAGAGATGCAATCAGATGATTGCACAGATGCGTTGCCTCCTTCATTTTTTGCTCCCTTTAAAAACTGACCCTATAGTCTTGTCAATTTTTTATCGCTATTCCAATGGTTCTGGTATCATTTGTTGGGTGTTTGGGTTTGCGCCTGGTTTTAATAACAAAAAAATGAAAAACGTTTAGTTGCCCCCTTATTACTCTCCCATGTGACCGTTATTGTTGTGTTGCCCGGAATGGCTTTTGCGTTTATTACGTCGTATTTCGCTAGTTTTTGCGTTTTTTACTAAGCGTTAATACCCGAAAAGCGCGTAGTGGAACAAATAACAGACATCCCAGTTTACCTCGATTTTCGTATTAAAAATTGTTCTTATGCCTTTGGTTTGTCTTTTGAAAAATTCCTGTTGCCATCTGTATTGATGTGATTGGCAGGGGATGAGACCCAGCGGGCCTTGGGCGCGCTAAACGACTATATGTGGGTGGGTTGGTGCTTTTTGGTTCATTAGGTATGTTGCTAACACCACCCAGATAATTATTTCGCAAACGTTTGGTTAAGGTCGGGTACCTGGTTCGGCTAGTGTGGATTCTATTTTGAGTGTTGCGGCGTCATTGGTTGGGTGGTCTTCCTATACTCGCAACACGACGATACAAAGAAGAGGAGACAGTCGAATTCGAAGCGGTTGATTGAAATGTTAAAAAGGCCGGTTTACAGCAACTTTGCTGTTTGATGCAAGCGCAGTAGTTGGAAATCCGCGACCGGAATCTAGTTCTCTGAAGTACAAATTTGGTGGCTTAAACCAATGTTAGAAGAATAGGCCTGCAGTCGAGTGTTATAAAGCTCAGTGCAGCCAATATCAAAACCTGCTAGGGAAAAATTAACACGCCAAGTGAAAACACAGCTCCAGTAGTTGCTTAGCGAATGTAAACCAACAAAGTGGGGGCGGCAGTTTTTGCAAGCTGAAGTGCTGGCAATATAGAACAATTTGGTTTGTGCCTGCAAAAAAATCGGGAAACACGCCGGAAAAAAATAGCAGGCGGTGGTCGCTGCTGTAAGAAAAAAGTCGTCCTGGGTAAGTGGCAGGTAAAGTTTAAGGTCATCGGACAGCATGGCATTCAGACCGATAGTGGGCGTATGACTTGCGCGAGGGTGATGGTAATTTATCTGGAAACAGGTTCCTTAAGGCTCGTTACTTTTTGGCGTAAAGTGGGATTTAAATACCAGAATACGGGGTTAGCGGGTCAAAAATAATAATGGGCTGGTTTTGAATCATTGGCGTGAATTTAACCCAAATGGACGATTCCGCTTATCGATCCATCCATGCAAGGCCTTAGCGGCGGGCCGGTTACCTCCATTATGCTGACCGGTACGTCCGTCAGTGAAAGTCAAAAAGCCCTTGATTTGATGTTTGCTTTATGCTTAATTCACTTTATCAGTACCGCTGGTGTGCATCTCATTACGCCACAAGATGTTGTAAGCGCAGATTTCATTGAACAAACTTCGCGCTGTTATTGCAAAACCCATAGATCAGGTTAGTTGGCGCTATCGGCGAGTGTGGTCTTGGATTTTTAATCGGTAATTTTTCGTCCAAAGCTGAGGCAACAGTAAAGTATTTGAAGCAACAGTTAAAGCCTTAAAGGCCGTGGGAATTGTAAAAGAACCAGTCTTTTTACATCGAGCGCCGATGCCCTTTTGCGGAGAGCAAAGATAACACTTTTACTGCACTAAAAATATCGCAGTAAGCTAGTTGGGCGGGTGGTTGTAGCAGTTGTTTTACTGGTAACCTTTGCTGTGAGCAACATGCCAGGCCTATTTGGCAGCTCGATTTTGTATATTGGGGATATAACGGGTTGGTTTGTGAAAATTAGCAAACGGGGAGAGGCCAAGACCTGCAAGAGGCGGTTAAACATCTTCCTTTAGACAGACTGCTTGTTAGATAAGACGATAGCCCTTACTTAAGACCCAAAGGCTTGCCCAATAATTCGTAAGCTTGACCGGTGGTAGTAATGAAAAGCTGCCTATCTACCCTTTATCGCCGAAACAATTAGCTAATATTATTGAGCGCGGAGTTGGGCTGTGGTTACAGCCACAGGTGTGGCTACAGCCGCATTTGTTTGGTGTTGTTGGCGAATGTTAGCGTGATGCGGCTGACGCCTGGCAAGTCAAGATTAAGCGATAACTGGTAGTTGTAGTTTGCGGCTGATTGTTGCTGTGTGATTATGGGTTCATCTATCCGAAATAATGCAAAGCTCAGCAAGTTTCAGCCCTAGTAGGCGAGTAAGCAGGTATTGAATATATTGGTTTGAATGCTGAATAATAATTTATTCAGACCAACATGCTCAATTGCAAAAGAGTGCGCAAAACGTGGCGTTAAGTGAAATGCCGCAGGTCTGCAGTCTTTGGTCAATGTCTGCTGCCCTTACTCGGTTTTAAAGAAAAGAAGTTTTTTATTGTTACTTGCTGCCGCAGTGGGAACGCACGCGTAGTTGGGTTATTCAAGGTGGGGGGTATCCTTGACTTGACCATATCTGTCGTCAGTATGGGTTTGGAAGACCAATGGCACAATTTTAGCTGGATACCCATAGTGGGACTAGCCGTACCGCTTTGCGCAAAAAGACCTATATGAGAAATTGAGCGGTTTTTTGTTCCACTGTGCGCCAGAGCTGAACAATTGATTAACCGTTTTATCATTGCGGGTGCGAAACTACTTGGTGCTCTGCGCGCACGCTGTTCTGTCCGATGTTGTGGCCTCGAGATCCCACGGTTCTCAGGTTCCGCCGGCCGAATAATAATGGGGTAATGGGGGCTGTTTTTTAGGTTTTATGTTGGCGATGGGCATCAGTTAACCTGTTTTTTTTGTGCCGACACAAAGAGATTAGTACTTTTTTTGCGGTTTAATGCGGGAATAGCGTTGTGTGGTGGTTTTTTAGGGTGGCCTTGGTCATTGGCTAGCCTACATGGCTTTGGTTATAAACATATTTGGGCCTTTAGAGTCCGCCTTGGTTTCAGCAAACATGCCTTGCTATATTTGCAATTTTGACTATTGCAGTTTTCCATCATCTTTTTGCGACTTGGCTGCTGCGTGTTAGAGAGCGCCTATAGTGTGAGCTTAAGTCGCTTATCTGCGATTACTGTTGCCCTGGCTTAAATTTTGCCTGTGTCCTCTTAAGTTATTCTCGTCCCCGTGTCGCTATTTGAAAGATACTGGTTTTTTAGTCGATGCTACTGCCAGTGGCGCACTTAATTAATAATGGGGTTTGGTAATTTTGGTTGTGGACCAAGGGTGTGAGTTTGCTGGTGTTTACCTTTGGCATTGGAGACGTATTATTTTTTGGCCGGTTTATATTCATCGTTTTTGAGTAATTCCTAATATCGTTAAATTAGAAAATCTGGCCTTCCGATTATTTAATGGTACTTGGTGCGACTATTGAAACGCTATTATTCGGCCTTAGTGTTGGCGATTAGTAAACAACAACCAACAAGGCAGCTTTGCAGCAGATGCGCAATAGCGAATATTAAGACAAGGCCATACAAGAAAAACAAAGCCAAGATGATATGTTGGCCTTGGCGCAAGAAAATACCCAAGAAGAGTTTGGAATATAAAAGTCCAATGAACGCACTTTGGCAGTTTAGAAATAGCCTTGCGGGAAAATTGTCTGAAACTAATGCGCGAAGCTACAAAAAAAAATACTATGGAGTCCGCCTCGTAAACCTGGCGTGCGCGTTGAAATCGGGTAGTTACTTTGGATAAAAAATATATTCGCTGAAATTCGTCGCAGTCGGCGTGAACGACAAACGCAGGCTCTCCATTATGTTATGGTTAGATATCGCATTATTTTTAAAAATTAATGATCAGTCGGCCATTTGTCGGCGATGAATGTATTATTGGCAGTAGCCACGCAAACATTAAAAATGTCTAAAGCGACCCAGTGGATGATTTAATGCCTGGCTAAACGGGGGTGGTGAAGAATTTGTATTGGGTGTTACCAGTACCGGACAATTAAGCGGTGCCATTGCAAGGGCTGGGGTAGGAAGTCGAGTGGAGGTATAGCGGGTTAGAACAACGGAGGAATCCGAAAAGTCAGCGATAATTCAGACGTGGGGCCATATGCAGAATTCAACTAGAGCTGTACGCTGGTATTGCTCAACGGCGCCGGTGGCTAATCCTCATGAGCCGGAGGATGCCATCATTAGCCGCAGCTGATCGCGCAACTTTAAATTCTGGGCCAAAAAATGCCGGTCGCAAATTATCGTTTAAAGGCATTTTTTCAACGCCCGTTGACGAATAAATATGGACAACGATAATGGGTGAACACTTTTTCTTCAATAGAATGCGCCGACTTTAGGCCAACATGTAGATGATTACACGCGAAAACGTTTAGTCGCAGAACATCAGCTTAATCCGCAAAGATCTGTATTTACCCTATGTTTGTGATTGAAGGGGTAAATCAACCGTGAAGCTTAATGCCTCAATGCCGGGCATTGAACGAGTCACAATAGAACTTGTTGATTGAGGAAGCAAAAGAGTTTGGTTTTGAATGGGTATACCGGCATGGTGCTTTGTTTCCAAGTGGACGCCGTTCAGGCTTAATCTGTATCTGCAGTGAAGCCGTTCAATCCGCGGAGATTAGCCGCAAAAGCAGTAAGGGCAATCGTAGAGCAAGCCGTGCCCGATTAGTTGCGGTGGATTACTGATGTGGCTCTCGATTTCCATTTTAACCACTACGGTGCAAGATGCATCATCGACGATGAAGCGGCTACGTAAATCAACGATACACGGTCGACAATCCTGGTAAAAACAGCGCCTTAGTCTTCACGCTGAAGCGGGTGCTGAAATATTGTGGCAACCTTCGGATATGATGGATGGCTCGCTATTGGTGCCATCGTCAGGCGCTCGAATCCCAGGTTAATGTAATTGTACTGCATCATGGCTTAACGCACTCACCGCAAAATATATGCCTCGAGTTATTGTAGGGTCCCTTTAGAGACGGCTGTTTTGGGCTCTAGCGGGGTTAAATATTAAAAGGGGGTAATCAAAAAGAATTAATCAAATGGATCCGGCTATTCCGATGAAGCGATGCGTGAAATCGCCTAGATATTCAAGAAGGTGCCGGACATGTGTTTATGGTCACAAACCGGGGCATGCTTATTTAGCTAGTGCGGCAGGTGTGAAATCTAGAATTTAAGGTGCCCACTATTTGCTTATCAAAGGTTCAGTGTGTTGAACTACGCCATGCACAAAGCCGACTTTTTTGCTTAACGGTTGGTTAAAAGAAGACGAAGTCATGATTGGAGATCAATTGGTTGGCATTTAAACGTGCCGGAGCCGACGGGGATTTTAACCTATTTTGCCAAACAAACAGCGGCGGCGCTTAGCTGCAGTGCGTGGTGGGTGAGACAGATAGGTAAGACAGATGTAGAGGCTCGTTCGAAGTATTAAGAGCAGGCACAGAGAGTGTTGTTTTTATTCATACGCTAAGCCTGAACTCTCGAAGATTTGATCTACCTCGAGTTCAGCTTAGCTTAGGGCTTCATGGGATTCGGCTTCTTTGCATGCTGCACGCCGGCGGGATGTTTGGCCCGGTAAACGAGGAGTTAGGGGGTGGGATATAACCAGAACCATTCCTGGATACGCACTTCGCTAGGGTAGTTTAAAAAACCGCCTCCACGTGAGACTAATACTAATGGTTGTTTGATGGCTTGTGAAATCTCCCCACAGGATTGCCCTGGGCACTGATAAGAAGAAATCAGCTAGTTTGCCCTGCTTCAATGGCTGCCAGTGCGGTCTGTAAAGCAAAAGAATAATTAGCCATGAGTCTTTAGGCGCTGCAAGCCAGAAAGGGTTTTTTAGCAGTCTGCACGGGCTATAAACGCACGTGCTTGATATAAATTCTAGATTCTCGTGGCAAGTTAAAGAGTGCGCCGCCAAAGTCGGTGCCCAGGTCACAATTTATAAATTTCGCGCCCACCGCTTCTTCATGCATTTTTAAAGTAGGTGAACATCTTTGGTAGGGCGGGATCGGGAGAACCGCCTCGATAACCTGATCTTGGTTCTGGCTGGTATCGGTTATTAAGCCATGGATATTTTATCTGCGAGCATGACGTTGCAACTGCTGGCGGCATATGCTCAATGTAATCTTTTTACGCAGCTCTGGGTTTCTCCGGTTACGTGATAGTAATAAATATTACATGGATAGCCAGCGTGGGATCCTGGGCAAGCGATGATTTGTCTTCCATAGTTTAAGCGTGTGTTTGAACTGGGGCAACTGTTTAGGTCTAGAAGCAGGCAGTCTGATCCAGGCGGTGTCAGAGCGTAAAAGCGTGACGGGTACTCTTCCGAGTCGGGCTTCTAGTACCTCTCAACACGCATGATTTGATTGAATGTGAGTTAATTCATCATAGCCAGCGAGGATATCATCATGATTCGGCATTAAGAAAAAGCCGGCACATAGACCTCGGACTATCGCAATCGCTCCTCCAACTCTTCGCCCTTCTGTGCATGGCGGGTTAGCGCTCATGTCACCCGTGCATTACTGGTTGTAGATTCTTTTATACCAGAAAAGTGGGGTTTTCTGCGTAAGTATTGGCTGCTGCTAATGCTTGCTCTTGGTTTTTTCTACCAAAATATGCCATTGTTTGGTTGTTTTGAAGGGCTTTTGCCCTCAAGTCATGCCATAGGACGGGTAATATCTGGGGCGAAGAATTCCCGTATCAATTTTTCTTCTTTTCAGTTCATTTAGGAACGGCTCGCGAGTGAACTTGGCCCCATAGTTCTCTGACTTTGACGTAGATGACCGGCTAAACAGCGTAGTTATAAGGCTGTCATGAGCTATCCGCCAGTAAATGGGGCTGGTGGCATGGTCATAGTCGGCGATGGAAATGACAGACCACGGTATCCAACGTGACCTGGCTTTGTTCCGCTGCTTTACCGTCATTTCTGGTTTTTCAGTGCCTTTGTGTGCTTCTGTTTTATTTTTAGTATATTGTGCGATATCGTTCGTGTTATGATGTATCAGTGTGCGGGGCCGTACTGTTACACCTAACAGACAAGACGCATTATCGGCTTGAGAAAGACTGAGCTGGTTATGTCGGGTTCAAACTCGTCATTGCGAATATACGTTGCTTGATCATGAGTGTATCGCGCCAAAGTATGCAGTGACTGGCTGGGT
>Ga0163217_1114997_pt1 | contig 10961 bp, 12 predicted proteins | sample SynspAceP_FD_185933 | JGI IMG/M metagenome (GOLD analysis project Ga0163217, IMG submission 185933) | Saline lake microbial communities from Ace Lake in Antarctica - Synechococcus sp. Ace-P (PacBio error correction) | ecosystem: Environmental > Aquatic > Non-marine Saline and Alkaline > Saline ...
GCAAAAGCCCAGGCGACGTTCCACGCGACAGTCACCCTTCTGGGGTCGAGTGCCTCCGCCCGGGTGTGCGGTTGACACGGCGGGACGTTCTTTCGCAACGATATCGCGAATTTCCTTCGGAACGTTCGGCTCGGGTGATTAGAGTGCCGCGGTGTCGCCGCGAGCTGCGCACGCCGTGAGACCCTTGAATAATTTCCCCACTGCCCGCCCAGAGCCTATTGCCGGACCAGGCTGTCGAAGGCCGGAACCTCCCCAACGGCACCGTTGCGGATCTGGAGAGGCGTCGGACTCAGGCGTCTTCGAGGGACCGAAACCTGGCAGCCAACCGAGAAGTGAAACGAAATCTCTGCAATTACGCGGACTCCTGAGTGGAACGCCCCTGCATCAGTGGACCGGACATGCCAGTGGTATTGCCCTCTACCCCGGCCCTTCGCGAATCGGCGCGGTGAAGGCCGCCCAGCGTGGATCTCGGAAGCGGCGTTCAGCTTCTGCCCAGAACGCACTCCGAGAATACCGCAGAAGGACACGTTGGACACCTGGACGGCCCTCCTGCACGCCGCCGGGCGCGAAAGGGCGTTCGCGTCTCAGCGTAGGCAGCTCCGTACCGCGGATGTAGGCCACAGCCTCGATAATCGAGTCGGCGTAACCAGTTTAAATGTGCTCTCCCGTCGCGGGAGTTCCTGATTCCAAGCGCATACGGATCCCCGCTGGTGACTGCTGGCGCATGTAAGGACTGTTTCGGGTCGACATGACGAGATGGGATATGATGGGTCTTCCGCCAATGTCGAAAGACCTCACCGACTCATTGAACCAAAATGTCGTAGGAGCGTGCAAGATGCTCGCGCTTTCCCTGCCGGCTTCATGCCGTCGCGCGTGCAGCGCGGGCATTGTAACTCGGCCGCACGCTTGGCATCCTGTTCGTCAAAGCGCGACGCTCGAAGCCAAACACTAACCTTCGAGAGAGGGCGTCGGGCGCCATAGGCCGATCTACGCCAGAAAGCCGAAGACGTTCCAACGTGCACAGGCGCGCCGCTTCGCCTGGCTGCTTGAACTTCGCTCGACCGAATGGGGCTTCCCTCTTCAAACTTCATACGTACGATGCGAAGTTGACGATGCCCTTCCCTGGCCATCTTCTCCGGCGTAAGCCGAGAGCTTCATTGTGAGCGCGCCCTTGGCCACCCGCTACGGAGATGCACTTGGAAGGCCGGCCTCGATCAGCTTCCACCATTCCCTGGGATTGTGAGTCACGATCGATGACGAACTGAATTCGCGGTCCCTCGCTGTCAGCCGCCCCGCTGAAATGGTGGCCGACCCTCGCCTCCACGGGGGGGGGGGGCTTCGCTCTTCTTCCGCGAATCGCAATTCCAACTGGGGGGAAGGAAAAAAAAGGCGTGCGCGTTTTGACCCGCCCACCTCCGAGTCGATGCCACGCCTTTCCGCTTTTGGCCCTCCGTGATCGAATCAACCTCAAGATGCTATCAAGCCTTACGTAACACCACCATAGGCAGGGGGATGATAATAGCGAACTCGAGCATGATCTGTGCGCTTCCGCGGCTTACTCACCGATGTCTGGCAGCGTGCGGGAGAGCCACTTCCAGGCTTCGGTTTAGGTTGCTCCTTCCCACGATCGAATCAGAAATCCGGACGACGCAGAGCGGAAAGCGGCACAGAGAACCGGTTTATCATATGGCCTGTTGGTGGGCCGTCCGCAATCAGCTGTAAGAACGCCCCTGACCCAGAATCTTCCTCCCGTTCCAACTGCGTCTAGGTGCCAGATTGCCCTCGGCCGAGTGCAGGATCAATAGGCAACCCAAAAATGGAGACGCCCGTTGACAACCGCAACAGACGAGCACTGCGGTCAATCGTGAAGGGCTCAAGAGCGCGCCCAAAGACGTCAGGCCTTCAAGAACCAACTCAGGCGATCTCGCATAAAGACGTTGGAAAGTCCGAAGTTATTCATTGGGTTGATTCCCTGAATAATCCCTCCAAAACCATTTCTTTGGAGGTCCTAGCGCCAATGCCTGTGAACAAGGAACCAAACACAGGGTATTCGCCACGGCCTTGGCAGATTCCCTTCTGCTTGCTGTGACGGAGCGAAATGGATCGCAGCCTGCGAGCTATGGCGATGCGTGGTGGCCGGCCCAGCATTAGCCACGGGCGGCGGGGGCGAAAAGCGGGATTTGGTTCAGAAGCCCGCGGACTGCGGGAACAAATTGCTCTAACTCAGATGAATCTGCTGCGCCCACAAATTTTATCGGGTTCTTTGGCCTGGCTGACCTTGTCAAGTGGAATGCGTCACCCTTTGCGCCTTTCTCCCTTTTAGATGCCCAAAAACCTCGGAGTTGCATCGGCCCGCACAGAACGCGAAGGCCTGGCCGGGCGTTCTGCATGTGGCGGGTCACCGGAGAATATTGCGTGGCGGCCGGGTCGAATTCCCTCTGCGGCAAACCACAGCCTTCGCACTCCCAGGGTCAGGGGCGCAAGCAGCATGTCACCGTAGCCACCGAGGGGGCGCGCAGTTAAGTTCCACCGATCGGAAATCGGCTTGGCGTGGCCGATGATCAGCGCACGAGTTTGCAGAACGCCCGGTTTTTCGCCCCGGTCGATCTTTGCCCCGGAGCAGCAAGGCGTGCGGGGAAGTGACAACACCGCGCAGGGGGCGTAGGTGAAATGGTGCCCGGCGAAATCTCCCATTCTGCTGGACTGCGCAAAAACAGGGACACTCTTCCCCATCGCCGAGGACTCGTAACGTCCGAAACACTTCTCGCGTGCCACGCGACCAGATCGCCGCCTTAGCTTTCTAGTTTCAACGGTTCAGATATAATGAGAAAATCGACGGTTTTCAAATCAGTACCAGGTCCGCTGCCGCGGGTGAAACCGCTCTCAGATTCTAAGTGCCTTGTGGTCGGCACGGAGTGTGGGATAATACGTAAACCTCGACCCTGCAGCGCCTTTGAAAGTCAACGAGGATTTCATGCCGATGGAGCGTGATCTAAGGTCGTGCCTTTAGCATCACGGGTGATGTTTCACATGCCCTCAGTTGACCGACAGCGAGCAGAAGTGCCGGCAGGTGTGGTGCGACCCGAGCACGACCGCGGCAAACTACAACCGCCGCGGTCGGGTGTCGCCGGATCACGGCGTTTCAGACGAGTCTTTGCAGTCAGACATACAGCGGGCGCGACCAGGGCCTGCGCCTTCCAGGATTCAGGTGATCGCATGCGTCAGTCAGTGACCCACAGAACTGGTCCGTGTCAACGCTGCACCGTCTACCTACAGGTGACAAAGGGTCACCTTTTCGGGTCGAAAAGCGCTGGCACCTGGTAGCAGAGCACAGGACATACCTTCCCGGAATATGAAGGAGACATGTAATTGGTTTTCATAGGATCGGTAGGTACAACGCGGTCATGGTATCCAGAATATACCAGCCTTTTGAAGCCCAATGTGCGCGCCGGGTCCATCGCGTCTGGGGCAGACTGGTTAAATCCCCCCTACCAGTAGGCTTTTTCGAAATGGCTATGTGAACAGTCATCTGGGTGCCCGGAACTTGAGATGAGGGCTTCTGAAGTCGATCAGGTCCCTAGCGGCCCCGAAAGAGGCACGGAATCACCCAGCCCTTCTTCCCTCAGCGTCAAACTTCATGAAGGTGCACCAAAGCCCAACTGCCCCCAATCCACGGAAGTCCTCCTTCGACTTCATCTTCGAATTTGCCCATTCAGCTCTTGGATCATCAATTCGGCCCCATCCCCTCCAAAGAGCACCAGTACGCGCCGCCCATCGAGAATCAGGATGCGCTCGTCGCAGGGCGGCATTCCCCAGGGCGTTCAGGCGGAGACTCTAACTACTAACTCGATCTAGCTATCTAGGATCTTCGAGCTCTGAGGCTTCACGGAACAAATGACAAACGGGTATATGACACACGTGGAAACCAAGCCCCGACCGATTTGGGCGCTTAATTGGCCTAGGCGTGAAACGGAGCATCGCAGTTCGGCGACCTGGGCATAGATACGTTGAATCTCTGGACGAAACTGAACGCTCGCTGTGCGCAGATCGTGGTTAAGCCAAAGAATGTAAGTTGCTGGAATATAACCTAGCGTCGCAGAGAGGGTATAGGACTTTACAACACCGGGTGCAACTCGGTTACCCACAAGTTACGAGGCTGGCAGGCTAGCAAAATGGTTAAAGCGAAATTAAAAGTCATTGAGTATCCGCGAGCCCCAAGTTCCTCCGCACCTCACCCGCGTTACCGACGGGCCACGACAGGGGACGGTGCCGGTGAAGGACATGGTTTGTTGACCACCACTCCGGGTCCCCCGCCCTTGCTTGGTGGCCCGGAAAAGATCGGTGCCCAGGCAGGGTCAAAAGAAAGCTCCAGGATACCTGGGGCGAGCTGCTGTCCAAAGCGATCAATGGACATTAGGCCGGCCGACGTATCTTGAGTCAATCTGTATGCCACTTCCCGCTGCCCCCTTTGCAGGTTCAAGTTGTTCTATTTCCTACCGCAAGTCGAACCGCGAGGGAGACCCGAACCAACCTCGACAGCTATGACATCTCCGCGCGGTGTTGCATGGGCCGGGCATGTCCAGCCCCGGCCGAAAGTGTCGACCGCCAAAGTCTGAAATGCTCTTTACTTACCCCGGAACGGAATCACTCAGTCGGCCCGGTCAACAATTACACGCCGTCTTCATACTGCGGGGTCGACGAACCTGAAATATGGGGCTAATCGCCCGGAACTGGAGGCTGTCGCGAGCGTGGACTCCAAGCCACGGACTGCTAGAGAACAATGCAAGGGAAGACGGAGAGGTTATGAATGTCTCGCGGTGGTCCGGCCGCCAGCCTTGGTTGTATTGAACTACCGTTTCAACGTCTGGCTGGATGGCTATCGAGCGGCACAGAATCCGCCTCTGGAACGTCATTCACGAATAACTACAGATGCCTTTTCTGCGAAGATCCGCGTAGTGAAGTAACCGCCACCGGAAATATATTCGCGGTGACGGATGTTGGTTCCCCGAGTATGGCGCGTCGTGAACCAAGCGGCTTACAGCATTTGTGAACCTATGTCCAAATAGCCCACTCAGCCGAGAGCAAAGAATGCCAGAGCGAGGGATGCGTCCGCCCAAAACGCAAAAGTGCCGATGGTTAATGGCGCAATTGACTAAGCCCCCGCTGAACGAGCGTAATCAATCTGATCTCCAGCAAATGACCCGAGATTCCCATTCCCGCCTGGCCAGCATGGCGAGAGTCAACTGAATCGATAGTGGTTGAAGGAGGCGTAGCGATTCCTGCAGTTTGGCGCCGGTTGCAAAGGCCGCTGCGCATGGGTCGATTGTGGAACGCCAACAATACTGATAGAAGAAAAGGGCATTCGAGAAAACCTATCCCATGGTCGAATGCATTGCGCGGAGTTCGACCGCGAGAAATTCCCTGCGAACAGTAAACCAGGCGAACTAAAAGTTAGCGATTGATTCGACTCCGCACCACATCATCGTTCAACCCCAGAACCACAACGCCTACTATCAGGAAAACCCGTCTGACCCTTTCAAGTCAATTAACCCGCTGAGGCTGAACGAATGCACGGCGCCGGGAGTAAGAGCCAAACGCCCCGCTGAGCAGCCAATAACTGGCAATCCACCACCAATGGCCTTGGATCTGACGTTGTGTGTTTACTGCAATTGAGCGATAATAATCGGTCTGCCACCCCCCACAGCGAGGCCCTCGTATGGCTTGGAGTTCTGATAACGTCCAACCCAACGGACCCGGCTGGTGTGGCGAGAACCGCCGTGGATAATTCTGCTGAGTTCAGCATATGTCCGGAGCATCAGTTCTTCCGCCGCTAACCGTATTTCAAGAGTTTCGCCGAAGTAGCAGTGCCGCGCTTGATCGAAATCCCCAACGCGCCGCCTCATGTGGCGAAAGGCGCACATCACCATCTGCGCGGCAAACCATTGCGCGGTTATCGATTCTTCGGCGCATCGGTAATGCGCCCCCCAGGCAGGTTACCCCCGGCCCTGCGCCAGACGGAGCGCGGGACCGCATCTTGGGATCGAGCCCATCATGTCTCCCGCCACCCCGAGTACACCGCCCTGTCCCGCTTCGTGCAGGCTTTTCACTGGTCGGAGCGCGTGGAAAGAACCGAGACGCGCAGCGCATGCATGCAATCTCAACTGCCCGACTATGAAGATTGCCGCCTCGATGCAGCCCCCTCCACCCCACCGCCTCTGCCGCCCGCCCCGCAGACGCGCCTCATGTTCGGCCTCGCCCACGGTTGCGCGGCCGCGCTCACACTAACCCTGACGCGGCCCCCCAAAATCCTACCCGTGGGGCCCTCTGATGACGCGACGGCGGCACTGTGTGGAGAGAGTTTGGAACGAAAAGGCATCGCCGGCCCGCCCCGACGTGATGGAAAGTGCCTCTCGCTGAAAACATTTCGTGCCCCTTCCAATGCCAAGGCTGCTCAGTGAAGGCGCTGTTGGATCCTTCTCCCAGCGCCCGTGACGCAGGGCGGCAAGACCTGCCCCTCCCTCGAACCCGCCCATACGGCGCGCGCTCCAGCCAAGAACGTGCATTCGCCCGTCCTGCGCCCGCGAGCGTTCGCCCGCCCGCCGCGTCGCCGAGCGCGTCGGCGTGAGCGCTATCTTGCTCGCGTACACAACTCCCACCTAGAGAGCGCTCGCCCAGTATGGCGGCTGCTGGTCGCCGCTGGCCTGGCCGTCACAACTGACTCGCCCTACCGCCGCCCGCACCGTATCAAGAACGCGCCGTTGACGACAAACCACCAAAAACCGCCCGCCGGCTGTGAGGGCTTGCAGCAGCAGCTTCAACACGCGAGGTTCACGACACCCACACTGTCGCCAACTGGATCGGATCCGTGCGCTGCATAAAGAATCACGTCCCAACGCAACCGACACGGTGCTTACCGTGGTTTGCGAGTCCCTCCAAAAGGAAAGGCATCGAAGGGAATGCTCGATCACGGCTTGCCAGGGCGCACGGGCCAAAAAAGGTGCCTCAAGCTCAACCGGTGAGGCCCATGCCCAACTCCCAACTCAGGTGCGGCATCAGCGTGCAGCCATGCGATTCAAGTACCATTTACAGACTCGGCTAGCACACACTGGCGCTGATTGGACAGCAAGCCGTGCACTGCGCTACGCCTGATTAGAGCACCCGGTCCGAGCCCCTCAGGCTGAAGACGCGGCGGCGCTCTTGCGCGTCGCGGGGACGGAGATTGAGTGCGAGACGCTGAGCGAGGGTCTCGAGAGTCCATCGCATACCTCATATCCAAGCAGACAGAATTACTACTGAGTAGTAGCCTTCCAGCTTCGCCCGAGGAAGATCCCAGATGGATGGGACTACGTCATCTACGCGGCGGTGCCTGTAGCGCTGGTGCACCAACCGCCGGAGAGGCTCAGTCGGTCGGCGAGGTGAGCGCCGCAGGATCGGGCGCCGAAGGAGCGGGCGTTTCGCGCCCAGAGTCATCAGCGCGAAAGTCGGTGCGTTCCAGAGCTTGTTGGCATCCGAAATTGCGCGACAGCCCCCAGCCGTGCGGACTCATGGGAATGCCGCAAGGAGACCCGCAGTGCTCGTGGCGGTCAGTCGAGCGGATGTCTGGCGCGCGCCACCTCGGCAATCACAGCTATTGATGCTAAGCCGCCATGTATGAGCTATTATCATATAGGATGCACACCGGCACGGGTCGATTGCCGTCCTCCCGATTTGCTCATACTGCGTTGGTTCTCTTTGAAGAATCTGTAAACGATCGCGCACGTGGGACTGCAATACTCGCTGTCGGGTAACTCAACAAGGCCATGTCCGAGAAAGTCGGCTGTGACGGCTTTCTCACTCAAGCCGGATCAATCAATTCCAACAAGCCAGATTCAGAGCACAGGTTGACGGGTAGTCCACAGCCCACACGACCCCAGAGTACTCTTTCGAGCGGAATCCAAAGCCAAAACCCGAGTACAAACGGCACATATTAGTTCTACGACAACCTAACCATACAGCGATAGAGTGCCGATACGCGGCCTATATATATATCGGGCCCGGGCAACCCTTTAAGCTGGACGCCACATACAACCCCTCCGGCCTGACGAATCCTGCACATCACCAAAACAAGTATGATTTCGTTACCGCAAGATCGACAGCGATCCAAACAATAGCAATCCTAGCCGCCCACACGCGCTGGCGAGGAAATCCGCTCAAGGGCCACCTTCGGGCCCGAGCGCCCTCCATCAATCTGCGCCGCGATGGCCACTCCCTTTGCATGTGATGATCCACAAGCCGCAAGCAGGCCTTGACCTGCAGTCGCGTCAATAGCCCAAGTGCGATCCGTAGCCCCAACTCGGTCGGGGACTCTGAGCCGGGGGCCATGTGCATCGCCTGCCCGCCCCGCCGCCGCCGCTGCCAGGGCACGACAAAGCGCGATCTGCAGAGCCCACATGAATAAGCATGCGAGCGCCTTTCGATGACAGCCGATGCTTCGCCGGCGCGGCGCATGGCCACCTCACACGCATAACGATGGCGGTCGCTGGATCCTCGTCACTGGCTACCTGCACAGCCGGGGCAGCAGTAATGACCCCAAGGCCGGGCCGAGTGGCCATTGCACGCTACTCAAAGGGGGGCAATCACCGAGGCCCAAGAAACGGTTCACTACCGATGACGTTCACATGCGAAAACTGGCGAGACTCTCAAAGAAATGTTGCGTGCCAAGGGCACGGAGGCCCTCAGTTTGCCTTCCAGGCCCGGAAACAGCCGTGCGCTGATCAGCAGTCGCGATTGACCTTCATGAGCCTCCGCCCCTGAATCACGAGCTGCAAATACCCTTGGCCTGGCACCCGCGTCTCGGGCGTGGCTTACAGCGGCCCGGCCTCCCAGTCCCATGGGTCCACCCGGGTATCTCTCGACTTAGGTCTTCCTCCGCGGGCCTCCACGCGAGGCGGGGACGCACCGCCGGGCTCCGCCCAACCGTAACTGCTTCGAGCTCAGCCCCGCAAGGACGGGGGCCGGCCCAGTGGGCGTTTGGTGCGCACCACCGAGCGGGGCCGGACCACACCCGCGGCACCCGGTTTCCGTTCCGCCGCTCCGGGCACTCATGTCAGCGCCTGCAGTGCAATCGCCCACCCAGCGGGAAAATGCACAAAGATTCCGGCAACCTGTTGTGTGCCGTTAATATGGGGTCTCCACCCTTCACCTCATAAAGCCGGCCCCGCACTCCCTTCGCTTCCTCGGGCGCGCAAGCGTGGGAAAGGGGCAATGCGCCTCACCACCAGCCATCAAAGGCGCTTTCCAACACGCCGTGGCGCGCCGGAGCCTTCCCCCGCCCGAACACGGCCCGGCGGCGTCTGCGCGTTTCCGTCCTGCCACTCGGGACCTGGAGTGATGGGCGCCCATAACGCGCCGTCGGCGCGCGACGCCGAGCGCGTCGTCTGGTGTCGTGGCCGGCCGGTGACATGACCGCCCAAGGCCCCCACCGGTGCCCGAAAGGTCTGGACCTTCACTACCCTCCCCATAGAACGACCTGCGTTACCCAGGGCGTCGGGGAGTCTAGAACCGCAACTCCCGGAAATCTCCGGCGCCCCGCGCTTCCAGGGCGGCCACCGTCGATTCGCCGTTTCGGAACTCCGGGGAAAGTGGGGATCCGGACACAGTGGCCTCTAAGCCGCCCGGTCCACGTGGGAGTGGCAGCGGGACCCCCAGCCCAGCGTTGTTTGAGCCCCGCCGAGGGTTGTTATCGCGGCGGTGTGGCACACCAACGGACGGTGCTCGGACAACAGCCATCCGCCAGGCGAGATGGCCCTGCCGTTGGCTGCCGCTCCGCGGTGCCTGTGTGCGGCGGCAGCATGTGCCCCCTGGTGGCGCCGGTCCGAAGATCCCTGCCTGCGCTCAATTTCCCACCCATGAAGGTGTCGCAGGTCACGTTCCGCGCTCCGCTTACTCTACACGAAGCCCGCATCCCACCTGGACGTCGCCACACCGGAACCACGCATACCCCATCCACGACGGATGTACACATGTCGCAGCGCCTGCACACGGCTAAGGGCGGCCCTGCACTCCCCAGTACGGCAGGGCGCCACGACAGGAGACTATCGGTCGACAGAGGCCACCTTCGTACCCCCATCGCTCGGTTGTTCAGCCCCGCTCAAAGGGTCAAGAGCGCCTACCCGCCTTCGTCCCGACGTTCGCCCCAAGCGCAAACGCCCTGCCCCCAAGGCAGCCGTCTTGGAGCGACACGAAACATAACGTGCCAACACCGCTGCTGCCTTCCCGAACCCCGCGCTGCTCCCGGCGGCTCGCGGCGGCGTCGTCCCGCGCCCGGCCCTTGTTTGCTCGCCCTGTGATCTGACTTCTCCCGGCTCGCTGTCCACCGCACTCGAGCGTTCATGCCGCACCTGGGGCGAGAGCAGCCAACGGTTCGTTGGCATGTGAACCTGCTCTGTCAAACGATGAAAGCGCGAAAAGGACAGCGTACGAGTAGTCGCTCGACACGGGCCGACGTCCAGAGATCTGGGTGGCCCACCGTACACCAATTGCGGCTGGCCGGCCAATTGCCTGAGCACGGCGGCTCACCACGAGCTACAACGGTCGCGGCGCGTTGGGACTCGGGGTGAGAGCGCCGGCGCTGTCCCAGCCGCTGCCAGCGTGGCCTTTCGGTCCCGCGTGTGGTGGGCAGGCCCTCGTCTGCAGGGGTTTGCCGCCGCCCATGCCTCGGGGGCTCACGTACGTTGACGCATGGCCATGCCCTCAAGCCTCTCTGGACTCCTCTGCTGCCCCCCCCGAGGCATTGCTTCTTGTGTCCGCCCTCGCTACGCCGCCTTCTTGTCCCGCTAAACACATTCACATAATCACTTGGCCATTACCTTTTACAGTGAAGAGATTGTTGTACCGAAAGACGAAAGATTTGGGAAAATTAAAATGAAAAGCTAATGAGCCAGCCCGAAAGCACTCTGGGACACGAGCTGTTCACGTTACAG
>Ga0163217_1038576_pt1 | contig 10960 bp, 11 predicted proteins | sample SynspAceP_FD_185933 | JGI IMG/M metagenome (GOLD analysis project Ga0163217, IMG submission 185933) | Saline lake microbial communities from Ace Lake in Antarctica - Synechococcus sp. Ace-P (PacBio error correction) | ecosystem: Environmental > Aquatic > Non-marine Saline and Alkaline > Saline ...
ACAAAAACCCAACACAAAAAAAAAAAAAAAAAAATTTTTCCCAAATCCCCCCTGGAATCAACTTTTCATTAAAAATTCAATCCCCCTTTTAAATCGTTTCAACAATCAGCCAAAGTCGTTTGATTAGCCAAATCGCCCATATCCTTTACACCACTTCAACCAATGTATTTTTTAAACATCGGTCTCTTGCTAAACACCTAAAACCGGAATTATGTTGCCTCAAATAAATTCTCCACAACTTGCACCCCCTAAACCTTATTGAAAACCGCCTTTGATTACTGAACGGTCTTTCAACAATTTACGGCAAAGCTATTTTACCAAACATCAATTACTTGACTTGCGCGAAAGAATTTCAGCCTTTTCAACTATCCTCCCAATCTTGATGCAACTCACCGGTTGCAGCAATCCAAAACTTATCCAATCCCAATATCATCACAGACTCACGCAAAGGTTAGTTTAAGGCTTTCCTTCTTCCGTTACTCATTCTTGGCTCAACAGCCACATCGATTATATAACCTTCCCCTCGAAACCAACCGCCTACAGAAAAAAACCACTTCACTCTCACCAAAGCTTTCTGGCAAGCAAACCTCAGGAAACAACCTGCCTTTCCTAAAAGCTCACCCACAACAAACTTATTTTACATCATATCCCCCTATTTAACAATAACAACGAAATTAACTTTATTTACTATTTCGACTCATAAATTACGCCTATATCTGGTAAAGCAAACCTCGGACTGGTTAAACTCCCGATAGTCGTAAACCATCCACACCAATTCATTCCTGCCGATAACCAACACTCAACATGCCTTTAAGCACTGAACGTTCTTCTCCAACTTACACAGCCAAAACCCCGTTATTCCCATACAGGTACTTCACTGTTTTTCCAAAAATAACAAGCACACTTAAAAGTGATTCAACTGCGGACCAACAAAACATTGATATTTGCGGAAAATCCACGGCATCCCACAATCAATAAATACCGCGCCTCAACAAACAACCACAGCAAACCGCCTAAGCAACCCAAACCACATGCTTCTAAATGAGCCAAAAACAATTAATCCCATCTAACAATCACTCATTATGCAACCTTACCACTTTAATAAAAGCGGCCTTTACCCTCCCCCGTAACCAAACCGTTCCATATAAAATTTCTACGAACCTGGCAAAAAATCAACAACAATACCCACCCTCTCTCCGAATCATGCCACCTTGACCCCCATATTCAACCCATATTACAAATAATATTTCTTCAAAAAAAAATGGTTCGACGATACCTTAATCCCTAATCTAACAAATAAACCATACCTTTTGCAGCAAATATCTAACTGCCCCAAAAAAGCACCACAAGAAAAACGAAAAACGAAACCCACTAAATTACCAACCTCATAACGAACCATTATAACAAACCCTTCACATATTTTTACTTCATTAAAAATTTCCAACCACAACTAAGCTTCAATCAACAATATCCCCAATTCAGCACAGTACCTGATTACGAATAAACCACATGCACAAGACCGGAGGCACGACACAATCCGAACACCGATTCCCACACTCACCCCCCCCAAGTCAAAACACCCTCCAGCGCCCAGCCCATAAAAAAACTAATACTTATCTGAAGAAAGGCGAAGACATGGCTTAAAGATCTTAAACCCAACCAGGAATCCGCGTAAAAACAGCCGCGCACGCCTAGGAGCGCCCGGACGCGTCACCCCAGCGAAATGAAAAAAAACCCGCATAAGTGGTATAAACTTTAGACCCCAGTAATATCGACCACATGTCTACCCAGTTTTAATCCACAGTTGATCCTACTCCATCAAAACGAGATAGCCGTCGGAGGAAAGAAGCCTATCCACCATCCAACTCCGAAAATGCAACTAGTTTATAAAAAGGCTATTCTGCGAGCAGACTTGATCATATAAAAAACCGGCCAGATTCGTTTCTTATCCGGCAAAACAGGAACCACTATCAATCCCCAATAGAAATAACCTTGACTATTCCAAAGGTAATAAAGCTGAACAACAAAACAAAAATCACCCCTCATATTGGCAAATCCGAACGCACTTACGCAGACCCCAAACCCGATAAGATAGATGCGTATTAAATTCAAAACGGCAAAACCTACAAACAACCTAAATCCAGATTTCACATTGAAGCATCGCCCTCATAATACCAAACCTTGCCTTATTTAAACGGAAAACGCCGTTTCCTGGAGAACAATTCTCAACCACTTTGATAATTAACCAAATATTAACGCCCTGAAATATAGCAAAACCGGCTGAACCACACTTTGGCTTTGGCTAAAAAAACACACTTTGTGCCAGAACCTAGTGACATTGCGCAACTTATCATTAACACACATGCTAAACCATCACAATACGATATCAGACACCACGACTCTCCTCCGGACAAAAATTGCCACGAGCGAGCCGCGACTAACACAACTATGTTAACCAATACAAAAACCAATCACCCCACAGACACACCTTCCTCAACTCTAATCTAACAGCCACCCACATTTAACAATTCACAAAAATGCTAATCAACACACATTCAAAACCCTTAGCCTAAAAAAAACCAACAACTTATCCCCATGTAGCAATACAAACCACCACACCGGCAATTTGACTTTAGACACAAACCAATGCAAACGCACCCGACCTATTCTCACCCTAGCGGATAGGACAACAAAAAGTATTGCACAATAACGAAATCATGAAAAAATCAAGCCAACCATGATATCTCACATAACGATACAAGTATTAATAAAAAAACGGAAATCTTAATTATCAATCCAACAGCCTATTCCAATAGCTAACCTAACGGAGAAAATACTACCAGATCAAGGAAAAAGTCCCCCCCCAAAAAAAAAAAACCCTTGCCCAAAAAAAAGGGCATACCGGACTATCCAACTGCCACTCTGAAGGAGAAGCCCCAATTAGCCCATTAAATTAAAAATAACAATCCCTTGCGAAAATCGAATGGATAATATCCTTCAAACAAACCAAATACACCCACAGGCTTGATTTTCACACTTACAAGAATTTAACCCACTATAAAAAATTAAAATACAAACACAACCTATTAGACAATAGTATACTATACTTACCACTACCAAAGACAGTTGCACTTTCCTATTTATCAAATCCCGTAATTCCCCTTTATAAGGAACAGCTCAAAGCTAAACATAAAATTACTCATCATACAAAGTTAAATCCACTTCACAATTTCACTTACCCAACTGGCCGGACAAAACGAGTCATGCTAAAATTACAGAAACACGTATAGAAATTATTACCTTAATTAAAAATATCTATATAATCATCTTTAACGTTTGGCTAACACCCTTACTTCAATATAACAGCAAAACCCTAGGTTAACCATAAGAAAAGAGGGGCTTACGTTAATGCTTTATTTAGTATCCCTAATAACTAATGTTTATACTTAACAGCAATTTACACAATAGCTTAACTAAATTAAACCACCTCCAGATAGAAGTATCACTTGAACCACTGTTTTAAGAAACACCAATAATTTACCCGGATATATCTTACCCCCAAACAACATTGTTCTGTCTATAAAAACTCGATTCAAATTCCCCAAAACCTAGATAACTACAAATTACAAATCAACCAAAGGAACCAATAAATTTAAATCGCCTATACCGTATTCTGCCACCGCTCTTGAAAGAAAACATAATCCAAGCAAACGATACCAAGAAATATCATCTACGGTAGATGCTCCTTATTCGGGTACTTGACCCTTATAAAGCGACCATGAACGACGAACTACTATTGGCATAAACTGCCCAGCCAAAACCACCAGGCTTCAAACTGGTAACAGTAAACCTGATAAAACTTAAAGACATGCTAATACCAATATGTACTCATAATGAGCCCCCTGTAACTATTACTTACAATAAAGATAATTGGTTACCATCCGCATCTTACGAACAATAACACAGGATAACCGGGTGTAAAACCGCAAACCAACTCAGATACAGGACAAGCACCATCAACGTCAGCAAACCCTCTGTATCCTCTGCTAAGCCAATAAACACCTGTAACGTGAAGGAACCAAACCATGGTTTCTTACGATGCTCAACTGAACTCCGCCAATCGCGCCAGCACACGTGAAAGGCAAAAAGCCATCAACATCTGGCCACAAACTTATTGAAGCCAAACACCTATCTAAAAACTCCGTTTTTTACCTATAGTACAGAACGCGCAGTTTAGCCCAATCATACATTATTAACACCTAAACAAAAAGGCCTAAATAGAATGGCGAATAAAACTAACAAACCTATGGGTACACTTCATGCCATCGGAATGTGTTTCCAACCCTTCTACTCTTTTGAGATACCCTAGAACCGCTTTTTGTTTTAGGCCTATTCTGACATGCTAATCCTCATTAACATTTCCCATCATCAGCAAAATCGCGCTATTTTTAAAACCTAAAAAAAATTACAAAACAAAGTTTTAATAAACTAAACCAAAAATTTATAGTCATAGCTTCTAACTGAAGCCCTCCCCATCAATCCAAATATCTTACTCAATGGATGAAACTGACACAACAAAACCTTAGCGATAGCCTAAATAAAATCACCAGGCAATTTAATTATATAAAAGCACCCACTCTAAGGTCCCTTAAGCTACGCTGATAACTTTAAGCATTACACCAAGCACCGGGAACAGGTATTCAGTGCGTACAAGGGATAATTGGCAATACCCTTTAAAGAACTGACAATAACCGAAAAAAACCCTTTCAACCCCCGGCAAGTTATAACAGGAAATTCTTTCACTCTCAACCAATAACTCTACCCATCCACCACCTCACCAGTTCTTACCCAGTGAAAGAATATGCGCTTACTCCTCGACTTGCTTGGTAAACACACGCGAACTACGAAATTTTACTGGCGCCACCTCCATTCCTACAACTAAGCCTTAAAAATCAAAATCCGAACTAATAAAACTGTTTGAATTCAACAAATCCTTACACCGCCCATCACCATCGTAAAAGCTACAACCAATCAATCCCAATAAGCGACCCTCCGTCACGAAAAGCCCTCGCCCCAACCCACCACACGGCATCTAATCTGCCAACCCAACATAACCTCCCCACAAATTGATCCATCTAGCTAAAATCCGCCCCCACCATATCTTCACAACGATACTTTGCTAAAATATGTAACATCCATCCTCCAATACTGGTCCTCGCCAAGCGTAGTCCAAAAAAAGACCAAACGCATATCTCTAAACAATACCTAATTTGCCAAACCTACCCTTTCCAACTCTGCGCACATACCCACTCATATAAACAGTACCGTTCCAAAGTCCTAAACACTTTACCCGCACTATCTAAGCAAAACTTTCCCCACCATCACACCTAAAAACCAGATTTCCTCGCCTTAATTTAACAGTACTAACAAGCAAAAACCCATCACTACCATTTAAGTACCCGTACAACTGAACCTAACTTACCGGATACTAACCATCTGAAATCTAAATTGCCACAGCAAAAAAAAAAAAAACACCCTAGCGCCTCCAACCCCAACATCTTTCCAACAACAACACGATAGAGAAAGGAAATATACAACAAAACGCCAATAACTTATACCCTTTACCCCCTTGCCAATTTACCATTCACACTACTACTAAACCCCAATAATCCCACCGTCATACCATAAATTCTAAGCAACTTAAGCATCACCTTTAGACCCACACTAACGGAAAAACAGGTACTTAGTTTATGTCGAACCCGAAACCGCTTTCTTAAATAAATCGGTAAAGTTTAGAACCTAAACTACTGTATCAATAAAGGCGTATCACGCCAAAACACTGCCAAAAAAACTATTCAAAACAATATAGAACATACCTCTTTTGGCTACCACCATCAAACACGCCCTATTGGCACCGATCCTCTATCCACAAAAATCCAACTATACAAAAAACAAGTAACTGGAAACGAATGGAAAACCCCCATTTACCAACCATCATCAAATGTGCCGGCACATCCAAGCACCCCCAAATAACACACCCGTTGAAGCTTCATGACAAGTCGCTATATCATTTAAAATGTAGCTTTACCCAGAGTGATGGGCGCCAGTCAAGAAAACCTTTTGGTAACACACAAAACATCTTTTAACTCATCGGGATTGCACATTACAGCCTAACACAAATGCAATCCAAAAATGCTCAGTCTCCGTGTTCCACCACACACCGAAGGAATAAAAAGCAATCAACATCTTCACTCCCTAAAGAACCCGCAAAGAGAAAAACTATATGCTTACAGATGAAAACTTATCAATGCTCCATACCTCGCGTTAACCAAGTTATCTTGGGACGCTTTGCTCACTTAAAATATCGGCCAAACCTTTCAACCCACGAATACCCTTATACTCCCCTGTACCTAAGCTTCACAACCGCTACTTTTAAACAAGCCACATAATGCTGCTTTTATATAAAAATCCAACATCTCCTCTACTCTACTTATCCTATCGCTAAGTTCGTTCGATCAATTCCAACAAAACCTAGAACGAATTAGTGGATAGCAACACCGCTCAGTTAAGACAAAGCTATACCTACTAAACTCCTTTCTTACTTATCTACAACTTTGTTATTTTTAACTTCATAAACAAAAACACATCTCTGAAGGGAAATACAATAGGCATTACCCTAATCAAAAGGCACCAAACAACAAAAACACGTAATACCGCAATCCACCAAAAAAATACAAATTGAAAAACCCAACCACAATCCATGCCAACACGGCAAACCAACCAAATTGTTAGTTAAAACCCATCCATATCTACCTTTTTTTTAATGAAAACCATAAGCCTCACAACACTCACGTCTACCACTACAGTAACAACACCACGAAATTTCCAAAGCTGCCAATAACTGGTGCAAATACCATTTGAACTCTTCCCTTTTCTCCTACCGCGCACCGACTTTGCCAAGCCTCACTTACCCGCACACAACAAGCTTCTCACCCTCACACTAATACCCTCAACTTTACCCACACAAACACAAGGCTTTTCCTTCACACGTTATGCTGCTGTCCTTCACCCTCTATTCGGAGTATCTCGCGCGTTTACCCGCTCGCCTTCACTTCTCATCTTCCATAACAATGCGTCACATATCTTAAATTTCTAACTAAAATAACCTAATACCCCAAGGCCCCCGCCTCATAATACCGGGCAACAGAATGGTAAACACATCACTTCCAAGTTATCCATTCATTTACCCATTCGGAAACGGCATGTTTCCCAACTGATCTACTGCAAATACATCTCATTCCAAGTCAGTTTATAGGCAAACCCGAAATACAGACCCACACGAAATAATATACTTAATCGCACTTTCCGCACATCTACCTTTCTCAAAAACTCGCAAAATCCCAAAAAGGCCACATAAAATCAATCCGACCTTTGACTGAACTTACGAAACTTCACACATAACACGCCACAAATATTCACTTTTAAAACAACACAAAACACAAATGAATGGTTGGGGCAAAAATATATCGATAAATTCCATGTTTCACCTTACAACAATGTCAAGCTCCCAACACTTACACTTGCAAAGTATTAACAACCAAGTTACACCAATGTTCAATGCTGATAAGTAATAAACAATAGCTATTACGAACCATAAAAAATAAACCATAACACCCTCTATTCCCCTTATGTTAAAAAACTAGTTTCTGTACATACTTAAATAAAAGATGTACAAAAACCCAGAATAACAAAATGAATTATCCCACCCACCTCACATAAAAATCACCAACGTAAAACAAATTCATCCATACGACTGTCAACATTTAAGCCACTTGACCACATGTTGGCTCCACAATGCTAACATAAAAACTAAGATTTAACTTTAGAATAAAGAATTCCCCCTAAATTTATTCCCTCGACTCAAAATTTATAAAGGCAAATTACGCAAATTGAATAAAACGGAAATCACAAAAACTCTTGTTAAATGGTAAGTAATACTAAACAACTCAAATTTCCTAAATAAGGGTCGGGTTGGGTATCCTCAATTTTAATAAACTGTTAAATTCACTTGTCCTTGACAAAACCCACAATATCTGTTATCGTTCCAAACATTATATCTAAAATCGATTCATCCCAAAACGCATAAATAAATCTAAATATAACTAATTGCATTCTCTCCAAACAATCAAAGCCTCGTAAAAAATCGTAAGCCCTAACATGACTCGGGATCAGCTAGCCTCTCTTCCGGATTAGTACGCTACTGAAAATCGACTTAACGGCCACTCATATACATAACATTTCCTTCTTTTTTCTAATAACCTCCTCATCTTAATGTAATATCCAATCCCTGACTCTATATACCATAATTTCGCTACCAATTACCACCACCAATCACTTTTTTGCTATCCCTATCCGAAACCTAGTCGCAAAGTACATCTCGCTTTACAATACTCAAAACCCAATTCTTGTTGTGGTCGATATACATAGCACTACCAAAATTGCTTGCGTTACAAGGCCCTCTTAATCCCTGGATACACATTCCTTTCGCAAAATTCCCTTTATAAATCGCAGTAGCTGACAATTAACTCACCCAAGGTCCTTTGGCTGATCTGATTGTACAGCATAAAAACATATTTGTAATCCCCTCGCGCAAGTAATAGTCCACGCAAACTCTCTATACATCTAACGATACAAAGCCATTGACTAACATCGCAATTGTCAACCAGTACCTGCACCAAAAAATAATTTTCACATTACCACAAACACCAAAAATTGGTTACAACCCCTTACTGCTACCATATCAGCGTAATATTTCGTAATAAACCAAAAACTCAAATTTAGCAAATAATCACATTCTCCAAAAAAACACGGTTTTTCTTTAAAAATAAGCAAAAGTATTGTAAACACTAACAAACACTTTCAACCTTACAAATCATCAGACTGCTTTGTAAAGAAACTCTGTAATGCCCAATTCAAATCTAAAACCGCATCAATATACCGAATCGGCAGCTCTGCTCACCCAATAACGATCGCATTCCTAAAACTACAGTAACACGCAATATTTTTCCTTGTACGTTAAAACCTTACTTCACCTATCCATAATCACACAATTCACCGGGGAATTAAATACTATCCTTCTCTCGCGATAGAAACAATAAATCAGCTCCCATTTTTACTATCAACTCAACAAAGTCATACTCCAAAGATACAATTCTACCTTGATAATCCTTTCGACAATTTACCGCAATCCAATGCATCCCAACACACTCACGCCTCATCTCGTTATATGCACTAATACAAATAAACAAAAAATTGGGTAGCACCCGATCATTAAAATTTCAAAGTTAACCAACAATATCGCTTCCAATCTATCGCGCGCATAAACGCGAATCAGCTCACATCCTGCTTTAAACTCCACACAATTCCATCTTCAAGATAAGTACTTCAAATTTAACGGGAGGCTTCAAGGCGATACCACATGATTCATCTTACCTCCCAGCTTTCCATTAGCCACAACCACGGAACTTTCTACAAATTCAATCATTTTGATGACCTAGTACTTTGCGCAAAAACGTGAAGTGCAAAATCCACAAGTAAAAAAAACATAAATTTTAATAATACGCCGTAATGATTAAACATCAGCTTGGTCCGGATTTAAGTTCTGTCCTGGCCCCCAACTAATAAATTCCCGCAAAAACAAGTAAAGCGTTAATCCCCAATGGGCTTAGATAACATTAAACTAACGCCCCAACCCAATTCTTAATCCGAGCAGACAAACATCACTTGAAACATCGAGTGAAATCAAACCAGTCAAAGTAACAACATCGATCAACAAGAGCCCAAGGCTTACTTTTGTGATTTTCCACCACACTAGACAACAAATATTCATCCAGAAAACTCTTGCTAAAAACCAGCACCTGTAAACACCACGGCTATAAAGGTACAAGTCAACCAAGCCAGATACTAAAAATCGGCATGCAACTTTATACCTCTTCATCCCAAACACAATGTTACGGCAGTTCTTAAGGCGTGCAGCACCAGATTTTTACCCGCATATTACTCAGGATCCGTGATTCCAAAATCCATCAATGTTGTTTTTCCAAAACAGCTGAACCTCACCTTAGGTAGCCTTTTTACTTTCAACAAACACAAAAACAACTTAAAATACTATTGAAAAAACTTCCTTGAACACCTGAAACACCTCAAGCCTAAAACAAGAATCGACCCGATCTATCCACACAACGAACTCCGAATTTACACCATCACGGCATCACCCTACAGGTACAACCTACTTATAACCACAATCAAACAGTATACGGCTCACAAATAACCAAATAAATTAATTAAATCATCTTTTTTGATAAAATAGACTAATGACGGATACCAATTACAACAACTTTTCAGCTATCCTATTGCCGAAAAAGACCCAGATTCTTTCCCAAACAATTCCCTGCCCACAAAACCTTTGCAAGGCTGAACGGGTCACCTCACATTCTATTACAGGCGAAAGTAGTCAAATCGACTTTGACAGAAACAGATACCGCACAACAACCAACCCAACCCCTACCTAAAAACTCCCCTGAATTCATGTCATAATGCGGATCCAGGATAAAGTTGCGACTGGCACGTGATTGCACAAGACAATAAGTCTGAAAAGCCGAATTCATCCCGCCAATCAAAAAATTGGAACAGTTCCCTAAATACCCGCCGGGACTTGTAACAAAGAACGTATCAGTAAACAATCAAAACAACGCCATCCCAACTCACATCCCAAAGCTACCCACCCCAACTTGCGACCAAATTATACCACAAATACCATCGTTTTCCCGGGGCTGTAACCCCAAGAACATTTAAACAATATGATGACAATCGTAAACATGCCGATGAAAATCAAAACCCACTCTCAACCACTTAGGAACGATACACAATATACGCAAACAACCGTAACAAGCATGAACCA
>Ga0163217_1064446_pt1 | contig 10960 bp, 10 predicted proteins | sample SynspAceP_FD_185933 | JGI IMG/M metagenome (GOLD analysis project Ga0163217, IMG submission 185933) | Saline lake microbial communities from Ace Lake in Antarctica - Synechococcus sp. Ace-P (PacBio error correction) | ecosystem: Environmental > Aquatic > Non-marine Saline and Alkaline > Saline ...
AGAAGGCCCAGGGGAGAAAAAAAATAAACCGACGGTGGGTCGGGCCAGCAAAAAATACGAAGCCGAAAACTCCGCCCGAGGGCGAGTTTTTTTTCCTCCACGCTCGCCCGAAAACTTCCCGCGAAGCTTACCGAGGACTTGAACCTGGGAGCCAGCCCTTTTGCCCTGGACGCCTTCCCCTTTCCTCCAGTGAGCGTGACCCGCACTCGTTTGAGATTTTGCGAAGGCCCGGGGAATTTTGGAGTCAAACGGGTTCAAAAAAACGCAAATTTGAAAACCCGTGTCCGGCCTCCTTTCCCCGGCTTGCCGACCTGAGGCGGGTGAAACGTTACCTCACGTTTGAGAACCCACCCCGAATTTACCTGTTATTTTCTTCGACGGATCCGTTCCCACCGGTTTTCTTTGACGCGTTCTCAACCACGATAACAGCCGATGCCCCGTCCCGCGCTTCCGCCACTGCGATCGACCCGCCGACCCGGACGGGTAACGGTTCGCTCGACCTCGACATCGAACTCAAAACACCGCTGCGGTGTTCGCTCCCGACAACATGTTCCGGATTTACAGAGCGAATCCCGCCGACGATCGACAGCGCGATCCGGTTGCAAGCGGCCAAATGGATAACGATCGTTACATCGTCGCGTCGCTGACGATCGATTGTTTGTTGCCGACGCTGGGCCGGTTTTGTCACTGGGGGCCTCGTCCAGCGAAGAACGCAACCAGGGGCGCCGCGATGTACAGACAGGGCCAGTACACCGCCGCAATGGATGTCAATATCAAAAGCGATCGCGGTCCAATCCGGCTGACCCCGGCGGTAACTGACAACCTCGCACGCGACGACGCACCGACTGGGAAATCAACGTCAAGATCCGAACCTGATCGGCAAGCGAACGTTGTAAACAACCAATGCCCTCGATCAACGAAATCCCAATCACATCGGATTGCCAAAAACGTGGTTGGCGGTGTTCTGTAGTTGGAGATTTCGGTGACGTCCCCTTCTGTGCGTTTCACGTTTGTTATTTGAAGAACCTTGTGGTCATCAAAACCCCTGCGTTTTTTCGCCGAATCCTTCCAATCGTCTGTATCTGAACTGTGCTGCGCCTGTTACGAGTGAGTTCACTGGCCGAACGTGACCCAAATCGGCCTTGATAGTATTCTTTCGAGATGTCTGCTGTTATGATCTAACTCGATGTCCGAACAACCCGCTGGTGCTTTGGTCTGGTGCACTTGGTCCTCGTTTGTCGTGAGAATTCTGATCGGTGATGCCGGTTCAGGCATTGCAAAACTACCAACCGGGCGTGCAACTGGCGCGGACAACTCGGCCCGAACGCTCCATGCGTACGAACGCGTGTGCCGCCTGAGTCGGCAGACTCAAACTCCCGCCAAACGACGCACATGACTCAACAACTTTTTGCCGGGTGGTGGTTGCGGGTGTGTACTTTCATTATGGCAGTCTGTCTGGAGCTTGGCTCTCTACGCCGTGATGCTAATTGCGCCGGTCAATTCTAATTTATAGCGTTGGTTTTCGAAAATGTGTCTTTGCTGGTTGTCTTTGCCTGTCTGTTGCGCTTCGCTTGGTGTACGGTTTTCTCTTTTTAGAATCTTGTTGAATTTTTTCTTCTGTCTTTTACACGCCTTCCAACGTGTTTTTCTTTGCTGGGTGTATGCTGGTTTATTTCAGCCGGCAATTAATTACCCGAACCTCTAATACCGCTTAGTGACGAGGTTACGAGTCCCCCAGAATCAAAGGACTCGTGAGCCTCCGTTCGAGAAGCGGCGTCATCTACAGGGGTACCGCTCGGGTCACGAAAACTCGGTTCCGGTTGCCAGACGATACAGTAAAACGGGTCGGCAATATCTTCGATCGGTTCCTAATCCGAGGAATCTGATTGGTAACAACGAACTCAATACGGAGAACTTCTGCGTGACGTCGAGAACTCGCTCATTGCGCGCCCGATCGTTGTCACGGCGAGCAGTAGGACGTGGCGCGTCGCACGGTAAGCCGCCATGCCGACCGGCGATGTTCGATCGGCGTATCGTCGAGTATACCTCCGATACGTCGACCCAAACGGACCTCAGCCGCTTGCATTCCTGAATCCAATACACGCCCGGTCGTAACATGTTTGCCGATTTGCGTTTGTGGATCATGCTGCGCGAGCGAGGCTCTGCTCCGTCGCTCAATGTTCCCACGTCACGGAGCGTCTTGAGTTCGTGATCGCGTTCAAACCGGACGGGCGGCGGCATAGTCCCTCTTCGACGATTCAATCGCGTGGCCACGAGAACGTTTGACTGGGTCAGATAGAACCGCACACGAAAATGTGATTCGGCGCCCACTGTTTGTAGGAAGATCGCGGGGTGATTGCGCGAGACGGCGCTCAGTTTCTTTGTCCATCGTTCCGTCTGCCGGGAGCCTCAGGTTCGATCTTATCACCGGCCTTCTCAACTGCGGGCACCGGTGTGATATTTGTATTGAGGCGTAGCGTGTCTTTCGCATGTTGCTAACTGTTCAGGATCACGCCGATGCCCGCCGACTGACGACGTCGGTGGTGCGAACGATGTTGATCGGCGCGTGCGGTGGCGAGGTAGTATCCGCCACCCGCACCGATTGGTGCATCAAACAGGCGATCACGGGAAAGTAATCCCGACTCCGTTTCAACCCGCGCCACATTCGTTGGCGACGAATGTCGGTCGCGGTTGACGCACGCGCCGGCGCTGTTTGATCGTAGACCTGACGGCGGAGAATGCTGGGTATCACACTCGATCAGGACGCTCTTCGCGAAACAGCGCGACCGGTTTCAACGCCATCGAGTTCAGGCCGCTGAACATTGCGAATTGAACGATCAGCCCGTCAACGTCGAGATCGCAATGCGGCCACTGCCAGACGTGATCGTTCGAATCGACGAACGACGGCGCGGATTCGGCCAGTCCGCCGTGTTATCGGCTGAGCGTACTGACCGTGCCATCTGCCGACCATTTCGATAGTTCGCCATCGACACCGCATTCTCCACCGAGAATCCATCTTGCCCGCCGACCGAGCGCTCGGCATCGGTGTGTGACAGCCGGTGAATGCGCGATTTGCGAGACAGCCAGCAACAGCGAACTGCGATCGAACGGCAAACCGAAAAAACTGGCGAGCTCTCGTGGAGCATAGTCATATCGGAATCCATTCGAATGGAAATGTCATTCGCCCCGATCGAGTTCAGGTGCCCTAACTGCGGTCGATTCAGTTGCACATGAGGCAACGCAAAGCAGGACAGAGACTGTTCTTGAATTCGGACATCCGCTCCCCGGCGGTTTGCCTAACCCAAGTCCGAGACAAAGTCCGCACACCGGATCCATCCGAAAGTGATCGCTGAAACAAGCGACAATCCAAAACCCTAACCGTTCTATCATTGACTCCCGAAAAGCAAAACAATGCGATCCCACCTGACCAAAGGCCGACCGAAAACGCATCCCGAGACCGAAACCCAGCGTCAGACGCTGCAAGCGTTGTCGAGCAGGTTTTGTTCGTCGGAGGCGCCAATATGTGGCACTCGTGTTCACAATCCGAAAAAACCTGGTCATGTGCTGGCGATTCGAGGACGGCCTGAAGTTGATGGAGCGCATTTCCAGTGCTCAACGCCGGAGCAAATCGCTCGAGATCATGAACGACGGCCGGAGCGACGCGTTCGCTCGTCGGCGGAAAGAGGTCAGCGTATAGGTGTTGGCGTACATCTGACCTCGGGATTGCGCAACGCAATCCGACATCGATTTTAGCAACAACACTGCGGGCAAATAGATGATCCGCGAAACGCGGAGAAGTATCCGGGTAGAGGAAGTGAATCCCGATGGTGGGAAAGCTATTAAGAATCGGGCAATCTCGTCCAACGATGAATCTCGTTAACAGACTCGGGCGGCGGAATTCGGCAACGAGACCCATGGCACGCTCTCAGCGTGTTTCGAGGTCGCGCGGTTGGAGGTGCTGCTTGCGGCGAAGTCCGTTGCCAGCAACGAACATTTCCAACGACTCCTCACCCCCTACCCAGAAACAAACATGGTATCTCCCGCTGGCTGCACAGTGTTTCTACCGTGGAGGCGGTCTACTGTGTGAGTTTTTTGTCCACTAGCGACTCGTTCCGGTATCGGGGAGTGGTCGTGTTCGTGTGCCCGGGCCTCGCGCAGGTTGGTCCCTAGCTTGTACGAACAACTGCCGCCGTTTCTCGTGAAAACTGCCTCGCAGCTGCTCAAGGAAATCGACGCGCCATCGTGGCTTTTCCGGACATGCCTTGTGTAACACTCTTTGGCCCCCATCCTGAGCAGAACGAAGACTTATCCAGAACGAAAAAACCCACCATGACTGTTCCGTGATCGCCTCGAACGTGTCTCGTACCGGGTCGATTCGCAATCGGTATCCCTCGCCACTGAGCGTGACTTTTCTTGGCACGGGCCTGCTCGCCCCTGCCCCACCACACGGGCCCAAGAATCGGTTGGTCGATATTTTCCCGAAGCGGCAAAACAGGCTGCATGCCTGCCGACGGCGATGGTCGAAACAGATCCGAGAAAGTCGGGTCCCGAAATGCTCAATCAAGAATCATGTCCAAAAGGCGAACTCGCGGTCGGCCGATCCGCTGGTTGTATCGTCTGCCACACGGCCGACGCCGACGAAACCAAAGACAAAGACATCGCGCATGTGAGGCGACGATTTCTATCCCGACCCTGGCAGTGCCTGGATCAACGAAGACACCTGCGGCCAATGCCATCCGAGCAAGTCGACATCAAGGTGCAGAGTCTGATGAATGACCGAAGCCGGAAAAGATCCAAGGCACCGTGTTTGGTCGCTTCAGGCGCTCTCAACCGGATACGAACATAATATACGGCAAACCTACGTCCGTCCGAGAATCCGTCCAACCCCGACGACCGACTCGGCACGGTACTATCTACCGCGCCCTACATTGCAAGCGTTTGAAAGAACTCGAAAACGAATGTGTTCGTCCGACCGACACGTAACCCTTGCCCGATGCGGTCGGATTCGATGACCTCGATCGATTGAAACGATAACCCCACTCCGCCGCGTTCACCTACTCCGTCAAGAATGCAATCGCTGCCATCACGCGCGTCAAGGACGCCGCCCAACTGGCGATTCCGCGGCAGATGGGTGTTGCTCCCTCGTGCCCACATCCGTACAGGCAAACGAGGGTTTTGTACGAAGGCCAACGGACAAATCGATCCCGACCGGACGGAGCCCGGGCACCCGCCTGACGCACCCAAATCCAAGCCACTCGCGAAGCCACCGTGACCGTAACGCGTCAGCCTATGCAACGGTCTCGCGTGGAAACCTTGCACACCTGTCACAACCAGGCGAGAACGGTTCGGCGTGTCTTTCCAAGGGCTGAGGAAATCGCCCATAAGCATCTCGGCCGTTTCGGCCGAAGAACGGCAAGCGATCAACCGAAAATGCATACCAAACATACATCCGTCAATTGGAGCAGGAACACCATTATGCAGAAGAAGGGATTGAAGTGCCAAGATTGCCAACACGTCGATCGCGTTCATGGGAGTGACGGAATTTTTGAATCCCACACCTGCTCGGCCGCCGTCCAAATCGAAATGCTCGACTGCCACGGAAACGCCGGATAAATAACCGCCTGCGGAGCTGCCGTTTCGTTACATGGACATTCGACGTATGCCCCGCTGAAGGCGGCCCCGCGGATTAGCCCCCCAAGAGCAATTTGCCCCGTCCGACGACTGGGCCGGGTACGCCAGAAAAGAAGACGGTTTCCTCCCTGACCGCTCGCGGCAAATCCTTTAAAGAAGTCGTTCGCCGACGGTGACTGAGATCATCGTCTACACCGCCGATGGCAAAGTACATACCGGATGAAACGTCTGAGAAACTCGTCGAGACGAAGAGATCAGCACCCGGTGGTTTGGTCGCTCATGCAAGGCGGTCTGCGAAACACGCTCGGAAACAGAATGGAATGCTAATAGCCTGTTCACGGCGAAGTTTGGACGCCGCAGTGCTACGGTTGCCATGGTGAAGGTCGACTACCAGCCAAAAGGACCAGTGCCCCGAATGCGACGAGATCCAAAGTCGATTCGATTGGTTCGCCCGCCGTCCGCAAACACATGCAGCCCGAATTCCGAACCCAAGACGTGAAGGACGGAGTTCGACACCGTCACTCCCTGGCAAGGTTACGAGGTCGCTCGTAACCTGCCGTTGGGAGGAACCGATGATGGGCGTCAACGGGAAGGCCGCGTCACGCCACGGCGCCCGGTGGCACCCCTCGGTCACGATCAATCGGCCCTGACGGAAAAACGATTCTGTCTCACCAGAACCACATTTCAAAACGCCCGCCGGGACCCTGAAGGACCAAGCGGGCGGGGCGGGCAGCTCGCGATCGGACAGTTGAGCCGACGCAGCCTGCAACACGATGAAAACCAAGAACGCGCGAGCTGCGAGTCGTGTCACGCGTCTCGACAAAGCCGTCGGTCTCGCAATCAGCGCACGCCGGCCGTGGGGATCAACGAAAAGTCGTCGACAATCGAAACGAGCCGACGGAACGGTGTATCCAAACGCGCCCCAATCCGCAGTGTTCGTGCAATCGAAAAACCCCGAACACGATTGGTCTCAAATGCGTTGACCGCGGATGGCAATAAAACTCCCCATCCCCCCCCCCCCCCCCCGTCGGTCACCACGGAAACTCCTCGGCGGCGCTCAACCAAAGAAGGATCGACTATTCAACGCGAGGGAGCTGCATCCTGTTCACAAGAGACCCGAAACCTCCGGGTGGCCCCATCAATTTTGTACAAACAATCGCCAAATCAAACCGGCCAATTGCCCTTAAGACGACGAGCAGCACGCCGGTTGGTCAAAAGATCGTGTTGTTGTCCGCGTGTGCAAGTCCTTCGCGGCGCCATGAATCATTCCTCGCCGGCGGTGTGCCCGTTTGGCGCATGGTGCGACGACGACGGGCCCGAGTTCGGTAAATGAGTCCCTTGCGACGCCCGCGTCGCGAAAAGGGCGCCGGATTCCAGCCTCGAGACGACGCGGAGCCCTCGTGGTACAGCCAAAAACAACGCCAACCTACACACCTTCCAACCGCTCCCGTAAACGCGCGAAAGTCTCGAGCTAATCGATACCCGGGCGCACTCGGTCCGACGGCCGGCCACAGACGATGGTTTTGCCCGCCCCTCGATGCGCACGTAAACTGTTTCGAGTTTTTTTTCGATCTGTCCAATCTGCCTTGGCCGGCTGCGTCGCGAAACCACATAGGAAATCACGTACGGTAGTCGTACAATCCCGATTGTTGCAGTAGACCGGCGGATACTGATTCAACAACGCGTCGCGGTCACTCCCTCACGGGCCATGCCGGCACCGCGCGGCGCGGCTGAAATGAATCGCCGATCCTCGTCTTCCCATTCAAGCCACCTCACACAAGCCGGGTCGTGCCGAGTTTTGGCGAGGGAACGATCGCACACGCAGCCGTCGCGACGACGCAATCCGGGGCGTAAGACGCCCAGCATTCCGCCCGAATCGATCACGTCCGGGTCGATTCCGGCTTCATACCCTCTGCACGTGACGAACACGTCGACGTCCTCGTTGCAACACGCAACTGTCGGCGATCCGGTCGGTCCCCGCTCCGGCACTCACAGCTCGTCATCGGGCTGCACCGCCGAACGAAACCAAATCCACCTCCGCGACGTCCGCGGTCGTCCGCGCGCGGACCAGGATCCGGTCCGTCACGCCGTCACCCAGGCTTTCGCCGATTCGTAGGTGTGTTGCAAAACGAATTTTCCCGCAGCCCGTAACATTTGTTTTTCACTCAAACGGCTCGACGTACCAACCGAGCGCGGAATCACGATCATCACCGTCAACCGCTTTCCTCCTTCCATCTCCTTCATCGGGCTTTTCCTTCATCGCCAGAATCATCCGCGGTGTCAATGAGCAATCCTCACATTCAATCCGGAGCGGCATTCTCCGGAAGTGATTCAAGCAGTAGAAACGACAGTCTGCATTTCAGACATCGTTCGATTCAAGCTCATCACATCGGGGTCGAGCCCACCTCACGCCCGCGAAACAGGCATGAGGGTGCTATCTTTATGCAATCCTTCTTTCTTTGTTTTCATCCTGCGAATGCAGGAAAAGAAAAACACATCCCGTAAAAAAACTTTAACTCAACAATGACTTTCAGCTACGGAAAATGTTTGAGACAGTCGCCTTTGGCCACTGTCATGCTTCTCTTGAATCACAGGGCAACTTGCTAGCGTTTTCAAAACACTACTCCGATAGCTCACAGAGCGATGATGCATGCCGGGCAGGAAGTTGGACGGTGGGAGAGAACGTTGGACCAGTTTGCCACGATTTTTTTACTGCACGCGTGTTGATAGACTCGTCGCATTGAAACGCGAGGTCGCATCGTCGCCAGCGATTGACAACGGAGAGCGTCTTGAAGAAAGGAAAGACTTTCATGATGTCGCAGTTTGACAACCCGATTGGGCAAAACACCAGGTTTTGAAATTGGACGAGTTTCTCGATCCTCTCCTTGGTTTGATGATGAATTTCTTCGTGTGGGATGATGGAATCGGACATCATCGCGGTCGGTCGCTTGGGCTCAGGAAATAGCCGAAAGTCGCCACGTGAAAGTCATGGAGTGGCCGACGCGGGTGATTGGCAGCCCGTCCCCGCACCGGGAAGGAGCCCGTTCGCCGAAAGAGGCTCCCCGATCTCGGTGGTCGGGTACGTTCGACAATTGCCATCCTCTTCCTTTGTGCCGTGCCTGGTTCCTGTTCATTGCAGGCTGGATTCGCGATGTGTTGAGGTGGGACGGACTGAAACTCCGCCAAAAACACCGTCAAGAGTCGAGGAACGTGATGACCTTTCGCTCGGTTGTGCTTTTTATTCTCTTCTGTGGGTTTCGGATCATGTATCCGACGCTTTATCATGAGCGATAACGGACGCCGAGAACGTCAGCAACAGTGTTCTGCATTCCGCGGTTCCGGTATCTATTGCGAGCGACGAATCTCTGGTCGAGCACGTTCTTCGCCTGACAGTCGATTGGTTTTTCCAAGCGGTGTTTTGGCGCGACCGCAGCACGATCGCTCGGGTGCCGTCGCCGTGACGAATGAAATTCACAGCCTACCTGATTATAGCGCGATCTTGACCGGCTTGAATTACACCGGTCAGTGGTTATTGGAAATGGGGTGGTGCTGGATCGCCGATTGGGGTTGCCAGGATTGTGCTGGTTCATAAGCGTGTGTTCCACCGGTGGGGCGTTTTCGTCGCCGTCCTCGCGGAGCCATCTTCCTCGGCCCCGATTGGGTCGCTACACCGCCGACGGAAAATGCGGTTCCCTTACGGGGCACAACGGTCGCTTTTGCGGCGCCTCGGTGTCCTTCATCTTGCTGGGGTGGGGCTGGTAACGGTTTTAATCCTGGTAGTCCTCAGCTCGCCTTTCTAAGGTACCGGTGACCATCGACCCACCGTTCTGACGCAGTCCAACCACCACGCGCCGCCGCCTGCGGGTGCTTGTCCCGTTGGCCCACGCTTCGTCGGCTGAAACAAGGAATTATCGGCAAGCCCGGATTTTACCGATGAGTCTTAAACGGTCGGCGCTCGGCGTTTGGGTCGGCATCACGTAACCCTGTTTGGGTGATGCGTTCGGCAAACATGATGGCAATTGTGGTTGGCGGTACTTGCTGGCGTGCTTTGTCGTACTGAAGCATCGTGGCTCGGATAAAGCCGAAAATCGACGAATCCCGCTCGGTGGCCGTTCCCCGTACAGCGGCCGGTTTGTGGCGTCTGGGGTTGCATGGACGATGGGCATCTTCCCGTGAACACGCACTTCCCTGGACCGGGCGTTCGAAGTTTTTGTACCTAGAATCGCCGTTTGGATACGCTCGCTATCTGTGCCTGGCCTTCCTGACCATGGTCGATTGTGGTTCGAGTGCTCAAGCGTCGGCACCTCCGCGTTACGCCGAAGATAGAGCAGCCGGTATTGGATATCCAGCGAGCATACGGGTATGCACGCGTAATCCTGCGACGCGATCACCGGCGGTACGATCACCCGTGAGGAACCGTAGGAACCTGCCCCACTGCGTGCGATCGTCGTCGAATGCCCGTTACGTCATCGCGGCGTCGCAGCCCGCGTTGGACTGGCTAATGATGATCTTTCCGCCACGTCGTTGTTCGGCGTGTTTCGGTCACCGATCTTCTCCGGCTCTTGCCTGGGCAGAGAGAAGGCTCCAAATGGCCTGCGGCGAGTGTCCGCCTCACTCGTCGTAGGTCTGGGGGTTTTGATCGGGGAACGTTCGCGTCTTTTTGATTGATTGTGTCCGATGAGTCGATTTGATGAGTGGCATCCGCGTTTGGAGTGCCGACCGCGTACGTAGCCCTGACTCCCGAGTCGGCGTGAAAGGGGCAACGATACTCGAAGTCAGGAGTCGGCTACGTCAAGGCGAAGCTTCCCCGAGTACACGCTTCGGTGATTAAATCACGGCCCGTTCGCAAACCGGGCCGATTGCCCAAGGCCTCATTCCTACGCCTCCACCGCTCGTCAGTGTATCTCGGCGGAAATTCGAACCAGGCGGACGTTTCTAGACGGGAAATTCTTACGAACGATGAAACCAATCATTGCTATCATCCCAACCCTCAGGCTCGACGCCGTCAAAGAGGCCTACGCGGATTTGAAGTCCCCGCTTCACCGTGAATTGATGCCAAGGCTTCGCGGCAACGAGCGGCCAAAAACCGGCGGCATCCGAGGCCGCGACACGGATCAATCTGCTCCGCAAAGTTCCAACTGCAAATCGGCGTCAACGTGAAGAATTGTGGCAGGCCACCGATCGAACGCGATTCTCGAAGGCGGACGCAGCAGCGATCAAGGCGAATTCGGAAGACGGCAAAATTCTTCCGTCCTCCGACCCATGGACGACTGCGTCCGCATCCCGCACCGGCGAACGCGCGGAACGAAGCGATCTAGAACACCTCCGT
>Ga0163217_1075442_pt1 | contig 10959 bp, 5 predicted proteins | sample SynspAceP_FD_185933 | JGI IMG/M metagenome (GOLD analysis project Ga0163217, IMG submission 185933) | Saline lake microbial communities from Ace Lake in Antarctica - Synechococcus sp. Ace-P (PacBio error correction) | ecosystem: Environmental > Aquatic > Non-marine Saline and Alkaline > Saline ...
TTCCCAAAAGGAAGAGATTTTAACCGGCAAAAAATTAAGGAAAAAGTTGCCCGCCCGATCCAAAAATTTATAATGGCCCTAAAAAAAAATGGCAATTCAATGATAAAACTTAAGGAATACTTTTAAAGCTGTCTTTTACAGAATGGGGGGAGTAACGTGTGAAAAAAAATACTTAACGAAGCCATTTGGGCTTCTATCCTTCCTAAAGTTAACAAATATTGGGTTTAAGTAAATTTAAACTTAATAATAAAAAAATTAGAATAATACCACACGGTAATGGTGTTTTTGGATTGTTACAAATTTTTTGTATTTTTTTATACCAGCGAAAAAGGTTTTTAAGTGTTTTAAATTTGGCTCCATGAATTTTTTTTTTTTTTGGACGAAATTTAATATGCACTTCAGCATCTATATCTTAATTTTTTTTACCACAACTTCCACCTACCTATCACCACCCATAGGGGTGCCACCGTACAAAGCTTCAAACCCTGTAGAAATTGATGGCTTTTGGGGCTTCTGTTTTTTTGCTGAAAGCTAATTGCTACAAATATTTTCACGCCAAAGTCGCTGATCGGAGAAGAAAAAGTAACTCCATACACGCCAACATACATTTCACTACTCAATAATCAAAATAAGGAGGACTGGGTATATGCATTGGTGTGTATATATATAAGGGCCCAATAAAACCTTACTCAAGTTGTTTCACTCTTTGGGCAAAACCTTTTTCAATTGCTGTCTGAACGATTTCCCGGATATCATTTAAAACCCCTTGGAAAACCACCTAAGAATCCTAACAGAAATTCGGGGGGACTCTGCCATCGAGGTAATTGGGATTTTAATTGTCCACCAACCCACCCAGCCAATAAGGTTCGAAGTTCTATAAAGGCATCTTCGGGGGTCCATGTGCCCCCGGAAACCAATCTTTTCATAGAGTCTTCCGTATTATGACGCAGTAAGATCCCACACCGACTGCGCTTTTTGCCAGGAATCCCCTAAGATCCCCCGTTGTTCTATTGTTATGTTCCAAGAATAATTTCATAAGTATAAACTTTGCCAATCGTTCCGAGATGAACAGATTCGCTACATTCCCATTACAAATTCTCCACTCTTCAGGAACTGTTTTTGAAAACCCAGGAATTTCCTTTTTCCAAGGGCCTTCGAATAAGGAGTAAAAGTTTTGGTCCTCCCAAGGTTATTAGGGTGCGGTGGGTCATTAAAGAATGGGTTTTAGATTTGATAAATCTTTGGTAAAAAGTGATATAATAAACATCCAAATATTTTCTATCGGAACAATCGAGAGATTAGGGGGAAAATATTAATGAGGAGAGACAACAAGCATTCCGAACGCGTTAATTCATTTTATGCTTTGTTAGTTGTCTCTTTTCGTTAGACCTGAACCTTAAACAACACCTCCCCGCACACACTCTCGCGGGGTATCGAAAAAGCAGAATTGCCCAGCAATCCATGACCCAACACCGGGAAACTCATTATATTTTTGGGATTTACCCCCGCCGCCTTTTTAAGTGGGCGGTTTTAACATATTCGTGGAAAAGTCAACCCAGGAACCGTTTTTATCATTTCACCATGAAAAAAGCCCATAGGGGGCACATCAGAAATATTTTTTTTTGGCAGATTCAGGATTACCCTCCAGCCACAGATGGGTATGGCTGCGGCAAACCATTTGAGGGTGGGGTTAGGATGTAATGCCAGGGTTACATAAAGGGATTGACCGTAATAATAGCGTCTAGTGGTATCTATATTAAAAGTTTCTTCTTCCAAGGCAGATATGGTTTTAAAAAAAAACTAAAGAATTCAACATTGGGTTGATTATATCTTCCTCGTGCAATCAGGCCTTCTCTTTCCAATCTTTCCCAAGACCTCCCCATCAGCGCCCAGGTGGACCATTGGCGGCCACATAAATAAAAAAAGCAGGGTCAATTTGTTTTCTATTTTCTAAAGTGGACAAACACTGTTGCTGCCTTTTAGAACCCCGCCAATTGCTTGATATTTAAATCCTGTACCCCGCCCTGCTCCTGCCGACAACCATCTACCAGGGGGTACCTGGTTTATTGGGATTGGGTAATCCCAAAGCATAACAAGCGATATTGCATGGCGTAATCTTTCCTGCAATGTTGGACATAGGTTCTTCCGCTGAAGGCAATTTCAGCCGTTTTAGGCACCTTGTCTGGGATATAACGATTTTGGTTTACACCAAAAAAGCTGAATATGGCCAACTGCATTTATCAATATTTTTTAAAAACTTCCTATTTTTTCCTTTTATATTCCTTCTTTAGGGAACTTCATATTGAAACTAACTTCCTTGGTCATTTAATTTTCGGCTAGTTTTTCCGGGTCTCATAAAGTAATTTCCCTTTTCATCATAATGTTGAAGAGATTGGCCACTGAATACCTATCCTTTCTTGCACTGGGTAACAGACAAAAATCCACCACTTGCAGAACTCCTGATTCCCTTGAAATATAGAATTGCCTTATCAATTTATGCATCGGCGATTCGGGATCTCGCTGCGCGCGTCCAGGGCCGTGATTGTTATTCTACCAGGGAAAACCTGTTAAGACAATTTCTCAAATGCCACTCGGGTGCGATGCGTGGTATTGCCAATGCCTGTCCGGCCACATTATGATACTGAAAGATTTGTTATCCTGAGAAAAAACCCATGTATTCACCCAACCCATTTGAAAATTGGCTTCTCCCTAATACCTGAAACCTCATGATTTACAGATGATTATCCTGTTTTGTATGCCATGCATCAGGAACCTACCATAGGAGTTTGGAGAAATTATTTGTTTAAAAACTGGGCATCGTCTCCTTTAATGTCTCCTTCTAAGCCAATGTAATTGCTGCCTCTTCCCCAACAGCGGTTTGTGGTCGGGGCCAATTCTTTCATTTTCATTGGGACTTCTAAATAGTCACCCCTTTCCAAAACCAAAGACCTGAAGAGTCGCTGCTCCAGATCTGATGGGTACATTACGCTTTTTAGGTCATTTTATGTCCTCTACGATCCAGCACACAGGTTAATTGTCTTAAAAATTCTTTATCCCAATTCTATGGGGATATAAGGGAAACTCCCTGAAAAAGGGGGTCGCGGCAAGTTGCATCTATAATCATTGATCATGCCTTATTTCCAGTAGGTTCCCACCTTGCTAGAAAACGAAAGCCGGGTGGTTTGGCAAATTGTTGCGTGGTATTTTTCTGCGCATCCTTCTTCATTCACCACTTCCCAATTTCCCTTATATCCTCGGCGAGGGTTTCGCATTCTTTCCCCTGCTTTGAACGGCTCTGTCAAAGTTGGTTCTTGTGGGGGACTGGTTCGAAAGTAAAAACGTTATTCACTGGTAACCCAATCGGGAAGTAATCTGGGGTCAGGCTTTATGGGCCCATAGCCTCAACTGCCGGGGATTCCCCTAGAAGCCTTGTCTTATGCTCCAGACTAGGCCGGTACTGTCCTCATATTTTCCGACAACTGGAAAATAGTGGGTTTACATCTACAAACCACGCTCTACTACGACCAAGGAATAATTTTGGTACTGCTATTTTTGGGTCCAGGGCAGGTTTTTCAAAAGATCGCTATTTCACTTTCAAAAGTTATTCTTGGTCACTGAAACCGTGGAATTGGAAGACGATAGAAGATTTATTTTGCCTGGCTCCAAGACTTCAAATTTTCCTTTTTTACAAATAAAGTCGGGTTCTCGATCGAAACCTTACAAAAGTCGAATAGCAAGGGATTAATCAAAAGTAGCATCCCTTATCAATTTCAAATCTCGCCGACACCGATCTGTTTAAACCCGGTTTTAAATCTCCGTTTGAATCCAAGGCTGTCAAGTAAGGGTTTGCTGGATTGTAGATTACGATGTTGAAGTGGCTTTCACCACCCATTAAATTCCTTGCGCAGATAAATGTTTCCTGAAACCATCGGAGTTTGCAAGGAGGCATAATTAGGGGCGGTGATCAGAAAGGGTTTCTTTATAATCTGTTTTTATCATACTATGGGCCATTGTTGTCTAGGTTCAGTGTATGTTGTGTGTCCGAGGGATCCAATATACCCTGTGGTTTGGCGGTAGTTTTTATTGGTTTATTCGTGCTTGGCCTAAGTCCCCAAATAATGCTTTCCGGGCGTCTAGGTCGAACCTTCTCATGTGCCATACCTTTAAGGTAACCCTAGGTAGCGGGTTGGGAGCAATACTCATTCCCAGAAAGCGGGGTGTTCCAAGTTTTTACTTTTCGTCATTCTTGTGCGATTGCTTTCCCCTGATGCCAGCTACCGCACCTTGGCGTTTTTGACAAATTCGTCTGAATCGCTGGCAAGAATTTCCGGGCAATTTTCCAAGGGTTGTCCATCCATTTCATTCTTTCCCCCTTATAAAATAGTAAGTACTTACAATTTGCTGTCCTTCTTTCCATTGGATTTAAGAGAATTATATAGTGGCTTTCTGTCCTTAATCAATACAAATAGCCTGCCAAACAACGTAAGGTGCGCCCTATCTACATACCCCAATCGCTCCTATAATATTTATGATTTTCAATCATAGCGCCAGTACATATCCAGCCTCTCCCTACGGAGGTTTTTCTATTAACGGTGCTTTCCAGTCTAGGATGGATACTGGGCACGCAAGTCGGGTGATCGTAATTTTCGCCTCTTAGTAAATTTTAAACCTCAACTAACATAGCATGTACTGGAATTTCTTTCGCTAAAAGAAAACCGCTCCCTTTTAGGAATACTTTCTAAATATTCATTTCCCAATAATTTTTTTAGGTGTCAATTGAATTTCTTTTGCCCCCGTCATCTATTATTGATTCCATTATTCCTGCTTTTGCTTTCGAAGTCTTTGTTCTCTAATTTATAATTAGCCGCCATGGTCCGTAGCTGTCCGTAGATAGGTCGGTCAAGCACCGTAATTTAGCAAATAATAACCCCCTGCTGCCGAACCACTTCCAAGATAAAATTTGTCTAGGCCATAAACTTTTTGGTAGGGAGGATTTTTGTTACGTAAGCATGCTCAGTAAATAATTTCATACGGTGTTGTAGGGCCGTTTTATTACGATTTTTCGGTATAGTTATAACTTATGCGACTTACAATCTGGAAGTTTTCGAGAATGCACTTATTCTGTGGCTATAATTAGTGTAGCGCTGGTTATAGGTACATTACTAAACAAAAGGGAGTGGAATTTCAGAAGCAGCAGATAAAAAGGGCTAGGCAAGCAGTTTTTAAAATCTGGCTAAAATTCAATCCTTTAGATTTATTGAAGACCACTTTGACTTGTCGAAAAAGGAAGATTATTTACCGAAATGAAGACAGGGTTCTTATTTTAAAAAGTCCAGCATTTTTTTCTTATTCACTGTCTCCGCTTGGATGCAATAGACTAAAAATGTTCTGCGATTTTGTATTACTTCACCTTTCCGCTTTTGGGCAGCGTATTTGGGCATTGCAACCGGGGTTCTTTTTTATTAAATCATATCGGGTCATCACCAAATTTTTAAAACGCAAAACAGGCCCTGTTGGTAAAGATTTTAATTTTCGTCATTGGAAAAGGTGCATGCTAGTTACAAATTTGTTTTCTAAGAATCCATTTTTCGACAAATAATCTTTAAATATTTGCTTTAAGTAGGGCATCGCCTAAATTGGCTACATTGCTGGACATGGCTTTCCAGGGCTTTGCCGGCAATTTGTTTTTCCTTTTGAAGAAGTATACGTAACTATATTTTTTAATTTAAATCCGTACTTTTGGTTTTAGATCATGTACAAAGTTTATTTGGGCCAGGGACTTAATAACGTAAGCCTTTTTATCTTTTCCTTGATCGTCCAATGCTATGGTTTTTCAACAGCCAACGCAACCCCTCTAGAAGCAACCAAGTTACATGACAGCCTATCAACCCTCCAAAGCCAAATAAAACTATCTTTAACGCAATGCGGTTGAGCATTTTTTCCTACAGACCTTCTCAATATCCATTCTTGCAAAATAGATTTTCCGCTGTCTTTCCAAATAAAAGTCGAGTTCGCTAAATCCCCACCCGATGGTTTTTTGTAAAGGTGATCTATATTTGGAATACAGCCTTGTAGAACTGGCATTCAATTCGTGAAGTAATACCACCTGGTTCTGCATTTTTAGGGCAACAGGGGGGAATAACAGTGTGCAATTTCCGTTGTTAGCATATTAATTCTTCGAAAAGAGACATTCCATAAATTTTAAAAAAGTCTCGTCATACGCAAAAGCTTTCAAAATAAGCCTGCATTTGGGAAGCAGATTGGCTTTGTAATGTGTAATTCCGGTGGAATTTTTTATATTTATCGTATTTGTCAGTACAAACTAACATATAAAACAAAAACAAGTAAGCAATAAAAATGGTCCGCCTCAATAGAATGCAATATACATGGATAAATCCCAAATGTTTTGTGTGTGAATTGGATAAAGATAGAATAAACTAACTGGAGTTTAAGTGGTTTTTGTTCATTTTTTTTGCCCTCGGCCCAACAAACGAAACCAAAAACGCTAGCGCTGGGAATTGTCTATTCTTGAAATCTTACGGACTTGCACTATCTGTGTAGAAGCGTCACCTAGGCCGCTTTACTAAGGTGAAATGCCTATGGACCTCTCTACACCGAATGTGAAACCCCTTGATTTTACTAACTAAAATAAAAAATTTAGGCCTTCCTTGTTCGGTTCCAGACCCCGATTATTGATGGGTAAATCATTGACCAATTTATTGTGGGACTAGAAGTTGAAATTGGTCCTTGGAAAGTCCGTTGTAAGGTCTGTCTTCCTTCCGTGGTGGAGATGAACAATGGCCGTGAGAGAGTATGAAGCCTTGGATAATAATTTTTAGGCGCATTGGGGGCATCCGGTCATAAATCCAAGATTTTGTAGACCATAGTGAGAAGGGGGTCTTTTCTTTTTTTCCGTTTTCCTTTGGACAAGAAGGAAAATGAATGAAGTTTTGGATGGTATCATGAAACTCGCTGCGCGCGGTTTCCATTGAAATGGCAAAAGCAATCGAAAGAATTCAGCAAAAACCCACATACAGGAATATATACAACCACCTGTGAATAAAATGACAGGTTGCCGGCGTTTATGTGCCAAGAATTTTCCACAGGAAAATCAGGATGCAACAAATTTGCGCGGGACTACTTTTCTATAAAAAACCTAAGTAACCCAAACAAAATTACTAATAAAACCCATAAGATGTGCCAATCCTAATTATGGATAATGATTTAAAATAAAACTTGGCTGCCAAAAAGTATCCGGGGCAGCCATTTTAAAATTATTTTTAAAGTGTGGGGGTTCATAATAAGGCAAAGATGGCGAAAGATGTAGCTTGCTGACAGTTTTCTTCAAAGTTTCATTTTCTTTTCGGGCCCCGATTACTGGGTCTGAATCTCTCCAATATGCCCCGGCTTTTTTCAGAAAGAATGCAGAGCAGGACTGACCTATACACCGCATCCCTCCAATGGATAGGAAGTTCAAATCCAAATTAAGAAGCATCTTAAGGCAATTAACTGCTCTCTATCTTCTGCTCCTTTCAATGCCAGTTGCCTATTAAGTGCTTCTTTATCAAACGCGAATTCCCATAGATGAAAGCCCTCCAAAAGGCATCCTTCAAGCAATAGGATTCCACAGAGGATCATCTCCATTTGACCCTTAGACCATTTATCGGTTTTTTTTCAAGTGCTCCCAGTCGTCATAATCTGGAGCTCTTTTCCCCATCACTGGCTTTATCCCTTCTTGGATAAAGCCCCCCCGCCGCAATTCCTATAATACATACGGCACATACTTTTTAGCAGCTTCTGTTTCCCCTTCCTGCAGTGACAGATGTATGATTTACTGATTCGTGCCAGGTTCCCTCTGTAGTGAATAAAGTTACATTTTCTTCTGGGAAGTACAGGTTTTTAGGGATGAGGAAGCGGCTCGTTTAACAACATATTCCTACCCTTCTTAAAAATTGCTGTTAAATTTTACTTACAATTGATATTTTAGAAAATCAATATTCTTCTTCTTTTAAATAACACATCTTTTCCCAATTTCGCCCCACTTCGATCTTTACATTTATAGGGTGAGTTGTAATATTTGAAAAACCTTTTCGTTCTGGACGTAATGCAATTTCATATTGTATTATCCCCGTAGCCTGAATCAAATTCACTAATTGGGCCAAAGCAATCTTTTCTCATTTGGGACAAGCGAATGGAACAATTTCAAGGCTTCAAGCATGCATCATACTTTTATGGGAAGGTAACAGGACGTTCTACGGCCACTAAGATCATTCATTAATGTCCAGATCCTTTTTTCACGAACAAAGAGCGGGTGATTTCCTTCCTCAATCTCAAAATTTCGGACGACAACTAAAGCTCAAAAAAAGGTCTTTTAATCAACTTAATTGCTTGTTCTGTTTTCCTTGCAATATTAATTGGGCGGATTTGATATCCTTTTTCGGGGAATTTTTGTAATTTTATAATCCATTTTCTATGTAACCTTTTAATTTAAATGATTTAGCGATTTGCCATGTTATTTGTTTGAAAAATAAAACGCAAACATGTGCAAATAAATAGAAAAGGAATATTGCAAAACAGTTGGATTAGTGATAAATAAAACGATGTTATTTGGACTTCTTTCCCGTAAACCAAAGTGATAACTATTAAATGCATAAATAAAGAGGCTTGAATCAATTATATGGTAAGAAAACTAGGACTTTCGTTCATTCAGAAACTACTTTAATCCATGCTTGCAAATTCATACGCAGCCAGCTAGCGTATTGTTAGTTTTTTTTATTTACCTTTCCCAAAAACTCTAACAAGTTTTGGATTTTCATAACACGCCTAGGAAATAGTCCAATTTTCTTTATATCCATGTTTCCATATTGGTACTAACCCAATACTTCTTTAACCATTAAGAAGGTAAATGATTATTGCTTGCTTTTAAGTTTATCTCCCCAATTAATGGCTTTTTTTTCCCTAGTTTCGGTTTTTAGATAATTCAAGAGGTCAAAATTCACTCTTCACCTTAAGGATTTGGTCAGCGCCGGCGGCATCATGGAAAACTACTTGCCTCACGAGATTCAATTTACTTTTTTGCAAGGAAACTTCTGTTCCGCAGAAGTTTTAATTTAATCATGTTTCGCATGTTCCAAAAATTATTGAGCTGCATAAAAGTCTTCCATTTTATGTTTGATTCGGCCAGACGATTTTAACCTTTCTTTTTTATCTTTTTATTTGGTTTTTCGACTTTTTCAATGACTCGGATGCATGTAGTCCTACTGGAGCACTAGCAACCAAACTACCTTAAATCAGGTCCCACATACTTATGAACCAACTCCCTTGAAGTTTGTGGGCAGAGGTACAAGCAATTTGAGGGCTTTAGATGTTATTTGCCTTTCATTCTTTGCACTTTGCCGTCTTTTTTAATTTGGCCATGAGATCTTGAGTACTTCGGGCCATAATTGCATCAAGAGGCGGTTTTTTATAGAGCCTGCTTTAAGGCTAGGGCAAGGCCATTAATTCCTCCTGCTCCCTCACGTCCGGAGCCTTGAACAAAGCGAGAGGCTTTTGGGGGCAAGCGTTTTGGGCTTATGGTTTTTCTTTCCTTTCAATGCTGAACTTAAAGGCGGAAAAGGCTCTTCTTTTTCTTTAATGACGCGGTGCTTGATTATATAAATGTGATTGTGTTTCTTCGTCCAAGTTTCTGTTTGAACCAAGTTGGTTATTGTTTTTCACCTCCTCATCCAGGTCAAACTTGGGACTAGTTGCAAGCTACCTGCCCCCTTTCAAACTTTTTATTAAGGTTGTGCAATAGAACAGGGGGTTCTCCACTAAAAATAATCTGGCACAAAGAATTCCACTAATGTTTTCACCGTATTAAACCCATGCCGGGGGCCAGACCTGTAGGGCAGGGCACCGTCCTTGCCTTCTTGGTTCGGATTAGGCATACCAGGCTTCGTGGTTTCAGCCCGTTCTACATGCAAGTTTTTGGTTTGAGTATCGATCGATAAATTTTTGGTGCTTTTTCCAATATCCTGTAAGCGCACAGGCAGTTTCTTGAATATACTCATCGCCGAATGCCAAAAAGGTCTGGGAGTGCCTATCTGTTAATTCGTTAGTGGGAAAAACTCTATTCTTTTGCTGCAAATTAAATAGGCTGTTGTCGCAAGTCTCTTTTGTGACGGGTGGCCCTTGGTACATCTAGACAATTTCCGGTAAGAAATTTAATTGCTCAAGGTTCACGCCATTTTCCCTATTACTGCAAGATGCCTGGCATCGGGATTTTTAACTATTCTTTATAAAAATTCAATTTTTTACGTGTGGATCGCGCGTGGCGATCGCACTAGCGGGGAGTGCTTCTGGTTGGCTATGCGCAAGGGGTTAAGAGCAAAGATGGAGTTGCGGCATGTACGATTCTTCTCATCTGAGTTTTTGTGGATTTCCGATTGTGGGAACGGAAGGGAGCCAATATTTAGATAATATCCGGCAGGGTTTGACTGTAATGCACAAATGAGTAAGGATTGGGATCCATATTTCGGATTGGTAGGGCTATGAAGTAAGGGCAGATTATTTTGAAGGCCTCAATTTGACCTTGAACTTGCTCACAGCGCAGTATCGCTTTTCAACGTCGGACAGCTGGGATATTGCTTGAGTATCATTTAGAACGGCAGATTTAAGTAAGCACAAGTGCAATTGGGCACATTTCATTCCAATAGTAGAGGACCCCGCTAGACATGCTCGCTGGGATCGGAGGCACTTCGCAGTTTCGATTTCAATACAGATTTGCAGTAAGTCTATATCCATTAAATTGAGAGTCTGGGCACTGGTCCAAGTGCTTCGAGGTCGATGAATGGTCGTAGTCCAGAGGACCTTGAGATGGAGGTTTCCCACCACTTGTCTATAGGCGGATGTATAACCTGGTTAGCTTCCTGTCTTTAACGTTTGTTAGCTAGTTAGTCTCACCCAGTCATCTGCTGC
>Ga0163217_1076669_pt1 | contig 10959 bp, 7 predicted proteins | sample SynspAceP_FD_185933 | JGI IMG/M metagenome (GOLD analysis project Ga0163217, IMG submission 185933) | Saline lake microbial communities from Ace Lake in Antarctica - Synechococcus sp. Ace-P (PacBio error correction) | ecosystem: Environmental > Aquatic > Non-marine Saline and Alkaline > Saline ...
AAAGTATTTATACTATCCGTAAAAATATGATGCGCAATTTATTTCAATTGATTTGGTGGTACCTTCTGGAATCTACCCTCAATTAGCTTTTCCAAAGACGCAATTTTTACTTGTGACGGGGATATGCCGCCCCGACCTTCGACCCCCGATGACAATCACGCAACCAAAACCGCCTGTCAAGGATGATTAAAAAATAAAGAAAATAAGACACCAAATTAAAAAAAAAAAATAACCGCGAGTGAAAGAGACACTCACCTCAGCAACCAGATTTTTTTTGGGTATACGTTTTCCTCATTGTTTATTAAAAAACATCCACTGTTTACGGTCCCAACAGGCTATGTTTTAACATTGTATGGAGTGGTGACCACATGGAGGATAAAGTCCTAAGAAAAAAGTTATCTTCAACGGGCCAGTAAGGGTGTGGGAGCGGACCTTATTGTAAGCTATAGTTGTTAGGACTTAGATCTAATTAGAATCCAAATTGGAGTTGGAGACCTGAATTTGGAGATAGAAGATTTTGATTATTTTTGGAAACCTTTCCAAAATGTTTTTTGGAGCCTTTTGGAAATGAAAGAGCGGCCTAAAAAGAATATCCACCTTGTCTTTTGATATTGGATTTACATAAACCTCAAAATTCTATGTTAATGGTCGATATAGAAAAAATACTAATCCAAGTTAAGTCCACAACTCTCCCTCACCTCCGGTTAATATTCCCACTCCTAACCCACTACGCGCGCCACGCGCACCCCGCGTACCCCACCAAGAAACAAAAACCGCCCCCTAAACCGGTAAGTTAAGTGTAGAGAAATTTTATAATATAAATGTAAGGGGTCCATTAAAAAAATGCCTCCCGGCGTGACCGAGGACAATCGCCCTGCCGGGGAATTTCCAACAAACCATTGGCACACAACGAATTATTATAAGAAAAACGATATTACAGAGGTCGGAGCCCTAAACAGTGGCGAGTCACAGGCCGCCGCAGTCGGCTTCCTGCGACTTGGGCATTCGGCACACCCTGCGTAAACACCATATATATGAGGCCCCATAAATGAAAGAAACAACACCCCCCATTGATGTGGAGCGCGTCTAGATTATTGGTTCGGAATTTTTCCCTTAACCACTCGCGGGAAAAAGCTATAACAAAGTAGATTTTGTGTGATAGATAAGTCCCTCCTCTCCTACCGGCGCCTCCTCCACTCTACCAACCTCACCCGTCTCTCCCCCATTGCCGACACATAGTAACTCCCACATGCACCATAAAATCCCAGGCGTCCATTGAACATTTTGACACCTACAACAACTACTCCGCGACCTCCACACGCGCGCCCGGCCCCCGAAATTATGCCCAATGTTTCGGTTACGGGCTAACGGCTTCTCTGATTTTTGAAAAGAAAAACCCCTCCCGCGCCCCCCCTTTTTCCCCGCCCCCTTCTTTTTCCACTTCACCTTTCCGCGCCAAATCTAACCTCTTTCATCCTTGAGAAGCCCCCTATATAATATTTACGGACTTGACATTTCCCACACAAAAATAACCTTATAAAGGACATTATCCCTTCCTGTTGGCATATTAATAAATCTAAATATAGATAGTCGACAATAACCAGTTCCCCCCCAGTCTATCCTCCCATCCTTTACGGCCTACGACCCCATACCCCGCCTACCCGCTCCACCACCCCAAAAGCATCCCTCCTTGGACCACCCATCCCGCCTCTCCCCCACTTCACCTCGGTAATCCCGAATCCCTTCGGTGGGTGAGTTACCGCCCCCGCCACCAGCCCCGCCCCATCACCTCTCAGACAACAACTACTCCGCACCACCATAAAAATATCCAATTATCCATTTATTTACCCCGCAGCCCAGACCCTAAGGTTATTTTTTACTCCAGGAACAAGCCTAAGTACTGTCTATCTGGGGCAATATAGAAGTTTGAAGCATACCCAGCCGTACGAGGCATTGTTCTGGAAAAAAAATATAGATATGGTGATTTGGTCGACGGTTATGTACATAATGTTGGTATCGAGCCAAATTAGTTGGCGATATGCTAAAAAAACCCAGTTCCGAGGAAATTGATACGGATAAACTGATCAATTGCCCACTGGTTCTCCCAACAACTCCCCACCATCACCCACATTAAATGGGTGGCAACCGGAGGAGGATTTAAAAGGGGAGATAGCAGGGTTGATTCCAAAACAGGATTTGGAATTGTTGAAGCAATAGGCACCACAACAAGGAAGCTTGTGGAAAGAACGGTATAGTGGCGAGTGGCTAATTGGTAATCGAATTGGCGGATAGCTGGAGAGTCCGGGATATCAAACCCGTGAAAACTTTGTTGATTAGTGCGTGAAAAGAGGGTTCTTTTTGGGATGAGAAGTCTGGCCAATGATGGCGAATCGCAAATGAAACAAGTGAAACACATTTAGAAACATCATATCGAACACATAAAACTGAGACCCAATCTCAGAGGAAATTGGTAATCGGATGACAAGGGTTGGGCAAAAGGCCGTGATTACGAGACAAGGGCGAAACAATTCACATGTACTGTGGCTAGGGCTAACAAGCATGGACGTTAACCCCAAACATCGAATTTTATCCTTGAAGGGCTCCGGAATCGAGTTGGGTCAAAGGGGGTGAATGTCATAATTTTTTCTGGATATACCAAACATAACCGATGTATTATATTGGTCCATTGGGATTGCGCGGAAAAAACAATCGAGGCCATTGCAGCCGTAAGGCCGATAGAGGCTGTTTGGTTACGGGTAGAAATGATGGGCCGAAGCCATTGGCATCAGACCATATGTGGAAATAAAAGGGGCCTAATAGCCGGGACAGCTGGTTTAATCTCTGCCTAAATTTTTAGATTATAGATACCAATTACCATATGGATATGGGTAATCAACGAGGAATAAATACAAAAAAAAGGAAACATGAAACAGCATTAATTCGATTTGGGCTGGAATCTTCAATGGAAAAATACATTGTTGTAACCTTATAGCCTTTTCATAGGGAATTCCTAAATCTCAAGTTCTTGGTAGTTCTAATATACCTTTGTTGCAATTAACAGAGAGTGCGCACCATGAAATTTTGGACAACGAATTGAGATTAACAGAGAGAAAGACGATGGACTACGTTATGGAGACACTGAAGATGCCGAATTTTGATCCAGAATTTTAATGCCCAATATGATAAAGCCATTGTGGGGCACCCATTAAATAAATTCTAACAATTTGGCCACGAATCATTACTCCCAAAAAGTAAAAGTTGGAAACGAATTTCATATATGCAAACGTTTAAGTTTTAAAGATGCAATCAATTAAAGACAAAATTTGTAGACTTTCATTTTTCTCAAACCATTTTTCTCGGCTCCCACTCCTCTGAATGACCATACTCTCTTCACGCAGTCCCGTAACAGGGTGACCACTACAGTCTCTCTCCTATCTCAGTTTCTGGCCGACGTCTTCACCAACGCGCTCACACGCCCAAAAAACCTTAGCTAGACTTAAGAATAAGTGTAACATACCATCTAGGATCAATTAATGTGTATTACTCTTTTCGGAGCGAGGAGATTAAAATGAATACCATTCTTAACGAGTTATAGGGACAATAGAAAAAGAACTAAGTAATGATACCAATTTTGTATTAGGAAACAAAGACAACAAATAATTATAACCACGAGGAACCATACGTTCATTATGGGCCTTAGGTTTAAAGGTAACCTGCTAAGTTAAACTTGGCTCCAGACATATTGGGCTATCTTGAAAAAAATCGGGCGGAAATCCACCCCCAGCCTACCCAAATCTAGCCAACCACGCGCACTACCTTAGCTGAGTTTCTCATCCCTTACCCATTAAAAATGGTTCAGTCTTAATCTTATCACAGGTACGGAGATTCGTATTATTGGAACCAGGTACGGTGCATTTGCTGACAAGAGAATCTTCTGTATATACAACTTTGCTGTCTCTTACCATGTGGATCATCAGGGCCTAATGTGGCCTTTTTTGAACCTCTTCCTCGGTCTTGGAATATCGCGGAGGCCTTACTTTTTTATTATTCCTAACGTAGTGTTATTAGTTCCAAAAGGGAATTAAAAATGATGGAATTTACCATGGAAAATGCGCCACCAATAAAGGAGTGGGGATTGCTTGATGGGTCTGTTGTTTTTCTGGTTGTCCTTCTACCTTAGTGATGTACTCCGCTCGCGGAATGATGCCGTAAATGCCGCACCCCGTACCCCTCCCTCCACGTAGACCCGCCCACTCCCACCCCCCGCCAACCTCTTCCCTCCTACCAGCCGGCAACAATCCCCCCCTAGCCGTGACCATCTGGGTTGTACTACTGCGCGTTTTATGTACTGTTAACAAGTAATGACGGTTTATAGGGCTGTCCACCGCTCACTCGCTCCATCACCCCTTTCCACATACCAGGCCATCCACCCATCACTGTACCCACCACCGGTTTCTCCACAACTCGCTCTTGTCTTCATTCACATTGTCTTTGCCTTTCTTATTCCGGAAATTAATGGTGCGTCTCCCAAGATGCCCCTATTACTGATTTTTCAAGAACTGCCTTTCCGTTGGCATCTACCCGGATCTTCCTTTTTCCCAATGGGATCTAAAAACCTTGTGAATAGTGGCCGGGATAGGACTCCTTTATGCTGGTTTGGGGTATTTGGTACTAACTTTTGGTGGTCGTAACCCGTAAGTTTATTTTTTTGGGAAACGATGGTATTGTTCCTGGGTTTGTGATGCCGGTGGATTGGCGGAAACCTTGGGTGACCCTATAGACAACAATTCCAGTAATATCACTCCTCTACCTTCTTCTCTGGCAACGCTAGCAAGCATGGTCTGGTACCACCCCGGCTGCTACTCCTCAGTCTTTGCCTGTGGCAATGACGCCTTAATGACGCCTTACAGTTTCTTCTCCTCGATCCAGTTTTACTCGTATTGTGGTCTTTAAATACTCTCAGAGTGTACAAAGTACCTATGGTCCTTTTGATTGGAGCTTTTTGTTTGGCGGGAGTAATCGTACCGGGTTTAATCCAATTTTCGGAAATAGGGTATGGTGTGATTATGGCTGTCCCTTAGCCGCCTATTTGGCTTTGTTCAACGGTTTTAAGTTCGCGCTTTAGGATTACACTAATGGAGGTCAGTGCATTTCCTGTGGTAATTGTTCTACCTATGTGACAGGGGATAGACGTTAGGGCTTACGCCAAAAAGGAGAGAATATAATTAGATCTAAGTTGTGTAGGTTGCGGAGTGTTTGTTCCGCAAGTTTGCACCAAGAGGGGTCCTGAAATTGGGAAATGGGCCAGCTAAGGAGAATAAACCCCCTACAGCAAATCCTAATTGGGGAAAATGATGTAGATTTTAATGGACTTGGTTAATAAAAAAGTAAGATTGGTATTAGGGGTAAAGTTATTGCCCCTGTCAATAAGTGAGCTTATAAATTGAAAAAAAAGTAAATTGATATCTTTGTCCTTTCAATTGGGGGTAATCTATTTGTGATAGCCCAAATAAATATCAAGGACAAATAAGATTATCTTTCACAAACTATAATGACCGATAATAAGTAATAATCCCTGGCCTATAATGACCCGTCGCATATCGCAAGTGTAATAAAAGAAAATCCCTAAAATAGTTTCGGAAATTATTGTTGTAAAGACAATTCTACAGACGCATACCGCCCTCAATGCCTAGGGGTGCCAGGAGCAACCGTTCTCACCGAAAATTAGAATGGGTGGTAATAGGGGAGTAATAAATAAGACAATTAGAATAACAATAATATAAGAGGGAATATAAATTATAATCAAATACCAAAACAGAGGATCCAAGGAGGACCACCCCGACCGACCTCCACCTCGCTCCATTCCTATGCCCGACCGCCGCGCAGCAACTACCCTCACCCTCGGAAATTTATCCGAAGAATTCTCTCTCCAACCAGTGGCCGAAAGCGCGCTATAGTGGAAGCAAGTATAGATTCGGTTATTGGAGCCAGAACAAGCGTTGAGAAGAGGGTCTATGACACCACAGACAGGGATTGCTATTTTGGAAATGCATCTGGCCACCACTTTAATGAAATGGTTTTTTGGCGCTTCCCTTTACTGATATTGGGTCCGTTTAGAGCCATAAAGTACGAACAGAGCTTTGGCTTGGAATGGATTAGATAAGACCTACGGTTGGGGACCAGTAGAGGATTCTGCCAGTTGAACGGTCTCTCTAAAAAAGGATTTACACTCATACCCGAAGTACCGCAGTACGTTACTAACCAAACATGACATCTGGCATATCAAAGTATATCAGAGTACTAGTAAAAGGATACTATAATATTGCAAGGCCGTTAAAAATACCTAGGTTGAGATTTCAAAATACAGTTTAAAAAATAAAAATGGGAACTAACAAATACTATACTTTATCATTGCCTATTTACAAGTATTAATTCATTAAATTATTAGATATTAACTTTTTATAGCTGGCCCGGCTATCTACGCTGGTCAGGACTATTTGGGGTATGAAAGAAGGAATACAGGTAGCCCCAAAACATTACAATTAATAATATATCACCCTCCAAAGGAAAATACCAATTGTATACCAAATAACACATTAGCATTTTTAATAATGAGGAATATGTTTATGGAACGTTTGTTGGAAAATATTTCGAAAATAGAATAATCCAAAAAAGTAAGTTGGAAATTCAGGTTTTTGGATATTCTTACCGATGATTCGGTGTTGGATACTGCTCAAGCGTATTCCAACGCCTCAAGAGACGGCGTCTTGAAATTAAAACATATAAAGAAGAACCAATAGACAGGGGTATAAGGCCGGGGAGCTTTAAAGGAGGTTTGGTTTTGGCCCAGGGAGATTTATTGCCCATTTTTGATGGCAGATTTCTTTGCGCCTTGCCTTCGCCGAGAATATGAGATTAAAATGTAAAACCTTGTCATCTACTTAAGATGTAGATAATTGGGTGTTGTGTCAAAACTCGTTGGGAACATATCAATATGAGAATACCACTCCTAAACTATAAACACGATATCAGGCGCTTGTGACTTATCAGGAACACGACTTCAACAATAAATAACATAATAAGAGAAAAAAGTAAAGGGGACAATAAATAGGACCCAAAAGAGAGGAAAAACAAATAAATATAAATAATAAAAAAACCCCCCATACAAAATGGATAACAGGAGAGACCAGAGATTATATATATGGAGAAAGGAAATTGTATGTCTCTAGATGCAAAGGAAACTGGAAGGCGATACCTGTTACCGGGACTTGGATCTTAGTTACCGTGCGCAATTATAAAAACTGGAAATTTAATGTATTTGGGAGAATGTGGAACTCTCTGTCTAAGAACTTCCCGTAGTAATTAGTGCTGCGTCGTTTCACATTACAGTTCGTTTGATACAAAGGTGGGGCCGAAACTTTAGAAAAAACAGTTTGGAGCGTTTGTTTACCTGCCAAAGACATTCGTTCAAGCCAAGTTTTCACGGCGTTATGCACTTGTTATATTAGCTCCCATGGTTCCCTATGTTGTGTTTTTGGTAGCCTGTTGAGTATACCTAATGATGTACATAAAAAACCACCTTTGACATTTAGGTTGGATTTTTGGAGCTACTAAATCTTATTCTTAAGTACCATTATCTTTTCGTTTGCTATTGGTTTCTACAAGAAGTATAACAGGGAAGTAGCTTTGATAATTTTGTGACTATATACAAAATATTCCTTTACTTTTTTCTCGGTTGCACATTGATTGTTCTTTGCAATAATTCATTGCTGTGACCTCCCCAGGGGCCATATGGGTAAAAGGAATGAGTTTTCGTTAGGACCCCAATTTAATTTGAACAGTATAGGACGCAGCTGGATAGATGGAAGAATAAGGATACTTGGCTACCCAAAAGGTTAATCCCTCCTACCACATGACTCCCTCTGGAAGCCGGGCCTTAATGCTATAACTGTCCTATTTGATGTAGCAGTGCGATCCTTTAACGATCCTCCATTGGACTTTTCCCATTTCACGTTTATGTGTTTTGGGATCTTGGTTACGTCTTCTTCTCCAAACTCCCCCTCTCTATGCGCCACCAGCCAGCCCTAAAAATTAACTTAAAGGGCACAGTTTGTCAAGAAGCCCTGTTCCAATAGTTGAATAGGGCTTTTTCCCCCCCCGCTTTAAAGGAATTAAACAAATTTTATTGCCTTAAAAAACCAAGCCGGGCTCTCCTAAATAGTCAGAGAAGTGGAACGCGCCCCGCTTTACGTTTTTGGGGTCTGCATTAGGTGCTGCAAAAAAACCCGTTACTTGGTACACCCGCCCCCCACTCCTAACAACCCTACCCCACCCACCAGACGCACTGCCCACGGAACACCCCACGCTATAGATGCCAAAATGAAAATTGAGGGTGTTGTTATTTGAGTTATTTCATTTAAGATTGTGGGGGGATTGATTCATTGCATAAAGTGGAGCCCAAAGAACCATCAGCGGCAATATAGACGCAAAGGAACCATTTCTGGTATTGAAACTTCAGCAAATTCCAAAGTTGATGGTGCTTGGCTAAGCTATCCTATTACTATTTCAACCTTTATGGTACAAATTTGAGGATCGTACGGATATTTAATAAACGTTAAGCCTATTATACGGCATTGATTTATTTTTAATGCTAATAATTAGCAATTCAATTTGAAAAAAATGGAATTTAAAGTTCACCTAGCCAATTCACGAACATCTTCCTTCCGATCCTGCACTGTTCCCTTTTGCCACCAACCCACCTCTACAAAGAATATAGGGTTTTTATTAAGATTTATATGGGGATGGTCATTTGATTAATCAATGGCATAATTGTTCCCTACCTGCACTTCCTAAAGATTTAATTATTGAGACGGCCAGCTAATGTTACAACGCTGGGGAATTGGTGAGCGGATGGGGAACCTAATGCCTTCAAATTATAAGCAAATTACCCTCCGGTTGAACCAGTTTATTTTGCCATTTAACCACGATGGATGGCCGAAAAAAGTCCTTGATAAGGGAAGACGTATTGGATAGATGCAGAGATCGCAATTATTATTCCTATCCGATCTGGGGATTCTGCTATTTTCGGTCGTAAGCTGTTGGCAACCACACCACCTCACACCTAATCCCTACCCACTCCTCAACCTTTTGGTATCCTCCTCAAAACTCCCACTCTGGGTCGCCATCCTCCCGCGACCATTAACCCACCGGACCGCACTTTCTCCGAGCGCGGTGCACCTCGTTGTCCCTCTTCCTCTTCTACTCCCATGGCATATTTATTATAGTTGATTCACATAAAAAATGGGTGTTTAGCAGCTGTTTGTATAGACGTTATTCGAAATTATCGATAAGAAGATTGAGAATGCCATAAATTATATACCTCCCATTAATATATCGACTAAAAGTAATTATTGAGAATACAAAGAAAAGAGTCTTCTCTTTTATGGGGTTGTTGGTATCTCCCACCACCCCCTCCGCTTCCACCACTATTGGTAATTCCATGTTTATTCCCGGAAATTTTATACAGATAACTTATACAGAACGGAGAAGGCTCTGGTTCTCTAATTTTGAAATTCAATGCCCAGTATTGTATAATGTAATAAGAAAGTGGCCGATTAATTTTAATGCCAAAAGCCTTAGGGGAAGTTGATTAAAGGATTATGGAAAATTACAGCCCATCATCGGTCATCCTGCCTCTCTCGGTCCCTCGGCCCTGCTCTCCTCCACCTTTCCACCCTCTTTCCAGCTGCACAATAACAAAAATCACCCACACACCCCTCTTGCACCTCCAATGCTATCGCGCGTCATTAACCCGCCTGTAACTCTCACCTCTCCTCTTTCCGTTCCGCCACTGTTAACCCCTGGTATATGTATTTTTCGTGATTTATGTGCTCCTTAAGCCCTCTCCTTTACACGCACCTTTTAGAATTTTCCTTCATTGTTTTCTGGCTCCTTCCCTCAGTCATCATTCTTGAGCCTTCCACTGGCCTTCATTCCAATTCCACCGGGCTTACAAGAGATTCATCCTTGCGCTCTGTATTGTCCACATTAGAAATATTGACAGTGAGGATATGGTTTATAATATGATACTATGAAAAATACTCCTTGCCACCAGATTCCACCCTACTACACACAAACACCACCTACCCTTCATTCTCCACCTACAACAATTACATCGCTACTCTAACTCCACACCGCAATCCCCTGTCCCATCCTCTTTATTCTCGTCACCTCCTTTGCCACTCCAGTACCCTACCACTGCACCCCCTACACAGGCCCCGCTACCATACTTTTGCTCTTTCACACCCAAGCGCGGCCACCTCCTCAACCGCCCCTTGCCTCTATCTATTTCGCCTACACGTCGCGCCCGTAAGGGTGCACTTCTTTTATGGAAATAGGCTGAGTCCATTTCCCTCTCCAAAAAAAAATTCAAATCATAAATTTTAAATTCTAAAGGCAACATTCAATGAATGGATTGTATTTTGCTAAGATTTTCCCATTTTACAATATCCCTAGATATCTTATCTGTGCACTATTTGCGGAGTCGGCCAAAGTACGCGGCACTGGGATTGCCAAGCGTACCCCTGAATACATCAGATGAGACTGGCCTAAGGGCCAGAATGCGGCATGTAGTCGCCTGATGGAGATAAAATTTTTGCAGGTTTTCTGTTATATTGGGAGGTGTGGGGGCATGAAAAAATTGTAGCCAACTCAGGCCTTATCGTACCATCCTGATTAAACAGAAAATCAGGGCTTGGCTCCACACGCCACAACCTAAAAAAGGAAATATTATTGATCTATTATCCAGAAGTAAGTTTCCAAATGCCAAATATTTAGGGATTACCACAAGGATTGGCAGTAATGAAATTGATATCTTACTCGAACTGGGCCTATAAACCGGTTACATTTTCGGGCTGACTACAGACCCGGAATTTTGGGAAAGGCTGTTCTATGAACGTG
>Ga0163217_1089541_pt1 | contig 10959 bp, 12 predicted proteins | sample SynspAceP_FD_185933 | JGI IMG/M metagenome (GOLD analysis project Ga0163217, IMG submission 185933) | Saline lake microbial communities from Ace Lake in Antarctica - Synechococcus sp. Ace-P (PacBio error correction) | ecosystem: Environmental > Aquatic > Non-marine Saline and Alkaline > Saline ...
TGGCGACTGAATGCTACAATTAGTTTATATCCAATGTGGCTGTTTAGCGACTAACTTATGCCTGTCCAACTGCATGGACCCTTATTTTCGAATCCGCTACAAACACCCGCTTACCGCAGAAAAAAAAAAATGAAGTTGTATCGGTGCTCCTTCCTGGAGGCGCAAAGCGCCAAGCAGCTGACCGCTGCATCTGGCCGAGGACTCGATGCCGGTTGATCACCAACCGCCCAGGGGCCATGAGCCCGCTCCGGTTGCTGATTCACCACGGAGATGCTGGCCGCCCTGGCGGCCCGGTGTCTGTGGTGGTGGATCTGGCCGGTGTCAAGCGGTGGCAACTGCGCTGCAGCCAGACCCCGACTTGCATCCGGGTGGCAAGATCGGACGGGGTTTGGCGCGATCAATTCAGGCGGCTCCAACCTGCCCTCCACCGTTCTACACCAACGCAGTTGCCGCTCGTATCCCAGCCAATCTGGTGGCGCTGCTGGAAAACCCTGCTCGCACGAATGAGGCCTGACACTCAACCCCGAGGTATTCCCTTGACTCGACTCCTGCCCTGATCAACACAAAACCCGGGGCCGGGGGGGTGGGATATTGCCGCCGCACCGATCCTCTGCCTTCCGCTTGAGGAGGTGGTTGGCATGAGTGGTGAGATCTGGCCGTTTCCAAGCCCTCTGGGTGCTCGTGCTCGGCAGGCCTGCTCGGCCTGGAGCTGATCGGCAAGGTGTCCTGGCCACCAGCTGCAACACGACGTTGAATGTCGGGGGCGAACGCGATCAGCGGCCATCACCTTTACTGCTGGCCGCCTGACGTCTGAATCAGTCCAGGCCGCCGCCCCGCCCTGCGGGCGGTGGGGTGCCGTGGCCCCGCTGCGGCTTCGCCGCTGTTCAACGTGGTTCGGCGCTTCCTTGTCACAAGCGGGACCGATGCTGGCCATGTTCCGACGCAAAGAGAAAAAGCAGCTGATTGGGCGAAACTGACGATTCGAACTGGGGCGCCGTGCTGCTTACTCGGCACCGGCCCTTCAAGGGGCATGGGCCAAGATCCGCAAAACCGCCCGACGGCCAAACGGTCTGGCGGCCCCTGGGCCCTGGCCCTGCGGTGTCCCGCTTGCTGGCCCGCAGGGGCTGGCGGGCTGGCCCTGGGATGCTGGGCGGCCTGGCGGTCGGGCGGCGGCCTCGGTGCCCTGCCCTGGCCTTCCGGGTCGCCATGACCTCCATGCCCAGAATACCGCGCCGGCTGTTCAACGGCTGCGGCGGCGTAATCCTCCTGCTGGTCGCCCTCGCGCCCATGCAGCTGGCAATCGGCGGCCTCACCTGCGGGTCAGGTCTTTCGGGTGCTTGGTGTCGGTGCTGGTGGGGGGCGATCACCTGCAGCGGGTTCGCTGGTGGCGGGCAAGCTCAAAGGAATGGATCGGCACGCAAGCGCTGGATCGCTCTTTCGTTCCCCAGCGCCAATGCCATCAATATCCTGACTGGCGGTGGCCCTGCCCTGGATCTGCTTTTCGGGCTTCGTGCTCAAGGGATTCGGACGCTGGCGGCTGGTGCCCTGCTCACGTTCTGTCGTTTGCCTCGCTGGGCGTGGGCCTGGACCCTGTCCCCGTCGGCGGTGCAGAACATGCCGGTGGTGATCTCCCTGCTCAACTCCTATTCGGCAGTTTGCGTGGCCGCCGCCGCCGACGGTTCGTGTGGGTCAAGTGAACTGCTCTGATCATGGGCTGCGCCATGGTGGGGAGCCGCCGGCTGATCCTCAACCAGGTGATTGTCACGGCGATGATCCCCGCTCGCTTCACACTCCGTGCTCTTCGGTGGCCGCCCTCGAGTGGCCGCCCCACAGAGGCTGGCAGCGAAGGCAAAGAAGACCTTTTATTACCAAATGTCACCTCCTGCAATAGCCCGAAGGAGTGGTGGCCGCAAATCAACCCTCGAGGCCGCCGAGCGGGTCGTGTTCGTGCCGGGCTATGGCCCTGGCGGTGCCCAGGCCCAGCACAGCCTCAAGGAGCTGGCCGGCCCTGCTGGAAACAACACCGGCGTCGCCGGTCAGCTACGCCATCCACCCGTGGCGGGACCGGATGCCGGGCCACATGAACGTGGCTGCCTGGCCGACGGACCGATGTGCCCTAAGGGCGACCCAAGCTGATCGAGATGGGTGTGATCAAACCCCGGATTTTCCGCGCACCGAATCGTGGTGATCGATTCTGGGCAGCCAACGACCGTTGGTCAACCCCCGCGCCCATAGAGCGCATCCGGAGGGCCAGGCCGGTCTTCTGTTATTCGGCACTGAGTCCCCGGTGCTGGAGGGCGGAACCAGGCCCGCTCGGTGTTCGTGGTCACATGCGCAGCCTTGGTTCCGTGGCTTTATGCCGGCATCCGCAACGACCGGTGTTTGAGCTGCCCAGACTCAATGGTGGATTTGCGGCTGATGCCAAGCAGGTGCTGTGCAGGCCTGATCCAGACCTGCGCGAACGTCGGCGTGGGCAAGGTGCCGTGGCCTCCGGCAAGGGAGTTAGCTGGCCCTCAGGAGGGTTTTGTCAGACCGGCCTGCAGCTGATTCCGTGCGCCAGCCAGGATGAGAGGCGTTTTGCACTTCTGCCGCTGGCGACTGTTGCATTCGCCATTCGCCTCACGCGCGGCTCCACGCCGCCAAACTGTGGGCCAGCGCCACGGCGGGCCACACACTCCTTATCGAGCCAGCCACCACCCATTCCCATTCCAGATCAGCAACGCCCACACCACACCTTGTGAATGGAGCCTTGCGGTGGCCGACGGCAGGGCGCAGGGGCGAGAAAGCACAGATGGCTTGGCCGGATTAGGCGAACGGGGATTGGAAGCCCAACGGTGATGGCTCTGATTCCTTCCTGTTCGATGCTTCTCCGGCTTTGTCGCTCCAGTTCTGGGGATGCGGCAGAGTTTTCGCGAGCAAGAACGCTTTCTGTAGGCACCACCTGACCGGCACCGGAGATTCCCACTGCCATGAGGCGGAAACTCGCCTCACCGTACAACCTCTGCCATATACCGCCGCGCCTTGGATGGGGCGGCTTTGATCCCTGCAAACTGATTCACATTTATCTGGGGGCCCTGAGCCGGACCGCCTGGACGGCAGCTGGCCAGTCCCGTGATCTTCTGCCAGGGGCGTCAGAGGAGGGGACAGCCAGCTGCGCTCATAGCCGCTCCGGCTCGCCTGACGTCAGGCGGTTGATATTAGAGGGTTGGATTCATTGGTCGGTTAGCCACAACATCGCGACGCGGAAAGGGGCCCCTCAGGACATGTCTCAGTTCTGCCACGTAGCATATGGAGTTCTTGCGAGGACTTTTCCGATTTCTGTTCTGACCATCACCCAGCTCCGGGACAGGAGCAAAGACGGTAGCCCACCCCCTCCGCGTCGATTTTCAGCCTTCGGCCTCTCTGAACCGCTGCTCAAAGGCGATCGGCCGCCAAAGGGGCTTACACCACCGCCTGCCGATTCAGGTTCAAGTCCGATTCCCGCCGTGCTCGGCGGTCATGAATGTGATGGCCCGCCGCCAGACAGGCACCGTGCAAAAAACGGCCCGGGTTCACCCTGCCGATGCTGGAGGCGTCCTCCGGCATGGGCCCGGCATGCCCGCAGACAACCAGGTGCGTCCCTGGTGCTGGACGGCCCCACCGCGCGCGAAACTGGCGCCCAGGTGGGGCAGAAAGCGTGCGGGAAGGTTACGGCCAATAAACCTCGATCTGCGCAGTGAATTGGTGGTGTTCGAAGTCAAGATCAGACGCCCGCAGATTGCAGCGGCTGGCGCCCGCGAGACGTCCCGACGTGCTTGGTGGCCACCCCCGGCCGGCTGATGGATCTGTACGCAGCCAGAAACGCGATCCGCTTCGATCGTCTGGAAATGCCTGGTGCTCGATGAAGCCGATCCGGCATTGCTCGACATGGGCTTCATTCTGCGACAGTGCGAGAAAATCCTGCGCTGCTTATCGCCGGCCAAACGCCAGAACCTGCTTGTATCTCTGGCCACTTTTCCAACCCCTCATCCGCAAAGTTGGCCCACGGGCTGCTGCACCAGCCCTGCAACTGCCAAGCCACCCCTAAAAACCGGGCGCGCCGCTTGGTGGAGCAGTGATGCACCCCTGCGACAATGGGCCCGCCAAAAGGCGATCTGATCAAAGCCACCCGTGATCCGCAGCAACAACTGGCAGCAGGTGCTGGTGTTCTCGCGCACGCCAAACCACTAGAACATTGACCGTGCATCAGTAAAAAAGCCAAGCATTTAAAATGCTGAATTCCAATCATTTTTCAAGGCAACAGTCGCGAAGCCAGACACGGCATCGCCGACCGTCTCCAGTCAGGAAGGCAATCAGCGTCCATGGCCATTCCACGGAACAGAGAGCCAGGGGGCCCGCACAACCGCGCCCTGGCCGCCTTAACAAACAGGCGAGACCGGCGCGTGCTGGAGAAGATGCGCACTCGACCTGGCTCGCCCGCGGCCACCCCCCCCCCCCCGCCACCCCCCCCCCCCGCCTCCCATCTTTGCACAGTCGAAGAATGTGCAGCGGGCCCGCCACGTGGGTGAATTCTGGACCTGCCAACGTCTGCCGAAGATTAATGTGCACCGATCGGCGACCGGCCGCGACCAGGCAGAAGCGGCAGCCGGCCCTCTAGCTAAGAGGTTGGCCGCCGAAAGCCTAATGAATAACTGCGCGCGAATCCGAAACAGGAGGTGATTTACGGCAATCATTGCGCCGCCAGGAAGTGCGGGCTTCGAAGCCCCACCATCCACTCAGCGCCACGCCTTCGATCTCAAGCGGTGGTCGCCCGGGCAAGGCGGCCCATCCGCCGTGGGGGCGGAGGCGGTCCGTAGCAGGGCGGACAGATATCATCCCGGAGGCGTAAACGCGGCGTGGGTCGATGCTTTGCCGTCGCAAACGCGCCTCTCCCGCACCATTTCCCCTCGCGCAAGCCAGCCCTCCATCAAGGGACAGCCCGGCCGCGGGGCAGGGCATGAGCTGGGACCCAAACCCTTTATGGATCTAGGCTCGCAACTCGAAGCTCTGTTCACTTCCACACGAGCCCATCGATTCGAGCCGAACTGCCCCTTGCGGCTGATGGTGACCCCGGCATGCGATCTAACTCGGTAGCCCTCGTTTTTGAAATCACGACACCAACAACCGCGTCATGCATGGGCAAAAGTGCCATCGGTTCGAGCGGATTCAAAAATGGCAAAAACTGAGGATCTTTCAGCCATCTCCAGAAAGGGGAGCCAAATACAACATGTGTGAGCCGCCATCATGCTTTCCGCAAAAACAATGGCCAGAAATTTTAAGACATCCATCTCCCATTCCTCGAAGATTTCCACAAGTATTTTCAAGTATTTTCTGTCAAGAAAACCGTGGATGGCAACAAGGGATCCTGGAAGGCCCAAAGAGACGCAGCTCGGGAATCATCCAGGAAGCCTTACGAAGAAAGTTCAACTGCGGGGCATTCAACCAGACTTTCAAAAGATGCTACCGCCCAACATTCTTCTTATCTGAAGAAGGAGAGAGCATTTTACAATTTAAATTCACAAGGAACTGGGCGCCCGCGCTGCCATTCCTTTGGAGAATAATGGTGATTTTTTGGAGGAAGGAAGCTGGGCACGATTGAGCATGAGTTTCCTGCGCAAATCAAGGCCGGGGCTTGAGCAAGCAGTCGAGGGAGGTTGCTCGCGAGTTAAGTTCAATCCAAGGCAGAACCCTAGCACTATACCCACCAAAATAATTGGGACTCCGAATGCCCACTTTGGCGCGACTCCAAGTCTGAATGAGCGGGCGCGCCCTTCAACACTTCCCCCAATAGTTATACACGCCGTTTCTGGAGCTGCCCGGCCACCATAGCTCCCTGAAATCCTCGGATTCGGGGGAACCGCAAGCAGACCTGGAATTCCCCCCCGGGCTGCCAGAATGCGTAAGTCCCATCATGAGGCCGTATCACAAATCTCAGAACCACCACCAGCCGACTTGGTGATCGCCGGCCTTCTTACGGAGGGAGGGTGGGCAGAAGAAGACATAATAGATCAAGCCGGCGTTTGCACAATGGCTTCCCCAATCCACGCGCCTGGAACCTGAATGTCCGCTTGAAACGCATTCACCGCCGACCTCCCAGGACCGGCCCGATTAACCCCGCACGGGGCAGCCTGGTTGGATCTCCAGGCTGCCTCTGAAAGCAAGCACCAGGCGATCAGGCGGGAGTGGATCGGTGGAATAGGAGTGGGGCTATGACCGCTAACGCCTGTCGACGTGAGCTGCTGGTGGTGGGCAATTGGCCTTCTCCCCCTGCGCGGCTTCCATGCACGATAGACGAATTACTCTTCCGTGCTGTGGTGGCCGGCCACCTGCAACCAGCTCAGGCCTGCATCTTTGCCTGCCGATGCGTGCTGGATACAGAGATGAGACGCTATCACCAGGTTGGCGAGACCGGCTTGTTGCTGCAGCACTTACCGGGGCCAGGACCTAGGGCTGGTTGATGACGGTCGAAAAGCCTGCCTAGGGAAGCCCGACAAGGTGCGCGAGGCGGGGCGGTTGCTACGGAACCACCTCGAATTGAGGCATTCCCGCCCGGGTGCGGATGATCCTGCTGCGAACGAGGGCCGATTTTATCTGGGCGGTGCCGTGCAGGGCCTCGAACTCCGCCCCAGCGTGACTTCCCCTGCCAGAACCCTGCCTGAGGTGAGGGCCAGCTTCCAAACGCCAGGACGTGGTGGCCCTTCCAAGTGCCGCAACCCGATTCACCGCGCCCACTACGACGTTTTTCAACTCACACCGCGCACCTGCACGCCAGCAACGTGAAGCGCAGCCGCGTGGTGGCTCGTTCACCCAGCCTGTCGCGACCCACCCAGAGGGACGAGACATCGCCGGGGCTGTGAAGCTTTGCACCTACAAACGGCTGGCCGCCGAAGTGAAGCCAAACCACCGCGCCATCCGCTGGCCTATCTTCCCCTACGGCCAATGCGACATGGCCGGCCCCAGCGAAGCCGTTGCACCGACCACATGATCATAACAATCCGCAAGAACTTAAGGCTGCACCAACTTCATCATCGCTCTTCCCGACATGGCCGGCTGCAATAGTCATCGCTCTAACGGGCGGTGATGCATTTCCTACGGCCCTACCTCCAGGCCCAGGACTTTTGGCCAGATGACAACGCCAGCGACTGGCATGGAAACGGTCCTTCCCTCAATCTCGTCTATCGAAGAGAAGCAAGAGGGCTACGTGAACAGCCGAGCATGTTTGCCCCGAAGCAACGTGCTGGGCCATGTCAAAGAAACTTGAGACGGCACCCAATCAGCACAGTTCCGCAAGATGTTTGCGGCCTCTGGGAGGAAATTTCCTGAATGGTTTCGCCCTTCCGCAGCGGAGAGTGGTGGAGGTGTTGCGTGGAGGCCAGCTGATCAGCTCCGCTCGGCATCGATTCCGAGGTCTCTGCTGGAGGTGCTGCAGGACGCCTGGCCTGGAATAGACGGCGCGCCCCATAACTGGCGGCGCCTATGCCCCCGCCGGCGAGCAGCCCCCCTTGCGCTACCCGCCGTGCTCTCGTCGATGACAAATCCCAAGGGGCCTGTTCAGCCGCCCGTTGGCGGTCCAGATATGAATCAACCTTCTGCCTTACCGGCCTTGGCACAAGCCTTTCCCATTGCACCGCCTGGACCACTGCTAGAGTGAGGGAAACGGCCAGCCGTGGCCGCCGCCGGCCAGCCGATCGATGCCGAGTAAGGCTCTGATCTCCGATCCTCTCGATGGGGCACCTCAAGGAATTTTTTCTGGCAGGGCACCGGCGATACGCCGTTCACCGTCGCCTTGATCCACAGCATGCGTCCCCGTCCATCGCCGGGGTGGAAATTTGCCTTCCGGGTCTCCACTGAGCCTTGATCAGCTTCTGGTTCGGGTGGTTCGCTGCTAGATCCAGGCGAGTCCCAGGCCTGGTGCGAGTCGCCGTCTGGGAGCGTCAAAGCCCGGTGTTTCTTGTTTTTCAGCAGCCGGGCACACTTGCCGGGAGTTGGATCCCCGTCAACCCAAAAAGTCGCAGCCCACCGGTGAATTGATCCCGCCTGGAGCTTCTGATGGGCTCGCTGGGGGTGGCTGCGGGCCTCGCCCGCGGCAAGTAAAGTGGGCGGCAAGGTTGGCGTCGATCCTGCGGGGCGAAACCGATCTGTTACATGTCTCCCCTTTCGGCTGCACGCGCCCCAAGATGGGACAAATGGCCGCGCCCAGGAAGCCGTGCTGCTGGCCGTGGCGGGGCCTTTCACCCACGCCCGATTTGGTCGCCCTTGCCTCTAACAACACCTGTGATCCCGTCAGCGCCGGCTTGGCCTGATCGCCACACACTGGCCGCTTCCCCGCCGATTCGCTGCAGGCCGCTGCGGCCGCGATCGGCGCGAAATCGACCCGGCCATTCCCTGTTAAGGCGGTCACGCTAACGCGATCCCGTTCAGGGCGATCGCAGTCCGCCCCTTCTTGATCCATCCGTCTCCTGATCCATCCCTTCCTCTGACGAGCCATGCCCCAAGCCCAAGCGAAAAGCCACCAACATCGTCCTGGCAAATCAAGCCCTCGAATCCAACGCCGCGAAGAGGCTCAGCAACGGGGCTCGCAGCGCATCCTCTGGCTCACGGGCCTCTCCCGGCAGCGGTTAAAAGCACCCTGCCAACGCCCCTCAAACGCCGAATTGTTCAAAGCCCGCGCCTGGCGCACCTATGTGCTCGATGGTGACAACGGAGTCCGCCACGGGCTCCTGCAACCACAGGACCTGGGTTTTCCTCCGACGCGATCGGGAAGAGACATTCGCACGCATTCGGCGAAGTGGCACAAATTGTTTCTCGATGCCGGCCTCGAATCGTGCTCACCCCTTCGTGTCGCCCTTCCGCTCTGATCGCGACAAGGCCCGCTCCCTGGTGGAAAACGGCGGATTTCACCTCGAGATTCATTGCGCCGTCCGATCTCGATGTCTGCGAAATGCCGCGACCCAATGGCTCTAATGCAAGGGCCCGCGCCGGCCCAGATCAAAGACTTCACAGGGTCTTCCAGCCCTCCCTACAGAAGCCCTGAAGGCCGCCGAATCTGCGGGTGGCCACCGCTTCAGAGCTGGGAATCCGTTTGCCCAGGTGAATCGCTTAACCTGGAGAAGGAAGCGATCATTGAACCGGTGCCGCGCCCTTAATCATGGCTGTATCAATCAGCTGAACCCAGAGGTTTACTGATTTGCCTAGGTGTGGCTGGTGGTACCTGAGCTGGTGGGGTAACCATGATACACAGGTGTGAGATCGCCAGGGTCAGGCTCCCTTAGGCCTTCTAGTCAGTCTCGGGGAACCCTATCGAAACGGAGAGGGTGGGATTCGAAACCACGGAGGTTTCCCTTCAAAACGATTTCTCGAAGTCGTTCGCTTTCGACCTACTCAGCCACCTCTCCCTGTGCGTCCACGGGCAGACAGGGGCGGAGTGGAGCAGATGCTGGAAAGTTTTACGGACGCGTCAGCCGGCGGGGCTATCGAGCGCTGCCACTGCCCACACCCTGCAACTTGCCAGCACACTTGGAATGCAAAATCGGGCATCCCCACGGCACACCACGAAGGGCGACCGGGGCGCCGCCGCTTGGGCCACGGTTGCCTAACCTGCTCAAGGCGGCCTGTTGGCTGAAGAAACCCAGCCAGTGTGCCGCCTCCAGCCTTATCATGCGCGATCGGAGCGGGACCGGCCTCCGGACCCAGCTGCTGTTGCCAGGCCCAAGCAAAGACTGGGGCGATCGGGCAGCAAGCAGCCAGCGGTGGCTGCCCACCGTTTAAAACGTGGGTCGTGGCTGTACGGTTCGCTTCTTATTCGGCGTGAGGGCGCCAGGGCCTGGGCCTTCTCCAACCGCTTGACCCCGGCAGCAGGGGGCGCTCGGCCTTTCCGCTAGGCGGCCAACAACCAGCGCGCCGGGCATTTGTTTTGCTGCCAGCAGGCGGTGCCGTCGCTCAGCACACTTGGATCAAAGAGCAGGCAAATCCAGTCGTCAGCGGCTGAGGGCCGAGGCCGGTGGCCAACAAAAAGGCGGCGCTGGAAGCACTGAGGCCATCGGCAAAGCGATAGGCTGAATCAGGCTCGCCGCGACCTACCGGTTGGCAGGAAGCCAGAAAAGCAGCCAGTCGCCCCCCCCATCATGATAAACCAGTAGCAGCCGAGGTCGGCGCCCAGCAGCGTAGTAGGTGCAACGGCCAGGGTGAGGCCCAGGTTCGCACCAGCCCCAGCCGCGCCAGCGCCTGCACTGGTGCAGCAAACCAGGGCAGCAGCGACCAGGGAAGACGGGCGAGCAAAGCGACCAACAAAAGGGAATCGGACAATCCGGCCCATCCTGCCACTGGCCGACTCATCGGCAGGGCCGCAAAAGCCGCGCAAACAAGCAGCAGCAGCAGAGCAGAGACCGCACAGTGCCCCCCAGCGGCCAGGCAACAGCAGGGGCAAGCAGCGCAACGGGCAAAGGGTCACAAGGCGCAGAGGGCCATACGGCATCGCTTCGGACCGAGCGGGCGGGGTCAGCAGCGGTGCACCACCAGTTTGCGGGAACGGCAATACAGCCGGGACAAACACCCGAAGTGGAGGCAAAAAAGTTTTCTTTGTCTAAATTTGCCCCCCCAAAAAGTTGGGGGGGGCCCCAAAAGATCCGAGCGAGGCCGCCACCGGCAACCGCCAGGCCAGCACCTCAATCCAGCCAGACCCCTCCCCAAAACCGGCAGCCAGCGCTCAGGGTCGCTGCTCCAGTCGGAGAGGCGAAATGAGAGGATCAGGCCGCCGTGGCGGCCACTTGAGAGCTGGAAGCCACATCCAGCAGCCAGTTCGGAACGCAAACCAGCAAGCATCACACAGCACGCTCAGCCAAGCACACAACCTCAGGGGACCGGCTGCGGCCACCGCCTTCAAGCACCGCAAAGGCCGACGCCCCCATCAACACCGCCCGCCCACCGAGGGCTGGGGCCGGC
>Ga0163217_1015574_pt1 | contig 10958 bp, 7 predicted proteins | sample SynspAceP_FD_185933 | JGI IMG/M metagenome (GOLD analysis project Ga0163217, IMG submission 185933) | Saline lake microbial communities from Ace Lake in Antarctica - Synechococcus sp. Ace-P (PacBio error correction) | ecosystem: Environmental > Aquatic > Non-marine Saline and Alkaline > Saline ...
AAAAAAAAAAAAAAAAGAAAGGGGGAACCAACTGGAAGAAAAAAATTGGTAACTTTGTGAAAAGCAGGTAAAATCGGGTGGTTCTTTAGTTTTTTTGGCTGAAGGGGCGTTTTTGATTGTGGCCGCTTTTGAATGTAAATACAATGCAAGCCTCGTCTCAGCGACATGAAAAGCGAAAGCTAAAAGCAATCGCTCCAACAGATTGTTAGCCGGTGACATAAAAGTCCATGACCTTACTAATGTCAGACAATCCTGTGGTACACTAATAAAGTTCATAGAAAAACAGTTGCCCGTTTATTAGCCGGGGCCAAGCTGTTTTTTTTTTTTTGCGTCTAGTATTCTTTTACTTAATGATGGCAGAGACGATGAATTTGGATTGCAGACATTGATTACTAGTAAAAAAAAGAAATAGTTAACAAAGAAACAACTGAGCAATGTTTATTTGCCCATAGGTAACGATTGGAGTGTGTTTTCCATTTAAGCAGATGATTAACTTTTAGATATGAAAACAAATAAAAAAAATGCCCTGTTACCGCAATGAAAATGCGGCGATATCAGCAAAACCGCTTTTGTGCCGTTCGAGCCACAAAGAATTTTGCTTAAGCAAGTTCCTAGCAGGTACGAGTTCAAAAGTCACGGCATTATTGGTGAATAACGTGGCGCGGGAAAGTCCCATCCTTTGATGTAGTAATCAATCCTATGGCTTTTTATGAAGCCGATGACTGGCCACATAAAGTGAAATGGTAAAAGCGGTCGAATATCGCAGTTTCCCTAAGATGCCATCAATCGGGTTATAGTATTGTTGCATCCAGCATTTCATGCTGGTGAGAATTTTAGTGTGCTTGAGATGTGATCTTTGGTGCAGAAGGCCGGTGCCTTGTTGAAAAAACGCCAAATAGACACGGCTGCGTGTGGAAATGTGCAGCGCCTCGCAAAAGAATATACATTGGACATTAATGGTAGAACGCAATCGTTTGAATGACTTTCCGGTTGTGCACAACGGATTTGAAATATATAAAAAGCTGCTTTAATCGCTGTTGGCTCGTATCCTCATATTGGATGAGCCAACGGTGTGTTAACCCCGCAAGACCGCGGAATACACTTTTCCGGTATTCTCTAAAGCGTAGCAAGTAGCAGGGCGTTACCCGTATTGTAATTACGCTATAAATTGCGTGAAATTATTGGCGTCTACCGGACAATATTATCCGTGATGCGTCCAAGGGTCAGATGGTCGCCTACATCGTGAAACCCTCGGCAGACTAATAAAGCAGAATTGGCTGATTAAATGGTAGTAAGAAGTGCGCCTGAACCTAGAACAGAAGCGACGCCAGCCAAGTGATGCTTTCTTTCTGCTCGATAACTGTCCTTTGTTTGATAGAGGCTCAAGGCGGAAGCGACTGAAGAATGTCAAGTTTAAAGAGCTTCGTCTGAGTGAAAATTCTTTGGTAATTGGCGGGGGTTGCGGTATAGTCGGTTCAAAGTGAGTTTTATGTGAATGTACTTTCTGGCATTGAGCGAAAGGAGCGAAGGAGTGAAATCACGTTGCGTGGTGCAGGTTATCAACGGCGAAAGCCCGCCAAAAAAGATGCTGCTGAAATCCGGAGCTTAGAAATGGCACATGTTCCAGAAGATCGACATAATGTAAATGGCTCTAGTAAAAGCGGTTTTTTGAAGCTTATGAAGCCGCCTGTACTTCGGTTATCACAATCTGAACTAATAACGGTAAATATTCTCATGCAACCGCTAAGTTCATGATGATTGAATGGCAGCGAAGCGAATGGCTGCTTGGATGTTACGTGGCCGCCGAATCCCGCAATTTGAAAACGCGCGAATTTTTCTGGCGGTAATCAGCAAAAAAAGATCGTTTATGGCTCGTGAAGTCGAAGCAGAACCCAGATATTTCTTTTGATCGAGGCCACTCCGACCGCGGTGTCCGATATTGGGGCGATTGAAAATATCACGAACAGATTGGTGAAACAAGGGAACGTCAGCAAAGTCTATTTGTTGGTGTTCTGTTGAATTGTGAATTAAAATTATGCGGCACGAGTGATCGCATTTTAGTGATGTTTGATGGTGCGCGATTGTTGGGCGAACTTGATGCAAAAGAACGCTGGACCGGAACGAAACTTGTGGTCTAATGATGGGCGTAATGCTCACTAACGAAAAAGAAGGTGTCCGCATGAGTCGAGGCAAAGTTCCTGCTTGGGTCAAACATGGCTCATTATCCCTATTCCTTAATATTACACTCGCCTTTTTGGTTTTCGTGGTTTGGTGAATCTAGCCATTGCGTGAAAACCCGCTCGAAGCCCGGTGCGATATTTGATATAGCGGCGCTTTTTGGTTACGATTGAATGGGTTGGTTATTACTCTGTGACTTATGCGAAAACCTTAAGTTTTTAGAAGCCGTTGGCTGTATCGGTAGCTTTAAAGGCGGCGTGTAATTTCAAATATCGTTGGTGAAGGCACAGCGTATATTGGGTTTTGGTTTGTTTAGTGTTGTTTGTCCCTAAGACAAAACCATGCTTTTTTATGTTAGTTGCCCTTTGGCGATTATTGGTGCGGTGTCCTTGGTGCGGCTGTGGGCGTATATCCTGCGTAATTTACAAGCTGCGTCGTGGCACTCAATCGTTATCAACTACTATCGATAAGTTTAACTTCATAGCCTCCTCCTTTGATGGTTAATCCTCATCGTAAACTGGTTAAAAGAAGACTGGCCGTATGGCTCCGAATTGCCGCACGTTTGATGAAAAATGCGTGGCTACCTTACCTGCATGAAGTTTAGTCGGCCATTGGGTATTGAAATAGGGTGGATTCACCGCCTTACTTTGGCTTTTGTGATTTGCTTTGATCGTTGTGTGCTTGTTTGGGCATTACTCTGGCATACGCGCGTGGTATCAATTGCGTACGTTGGGACCAAGCCCGACAGCGGCAACGCTACGCAGGCCACGGATACCGCTAAGTGACCATTTTGTGCATGCTCATTTTGGTGGTTTAGCGGGTTTTGTTGCATCTAACGAAATTATGGGTGTAAACCACAGGTTTGTTTGTCTTAACTTTCTACTGCGGTTATGGCTTTGCGGGCATTGCCCGTTTCTTTGACAATGGTACGTAATCATGTCCGGTTGTAGCTTTCTGGCCGCCAAGCTGTTTGTGCCTTGTATCAAGGCGGGCTGATTGTCGTTTTGAAATTCCGACGATTCACACCTGAAAATCGTGTCGTTATCAAGGTTTGGTTATTTTATTCCTGGTCGCTTGAACACATGGTTTGAAAGATCGTATCTAGAGCTTTTTTTGGATTCGCAGAGCGGTAGCGTAAGGAAAAAATATTTTGAACATTGATACATGTATGTTAGACGCCAACGATGCGGGTGTCTACTCCTTTGATTTGCTGCGTGCTGGTTTGTATTCCGAGCGAGCTGGCGATGTTGATATGGCTGTAAACGAAAAATTCTAGGCAGTGCTTTTTTGCTGCAGCGGCGGAGCGGCGTATTTGACTCGCTTGGGTCGGTTTTGTGTTTTTGTATTATGGCGCTGTTTCATTGGCGATGGTCACTGCCTTTGCATATTACACACCGAGGCGATCATCGCTCAGGTGGTAGCGATTATTACAATATTTGGCAGGCTTATACAGTAAACCTTATTCGATGGAATGTGGTTCGGTATGGGGGTCAAACACCGACGTTGTCTGGAGAATCTCGGCGCTTCTTATCCATTTACTTGACTTTGCCGATGCTTTGGCTGATTGTGCCTGTGATGGTCCTGAATCTATTCCGAACTAGCTCAGCGGTCCATTTAATTGTTTGGTTTATCTGGCTTTTGCGATGGGGCCTGTGACCTATGGGCAATTACAGAAACAAACGTTTGGTTTAATCGTCTTCGCGCTGTGGGTGTAAACCCACATGCGGTGGATACCTGCCGGTATTCGGTGGCTTCATATCGTTATCGTGCCTGATTATTTTGGCATCTTCTTGTGTGTACGCTGAGGCGTATTTATTCGACGCTCGATAATGCCGGTTCTTGAAAGACATGAACGCGAGGTAATGTTATATGGCGCTGGCGCGCCTGATTTTCGGTAAATGGCGTCCGTTTTCCCGGTTGTTGCTTGCCTGTTTGCTGTTTTGCTCTTAGACGCCGTTGCTATTTCGTATGCAATGGTGTGAGGGGTTCCTGGCATTGGCGACAGTACCCCGTTCAGTGCAATCGAAGTATTACCGTATGTATTGAACGGTTAATTGTTATTGGCGGGTTTTCATGCGCAAAAGCCGTTGGCAAAAGTCGCATCGGGCGGCCCTATGTGAAGAGCCACGCCTAATATGTCTATGTAAAGCAAAAGTGAAAATCTGTATCGAGCTTGCCAAAAATGCGAATGAGTAAGGCGTATGTCCTTACTCTCATTTTCAGGTTGGTGCGGCCATTTTAACCAAGGTGTAGTTTACTGCTGGTTGTAATTTTGAAAATGCGGCGTATCCAGAAGGGACTTGTTGCTGAAAGCCGTGCGATGCGTCTATGGTTCCTGATGGCGAAACGCAAATCAAAGATATTTTATGTGATTTGGTCAAATGGCGATGCTTTGGTCACCTTGTGGGGGCTGCCGTCAAGAGATCCGTTAATTTTCTTACTGCGATACCATGATTACATATTTGTGGTGCTGCAAGGCGTGACGCCAAACCTCTTCAATGGAAGCATTGTTACCGTTTTCGTTTGGGCCTGAAAAGCCTTAACAGTAAAGAAAGAGACAACAAAACAAGAGAACAGCAAGCCAGCTAAGGTTTTGATGTGAGTAGTTTCAAAAAACCACGTTTAACGGTTTTTTTTGTTTTGTGTACCTTTTATCGACAGAACCAGAACAGAGATGGGGTCGATAGTAAATAATGTAAATCGAGTAATATGACCCCTTTGTAATTAAGCACGACCTGATTAAGGAAAAGAAAATAACGATGCGGCGAAAAATCAGTATCTTTGTTTTGGTTATGATTGTCGCTTGTTTTGACGGCCTGTGACGAGTGGTCCCCCCTATAGTCGACTGAACTCAAAGTGGCTTGAAAGAAAGTGGCGAAGCAGTTTAATTACGCATGAAATATCAAGGCGATGAAAAACCGCCAGTGTGAATGTTCGATCAAAAAGCCATGACGCTGCCGCCCATAAAACGTTGCCATTTGGTCTAAAGTCAAAGTACGAACATCTGGCGAATGGCAAGAGCGTCGTGTGCGGTTAATGACCGTGGCCGTTCGTAGACGGTCGTATATCGACTTGATAAATCGGCATTTCAGCGTATCGGCAAACGCGTTCTGGTTTTATTAGGTTGAAATCGAAGTGTTAACGTTTGAGACCTTGTACAACGACTCGCTCGGACATTTGTGAAAAAGGTCCTCGGTTCTATTATTAGGCAAGTGGTCTCGGCATTTTTCAAGCAGGTGCGTAGTTTGATGGTACGATCATCTTGTCCGAAGTCAATACTTTTCATCACGTGTGATCTGAAATTTCCAAGATGACGACAAAAATCGAGCAATGTGTTGTTTCCCGCCAGACGATGCCTTTCATGACCCTAATTGCCTTTGCAGCGGCAGACTTTGAAAAGCTGTCGCATTAGTAAGAAGCCAATCCTAGACTTGGAATTCATCCCCCAATACCACGGCCAAACTCACAAGCTCTGGTCATCAAAATTATCGCGATATAGCGGCGCCCGTGCCAATCACATGTCCGCAACATCGATTACGACCGTGAAATGGCGCTACTGGCGGCAATTTCATCGAGATGGGCAAGATTTGCTGATTGGCACGGCCGCTATAATCCGAAATTTTGATACCAGAGCTTGAAGTTTGCCGTGGGATTGGGGATGAATCCAAGGTCAAGGAATTGCTTCTTACCTAATTGCGACAGCTGTTTCAAGTCCCGCTGACAAGGCATTAGGGTCATGAAAGCATCGCTGCGGAAAACAAAAACACATGCTCGATTTTTCGTCATCTGGTTCACATCAAACGTGATGAAGATGACTCGGACAAATGATCGTCCCACCAATCACAACTCACGCGCAACCTGCTTGAAAAATGCGAGACACTTCCAATAATAGAACCGAGACCTTTTTCACATGTCACGACGAAGTCGTTGTAACAAAGGTCTCAACGTAAAACTTATCGATTTCAACCTAAATATACCCCAGAACGCGTATTGCCGATACGCGAAATGCCGAATTTACTCCAAGTCGAAATAATACACCTCTACGAAACGCCCCACGTCATTAACCCCGCACCACGAACACGCCTGCCAATTCGCGATGTCGTCAACTTTGACTTAGAACCAAAGCAAACTTTTGGGGCGGCCCGTCATGCTTTTTGATCGAACAATCACCACTGCGTTTTCGGCCTGATATTCATTGCGTAAGTAACTGCTTCGCCACTTTCTTCAAGCCTTGAGTCCAGATCGACTAAATAGGACCACTCGCACAGGCCGTCAAAAACAAGCGACACAATAACCCAACACAAGAATACTGATTTTTCGCATCGTATCTTTTCCTTAGTGTCGTCTTATTACCAAAAGGTCCATATTATCGAATTTACATATTTACTTATCCGCACCCATCTCTGTTCCTGGTCCTGTCGATAAAAAGTACACCAAAAACAAAAAAACCACTTAAACGTGGTTTTTTGATACTCCCATCAAAACCTTAGCTGCTTGCTGTCTCTGTTTTGTTTGTCTCTTTTTACTGTTTAAGGTTTTTCAGGCCCAAGCCCCGAAAACGGTAACAATGCTTCCCAATTGAAGTTTTGCTGTCCCTTGCGCAACCAACAAATATGCAATCATGGTATCACAGAAAGAAAATCCACCGATCTTCTGACGGCAGCCACCAACAAGGTGTGACCAAAGCATCGCCATGACCAATCACAATAAATATCTTTGATTTGCTTTTACCCATCAGAACCTAGACGCCAATCGCAACCGGCTTCAGCATCAAGTCCCTTCTGGAATTACGCGCATTTCAACATTACAACAGAGTAAACTTACCACTCTTGTTAAAATGCCGCAACCCAACCTGAAAATGAAGAGTAAGACATACGCCTACTCATCGCATTTTTGGCAGCTCGATCAGATTCACTTTGCTTACATTAGCCATATTTAAGGCTCGCTCTTTCACATAGGGCGCCGATGCTTTGGCCCACGGCTTTTGCCGATGAAACCGCCATAACAATGGAACGAATAACATAACGTAATACTTCGATGCCCTGAACGGTACTTGCCTGCAGGATCACAACCCTTGCATACGTAAATAAAACGGCGTCTAAGAAAAGCCACAGCAAACAGCAAGCAAACACGAACAGACGCCATTACCGAAAATTCAGCGCCGCCAGCGCATATAACCTTTACCTGCGCTCATGTCTCAAGAAACCGCATTAATGAGCCGATCGATAATGACGCTCCACATACCACACAAGATGCCACAAATAACAAGGCACGAAAACGAAATGAAGGCCACCGAAATACCCGCATATTCACGCATGTGGGTTTTCACCACAGCGCGAAGACGTAACCAAAAACGTGTTTGTAAATTGCCCAATAGTCAACAGGCACCATCGCAAAAGCCAGAATAAACAAAATATTATGACGCTGAGTAGTTCGGAATAGATCAGACAATCAAACAGCACATCACCAAAGCATCGCAAAAGTAAGTATTGATAAGAAGCGCGATCCTCCCAGACAACGTCGGTGTTTGAACCACCATACCCGACCAATCCATGATAAGGTTACGTTAAGCCCTGCCACTATTGTATTAACGCTACACCTGAACGAATAAGATCGCCTCGGTGTGTAAATACAAATGCAAAGCCGTGAACCCATCGCCAATGAAACAGACGCCAATAATACCAAAACACAACCGACCCATAGCGATCCAAAACCGCCGCTCCCGCCGCTGCAAAAAAGCACGCCTAGAATTTTACCTTCTAACCCAATATCACAATGCCCAGCTCGCTCGAATACAAAACCCGCTAAGCAGCAAAAATCAAAGATAGACACCGCATCGTGCGCTAACATAACTATACATGGTTTCAAACATATTTTCCCTACGCTACGCTCTGCGAATAAAAAAGCCTTCGATACACTTAAACATTTTCAAAGCGCAACCAAGAATAAAATAAACCAAAACCTTGAAATAACGACTACATTTCGGTTGTGATCGTCGGAATTCAAACGCCAACTCAGCCCCGCCTTGATACAAGGCACAAACAGATGGCGCCAGAAATGATACCAACCGGATGAATTACGTCCCATCAAAATGAAACGGCAATGCCGCAAACCATAACCCGAGGAAGTTTAAGCAACAAACTGTGGTTTACACCCATAATTTCGTTGATGCCAAACAACAACCCCTAAACACCGAATACATCGCCCAAATGGTCCACTTAGCGATCGATGCTGCGTAGCGTCCGCTGTCGGGTGGTCCACTACGCAACTGATAACCCCATCGCGTATGCCAATAATGCCCAAACAAGCACACAACAGATCAAAGCATCACAAAAAAAGTTAGCGTGAATTCACCTATTCAATACCCAAATGGCGATAAAAATTCATAAGCAGTCAGGTAAAAGCCACGCATTTCATCACGTGCGCTAATCGGGCCATACGCCGTCTTATTAACCAGTTTACGAGAGGTAACCATCAAAGAGGGCATGAATTTTAAACATGAAGATAGTGATAACGATGTGGCTGCCACGACGCGCTTGTAAATACCAGGGATCATACGCCCAACCCACCAAAGACACCCGCACCAAATAATCCCAAAAGGTGCAATAACAATAAAAAAAGGCATGGTTGTCTAGGGACAACACACTAAACCAACACCAAACCCCAATATACGCTGCTTCACCACCGAATATTGAATAAGCCGCCTTTAAAAGCACGATACAGCCAAACCGGGTAAAAGATAAGGTTTCGCCATAATACAGAGTAAACCAACCCTCATCGTAACCAAAAGCGCCGTAAATCAAATATCTGCGGCCTCGATCGGGTTTCACCGATGGCTAAATCCCAAACCAGAAACCAAAAGCGAGTAATATTAAGGAATAGGATAAGAGCCATGTTTTGACCAAGCAGAACTTTCGCCTGACTCCATGCGGACACCCTTCTCGTTGTACATTCGCCATCTTAGACCCCAAAGTCGTTCGTCACGGTTCTTTGCATCAAGTTCGCCACAATCGGCACCACAAACATCACTAAAATGCATCACTCAGTGCATAAATTTCATCCAATTCAACAGAAACCAACAAAATAGCTTTGCCTGCCCTTAGTTCACAATCTGTTCGTAATATTTCAATCGCCCAATACGACACCGCGGTATCGTGGCCGATCAAAAAGAATACTGGGTTCTGCCGACTTCACGGCAATAACGATCTTTTGGCTGATTACCGCATAAAAATCGCGGTTCAAAAAATGCGGATCGTCCGTACATCCCAATCAGCCCATTCCTCGCTGCATTCATAATCAATGACCTTGCCGTCATGAAGAATTCCGTTATAGGTTTCAGAATTTGATAACGATAACAGCGCTCATAACTTCAAAACCGTTACTAGGCCCCATCTTATGTCGATCTTCGGAAAGTCCGATTTAAGCTCAACGCAATTTCCAACCCATCTTTGGCGCTTTCCGCCGGATAACCTGACCAGTCAACGTAATTTCACCTTCGCTATGCTCAATGCCAAAATACATTCATAACTCACTTGACCATTACCAGAAAACCCCCGCAAACCAAAATTTCACCAGCACGAAGCCTAACTTACATTCTCAGCGCTCACCCTTGGCTATCAACAAAAGACAAGTTCGAGCAGAAAGGAAACACACTTGGCTTGGCGTCGCCTGTCTACGGTTAGGCGCACTTTCCTAACCTACCATCTAACTCAGCCAATTCTTCTTTATATCTGTCGAGTTTCCACGAGGTGCGAACCACCTGAACCTGGCGCATCACGGAAATATGTCCAGACCCATAATTCACGCAGTTATGCGTAATAACAATACGGAACGCCCTGCCTCTTTTAGCGCTTTAAGAAACGGAAAAGATATCCTTCTTGCGGGTTAACACACCGTTGCTCATCCAATAGAGGAACGACACCACGATAAAGCGCTTTTAAAATATTTCAAACTCGCGTGCAAAACAAACCGATTCTCAACGATTGCGTCTACATTAATGTCCAAACTGTACTTTGCGAGGCGCCTGCAATTCCACATCGAGCCGTGTCTAGCCGTTTTCAACAAGGCAACCGCCTTTGCACCCAAGATCACATTGCTCAAAGCACACTAAAATTCCTCAACCCAAGCACCATGAAAATGCTAGATGCACCATACCTAACCCGCATTGAGGGCAAATCTTGGGAAACTGCGTATATCGACACGCCTTACCATCCACTCCTAGTTCCCAGTATCGCTTCAATAAAAGCCAAGAATAAATACTCCATCAAGGTGGACTTTCCCAGCCCGTTTCACCAATAATGCCGAATCGTACCTCAGGAAACTGTAACAAATACTTTGTTGCCTGAACGCAACCAAACGTTTGCTGAATCGCGCAATTCAATTGCGTAAAGGCAATGTTTATTTGTCATATCTAAAAGATCATCGCTTAAAAATGGAATCACACTCAATTACCTCAGGCAAAAACACTCATATGTTTTTTGTACTACTTCTTTTACATAGAATCAATGTCTGCAATCCAAATCATCGCGCATCAATTAAGTAAAGAATACAGAGCAAAAAAAACACTCCCTAATACGTGGCAACTGTTTCCTATGTAACTTAATAGTTACAAGTATTGTCGACATGTAGTCAATGGACTTTATGTCACGCTAACAATCTTGGCCGAATTCTTTAGTTCGCTTTCATGTCCGCTGAAGACGAGGCTTGCATTGTTATCATCAAAGCGCCCAATCACACCGCCCTCAGCCAAACCTAGAACCACATACCTGGCTTCCCATACC
>Ga0163217_1035827_pt1 | contig 10958 bp, 5 predicted proteins | sample SynspAceP_FD_185933 | JGI IMG/M metagenome (GOLD analysis project Ga0163217, IMG submission 185933) | Saline lake microbial communities from Ace Lake in Antarctica - Synechococcus sp. Ace-P (PacBio error correction) | ecosystem: Environmental > Aquatic > Non-marine Saline and Alkaline > Saline ...
CCATTGCGCGTATCCACCGCAGTTCGCGCGCGACGACTTCCCTGTCGACCGATATGTCGCACCGAAGTCGGGCCCCGGAACAGGATAACGAATGAACACCAACCACTAGAGAGGTCAGACAATAATAATGCTCCCGTCCAAGGATTCAAAGAGTGATTTAAGCAGGGAATAAAACTGATCTACTAAACTCCACAAATCACTCCGTAAAGTGCTAGAAACTCACAGACTCCATGTTTTGCCGCACACGAACGCACAGCCATAAAAAAAGCGATTCGCGGGGCACAAACCATGGAGCCGACTCCCTGTTCAATTAGTGAAAGCAGGTTTCCACAACAATTGAAGAGTGGAGCAGGTGAGGTGATCATCGATGGGGGAAACAACGCAGCGTATTTATAAATTAGAATTGGTTCGCCAACTGTTTTCTTCGGAAAATGTAAGAACTAAAAAGTACCTGTCCATTATAAAAAAAATAGATAACGTACCGCATTGTTGCCCGCCGCTATATAGCACACAAAAGGATTCGCACTATATCCGACGACGAAAAACATCTGCGCGCGCCTGCTAACACAAGGCAGAATCCTATATCGTGTAGGAAATGATGCCAATCTAAATCGCAACACATGGGAGCCCGGCTGATGAGGTCCTGAAATACACATCCTTTTAAAAACAGGACACAGAAAAGAGGCAAAAATTTCATCACAGGAAAATCCTTAGCCTTTGTCACGAACAGCCACCGGGCCCCCAAGATGACCCCACACGCAATAGCCGTTAGCCTTTAAAACGACAGAGAAGACCACGGCCTGCTTAGAAGCCCGAAGAAAAAATAATCCCAATATGGTCAGAGCGGCGTCACCCTATGAGTAATAGACCCGAATGACGAAATACCGTCAATGTTACCAATGCCGGTGAGAACCCTGCAACTATTTTCTCTGCTCCTAGTGCGCCAGAAGGGTAGGTATTCATATTCCGCGCGAATTGAGCTGTTTGATATACGCAGATTTAGTTTAAATTCCCTGTGACAATCACACAGTGCGATTAGGAGCATCCGCAAACACGCCTCCATGTGAATCTATATAACAAGCTGCAACAGATACCGCTGCCCCCCTGGCAACCTAAGCTAAAATGCCGTTTAGAACAGGCCTTCAGAGAAGGGTCCGGCGGAAAAGGTTTCGTTGTTATTACACAATAGAGGAACGCTAGGATAGGTCCCTCATAACTCACATCATAGCGAATATTCTTAATAGTAATCGTCCAAACGCTACCCGCGACATGATTTGGCCTGGAATTCGTTGAGTAATTCTAGCCTCCCGCGATCTGTGGAAGGAGACACGAAATAAGTTAGGGGCCATATGCCTTGTTTGACCTAATCCTGCTTATTCATCACAATGTAGCTTCGAAAACTGGTTACTAAGTGCCCAGCCACGGGCATTTGCTGGAGCGCACCTGGACACATGGTCGCCAAATGACCAATGGGTCGGTCAGCTCCGAAAAGGTGTCCCGCTGACTACGCACTCATGCGGGTGCGGGGGCCGACCCACCATTCCAATGACATCACGGCCTCGCACCAATAAGGCTATTAATGAAAAATCGAACCAGGACGCAATAATCTCCGCTGCTCCGCGATCAGAGAGTGCCGACGATCCATGCGACCTAATAGTAGAGTTTAGCAACGACCGCTCAAGGGCGGCAAGTGTGGCGGGAATAAAATTCAAAACTCAAACCTATGATCACCATACGGTACACCCATAAAAGAGACAATTCGGTGGGGGTGAAGAAAAGGTGACAAAAGAAAACAGGACGAAAAACCCGTCAAGGATTTCAGGAACCGATTCCGCCCCGCTCCCGGGAAAAGGCGAAATAAGCGATCACTGATCTATGGATGACGACTCTCCGTGCGTCGAAGCAAACACAGTTAACTCGCGTAACCCGGCAAGAAGGAGAGACCCGACAAAATGCCAGTAGCAGGCGAGCGGAGGCGCACACACAAAGCCAGAGATGAGGCGAGTAAACTTGAAATACTCAGCGCACGTATCACCGCACCTAGCGAAGAGAACTGGATCCGGCAGCGTAACTGATGGAGCACACGATAACTAAGGCAAATATGTAGCGGATCTCAATTAGTATATGATAGCGCCATTTAAGGCGAGGGGGGCAAGAACTGGCAATCTCAGCGTACAAAGCCAATTAATGCGAGTAACACATCATTTTGGACGAGCAAAAGCTAAAGCGAACTCGGAAAGAAAGCCTAAGCAACAAAAACTAGACCTCTCGTAATCGGTGTGCGCTATCTGAAACCTGGATAAAGAACATCGACACTTAACGCAGTGATCCGGACAAGAGCGATCGAACGAAATGGGGTACTTTGTAGGATTAGCGGAGAGGATCTATTCTCTCTAACTACGCGACAATCAATCACAGCAAACACCTCACCAGAGACTCTCCGTCCTTACTATTGAAAGCTGTTCTAAGCGAGGGCGATTTGAATGTCCAAGAGAAGCCAGGGGCAGAAGGCCTAGATGCTAGCTCAACATACGGATCTATGAATCGAGCACGTTTTTGGCACGAGTCACAGCAGATCATGTATAGATGTCACAAGACGCCACATTTCCTCAGAACACTAAACACGTGCAGAAATATCGCATACCCCCCGCCCAGCTTGCACGAGAACTACACTTGCCAAGTATATTACCATATGAGTGCAGAGTCGACCCGCGCGGCCCTGCACAGGAATCGGTACCATCAGAGACCCACACTTCGAATCGTTAAACTCCCTGTCTCACTCTTAACATGTTACGGGACCCGTTAGCTATCCATCCTAAAAGATAATGTGAAAACGCGCAACACACGTTGTGTCATTCAGACATATACCCGAGAGGAACCCTCGGTGCTGAGATCAGGAGGAAGCAAAAATTTAATCTCCGTCGAACTGCACGCCTTGGGCACAGGAAGACTAGGTACAACACGGATAATGACCGTTCCACTGTTTGCCCTTCATGTACAAAGCACACCGAGATGGTAGGCAACGCACTAGTTATGTTCGCGAGCTGAGCAGATGCCCGTTCGCGCATCATTAGAGCAGAAACTGGAACGCATTAAATCTTTTTCTTATTTAATAATGGCACCGAGGAGAACATACCTTATTTTTTGAGCGTCCTAGCATTTGCCCCGGAAGAAAAGGTGCTGACCTAGAAGAGCGACGCGTGCCAATCGAACCACCGTTATAATCAATTGAGCAATTCGAACCAAGGTTTAATACAAAATCTATTATGTATCCGTGGGGGCCACAGAGGGTGAAAGGTCTTCGGCGCGAGGTCGAAGAAATATGGCCTTCTTTATAAAAGCGTCGCTCGACAATGGCGAGGATATCCGCACCGATCCAATATTCTAGATGCGGTTTCATGTCGTCACATCGTGAACATATCTCTCTGCTAGGCTTCAATAGATTCATCCACTGTAGTTGAATTGTGGAATAAGGGGAGGGTATAGCAAAAGAGACTCGTCGTAAATATCCGCCGTAATGCCCGGACACCGCTCTGTAAGAATCTGTTGTCTTCAAGTTGCGCACAATAAGAGTCCTAAAAGGCCATTCGGACCGTCTTTCTAGGAACGATAGAGTTTACAATCATCAATCGGCTGCAGAGTTGTTATCCTCAATAAAGTGCCGGGTTCCGGAATATGGGTGAACTGCCGCAATACTGCCACGTGGAACTATTCAAGAGACTAAAGCCACGGTACTTCGGCGCGCTCTCTGCCAATGAGCGGTGTCGGAGTCCGCCCTTCCTTGCGCTGCACATAAAATCCGGGTACTGGCTGGCTATGAGGAGGCTAGCCAAGCGAACCTTGTGAACCATAACATTGAAGATGGGCCACATGAAGGCCGGCGAACATAATAAGAGCATTTATCCAGCCTGGTAATCTAAGGCTACTTCGCGGCCCATCTCGCGCCATAGCGACTATCCTCGTCTCTGCAACAGATCTCACACCACTTGCGCGCAGTGCTATAATCGCTGGTCCTCTCTTAATACCTGAGCGAAGCGTAATCAAGAGAGAGCCGTGGAAGTAACCACAAATATGAACGTGATAGCTGAAGAAGACAAATAACGGCGATCACCGAGGACACGGCAGTTCTGTGCAACGAGTGGATTGAGGACGACACGCCTACTATAAGGTTATATTTTTTACACATACCTAGAGAGGAACAAGATATTCGAGCGGCGTTCAGATTATGATCCTCGGACGCGTGATCTAACTAGGGCTAGATTCAAGCACGCTTGGCCAAAGTGCGCGGTAGAGGTTGCGTTACGGCAGAGCAGGCGCGTTATTATTCATGAGTCCAACGAAGAAACTAGAAAATCAAGGACCCGCGTTTTGGTACCGTGTTCTGTTACCTTTTGGCGCGAATAAGATTACTCTACTATATCTAAAGGAGCCGTCCTTATTGCGGGGCCGCGGCAAAGCGAGTAAAGAATTAGACTGAGCGGCGAAGGTCGGGGAATCGCAAGTTCAGTTTACTCGTCTAAGTATAGTGACGCGCGATTTTCTATATTGCAGTCACGATACCATATTTACCTAACTGATGATCGGCGCGAGTACGTTACCATACCTCATGGTAAAATTCTATGTTGTTGTTCAATGACAGTTTTATTGAAGCTTAACATATATTTTCCCCGTGATCTCGGCCTTGCTCCGCCCCAAAGACGGAGAGCGCGTCTTTGTACTCGCTCGATAGTCAGCTTTGAGAAAATGATACCTGGCTAGCGTTTCAACAGATCACACAAGGAGAGAATTAGCCATTTTGCGAGCCGCGTACGAGTGGCAGGAGCGGCGGCCTGCGGTGATTGGGGGTCCCGTCACGATAGACAGAGGACGTCGTCGCATCCAGGTGGCGCGACGACCGTGATCTGCAGGTCACGACACGGATAGGTACATCTGTAGAGCCTTGGTGTACAGTTTTTGAAGAGAAGACGCGAAAGAAGGGCAAGAGTCGGAGGCCTGAGAGCGCGTGCACGTCGGAGTACACGATCGATAATGAGAGAGCAATCGCAGCCCTTGGCATAGCCCCCAAAGGGAACTTTTAATGTCGACCATCCAAGCGATGTTGGGAGCCAGGGGTAACTGATGACGCCAAATTTCTTTTATAGAATGTCGCTTTCGATAATTGTGTACTTGTCATATAAGCACCATTTATAGCGCATCTCTTTCCAACTAAGGATCGCAAAAAACGAGGGAACTAGGCGCACAGGCTCAAGCTCCATTCCATGAGGAAGACCAGTATCATCTCATCGTTTCTACAGCGGATGGGCGAGCCATCATCGTCCGCGAGAGCGCCGATGGTCTGTTCTCGAGTGAAAAAGCGTGTACCCCAAAAGAATAGGAAACTCCTACCAGGTTTTTGTCTGTCAGGAACACACATAACAGAGCAGGCGAAACTCCAGTCTACTGAGGTTATTTAACATAGGCCAGCACACATACGCATTACAGCGGGAACGTGAAAAATTGGCCCCATGTTACTAAACGCCTCTGATACGAGACAAACACAACAACGCCATTCGATTAAAAATATGCTCCTGCAAGAGCGGTCGCTGGGTGCACGTAATCCTGGTGCAATGTGAAATCAATCTATTTCTTCAAGGCCATCAAAAAGAAACAACGAACACGGAAGGAGGAGGATATAATGAGAGAGAGAGTCAGTAGTCGCTCGGGCGCCAGAAAATGATCCCAAAGCGTCATTCGTCCGAGCGCAGGCGCCTATGATTATTTATTTCGCGCAGTCGCTTGTCGAGTAAGGTTGGTTCGAGTTTGATACGACTGAATCACCAGCCGGCGTGAGACAAGAATGAGTCCAGAGTCTCCCTAAAAGGGATAAGACAGTACTTGATACTTCTTATATCTTTCAATGCGCCTTAATTTAGAACTATATTACTTTCATTCACATTAGACGCTGCATCCTAGCGGCAGCACCGATTGCACTAAAGGTATTCGTAAGAGTTCCTAAGTTAAGCAAGGCTTATGCAAATGAATGTATCTGTAAAAGCTACGTGGTTTTATTCTGGCCGGCGCTGACCTTTCCAACATTTGCAGATACGGTTGAGAGATGCTGACTGTACTCCAACTCTTTTATGGTGCCAACATGGCGGCCGAGAGCCAGGCAGCTTCTTGCTTACCTGGGTAGTTTGAGATCCTCTGTTAGAGCTCTATATTGGGAAGGTACGCCCGTTTTACACTAGAATCAATGTGGCGGGCCATGACCACAGAACGTCATGCAATAGTGGCATCAAACAACTAATGGCTGCTGAGTCCCAATATCATTTCCGCTCCGAAGAGCTACGCTATGGGGCTGCCAAGTACAGCTTCTTATAAACAATAGGACACCTCAAGTGTACGCTAACGAGCCTCGTTCGTTCAACCAGCAACTCGGGTTCCTACTCAAGGCGCAAACACACATAACATCCACTCCCTATTAGGAGAGCAACAGACACTGGCGAGCAGGTCGTTGCGCAAGTGCGGCGACTTTCGTAATGCCACAGTCGGAGCTCAGTGACCATACACTAACACGATTCTATCAATCGAACGATCTAGAGCTGCCGCTGGCGGTATTCGTTAACACTCCACTGGCGGCGTCCACATTCCCAAGCGACGCCACCAGGGTTGTTGCATCTAGTCAAATCGCCACCCTTGATTACGAACGCCAGAAGAGCACAGTGGCGGAATCTCTCTCGCGCCGAAACCACCAAGCGCGCGCGTAATCTTGAGTCTGTTTGCGTGCGTAAATGAATATAAATGACCGCCATACGATATATTTATTAGAGACCTCGCATGCGAGACAGAGCGTAGCCCCGGAAGCGAGGATATTACGGGCACGTGTGAGCTCACAACCAAGAAAGACGGACAACATGAAAAAATGGATTGGTCATCCTAAGTGGGCCACGATCAATAGCACGCGCCCATAGATAGGCCGCATCATCCGCGAGCCATGCACGTTCCTGACCACAGGGCCATGTAAGCGCGTGCAGCGAGTTGAGAGAGGCGGTTGCTTTCAGAGGAAGACTCACCCCCGAGAATCTTCATAATAGCCTCAGTCGTCGAATACCGAGCGAGCGAGCTAGCCTCGAGGATGCCAATCGACGACAATGAGAGAAACCCCTCCTTCGCAGTATACCCATGGCCCAAATAAGCGCACTTCCCAGGGGCGACCGAATTTAAAGGCGCCTAATGTATTTCTTCCTTATCGCCGCTCAAGGAGACGGAACTTAACAATGGTGCCAACATGCCCGGGTATAAGTTGTTCTGTCACAAGTATCGGTGCTCGGTAACTTGCGGTCCGCAGGAAGATGGCCTTCTTAGATGAGTGAGCTTGTCGATAATGTCGCCCACGAACGCCGCTGGAAAATAGGCGAGACCTAGAGCGAGACGATTTAGCCTTGTGGGCGACACATTAAGAATTTATCTGTGGTAGTTCGGTTTTTGGCGGCAACCGTTTAACAGCCCGAATTTGGTCGATCTTGGGAGACAGACCTTTGTGGCCTTTAGCGCAAAAGGCGGTGAGTCTCGATCCCCAGAATAGTATCTCGGTCCTAGGCATTGGCCTTAGTAGCAAGAGACACCTATAAAAGATCCACCCTAAGTACAAGGAGTTGCGTGCCCGAGGCAACATTGCGGCGTTCTGCCCAAACGCCCAATGGGCCCTGCCTCTCACGATCCATATAAACATTCTAAACAGTTACAACCTATCACTTAAAAATCAAAGCCCGCCGTTGCACATCGCTATTGGCGGCACACTACCATATAAGCAAAGGCCTTTCACTTCAAAAATGCTCTTTCGCGCGAAAACGTATACCTACTAGTCGTTAAGCGCGCCAAGAAAAAGGCGACCGCAGGAGTAGTCGCACACGATAGATTTTCTGGAGACTCTGGTAAGACGAGAATTCTAATTTTTGAGCGTAGGCCTGAGTGTTTAGGCAGCATCTGAAAGGGCCACCGACTGGAGGTGTTCGCGCATGCACGACATTGCCTGCTGCGCGCGAGTGCATGGCCTAACGCTTCGTCTTGGAGCGAATAATTCTTGGTCACGCAAGCCGGCGCTCTAGCCTGACATGTTGCGCGTCAATATGCGGCCATACCCGTAAAATGAGACCCCTAAATCACGAACCGATCGCGGCCTTCGCTAACTGAGCTTCTGAGAAGCTAGGCGGCTGCTAATAAAATTTAGGTTCTCTTTTAGTTGTTTTATATGCGGTAATTATTTTTGCATTAGGTTAGTTGCCTGGTCCATGCGTTCCGGCACCGAGAATATCGATTAAAGTCTTGGGGAGTATTCTGAGTGATATGTATAATTCTGAAAACCATAATCTGCCGCAACCGTTTTCATTATTTGCTACTCTCTGCTTCTCTATTTTTTTTTTTTGCGTTTGAGTCTCGTTTCTTTAATTCTCGCACCATATATCTGTTTGAACTTCTTTTTTTCTTATATATGATCTCGCATCATCGAAATGCTCCTTGCACACGTAAGCGCCAGGTCGGACTGACGACACGTGTTGCAAGCGGCGAGTGACGACGATTCTCATTAGAGTGTCTTGCTCTGGAGGCCCAGAAAATCGAGGAGCGCGGCCAGGTACTAGGTCTACGGGTCCGGAAAACGATGGGCGATGACCGGCCCTGCGCAAGGTCCACTTTTGTCCTTTAAGTCGAGAAGCAGTCGGTATCTGGACTCCACAATCATCGAGCAACGTTTGAGGTTCGTCTGCCCCCCTATTGCCCCCGTTATATATGGGCTGTCCTATAAAGAATTGTCCCGGTACATGGGGTCTGGATCCAGAAGCGCATTAAGAGAGCGAATGAATTTGCGCATAAATACAGACACGATTTCGTTGGCAAGGGGCGCCATCATGCATCTTCAGTTGATCAATCACGCAGTTGCCATGCAAAGTGCTGACGACAGCTGCGACACGAACTTTTGGCACTGCATAGATCCTAAGAGAAAACTATTGTTCACTTGGTAACACAATCTGAGTCAATATCATAAATAGATGCATGAATATTATTCATTAGGTTTATCAGACGGAATAGTGGTTACAAAGAAGGAGACTGCAATACCGACAGTCTGAACGTATTTTTAATGATTTTTCATTTGTAATCACAAGCTAAGATCCCAGCACAAACGCGCGCTTTCGCATTCTTTAGCATTTCTTCGTTGAATATCTGTTGGGATAGCGCGGAATCGATCTTGCCCAGGGTAACCATCATAGATTCTGGCGATATTCTTGTAATCAAGCATCTGTCGATTCTATACTAAAACGCTGTCTGACGGCAAGTAACATGGATCTGAAAATAGTCCGATCGTCTGAGTAAGCCACCGGAACTTAAGCTCACCGCCAATGACCAACTCAATGCCTGCCACTGCAGAGTAGTGAAGATCGCACCTGGCCTGGCCGCATACCCATTTGCACGAGATACCATAATTCTTTCGTTCTAATTAACGCGTATGTCGGTTCTGTCGGTCTCTCATGCCGAAAAACGCAATATGGGGCCCTGAGGGATCTCGCCCGAAGAAGTTCTTCGAGAGCGGGCTCGAACAGACAACACGCCGGGAAGAGAGCAGAGAAGAGGAGGGTCATCCACAGCAATATTGGATCGCTCCATAGCTCTGCGCATATGCGAGGAGAGGACGTAACAACACGAGAGGGTTAAAACACACAGTCGCGCGCGCCAGCTACACCACAAGAATCAGGATACGCCACTAGAGCGCCTTCGCGCAGCAACAGCCGGGCAGTGAACTCTTTAAAGCAGCAACAGGGTGCGAGCGAGGGCGCGAATCATTCTAAGAAAAAGCCCAGCAGGAAATGAAAACACCTATGAAATCACCAAGGTGTGACCTTGAAAAGTTCCGGCACCGACCCATTGGCCGCAAACGTATCGCTTGAAATGCACTGAGTTGCCGCGAGCGAGCGCAGCCGATGTTGGCAGTGCTAGTTATTCCCGGAAGACGTCCATCACAACAGCGGTCGAGCCAGTCATAAGACAAATTGAGCGTCGGGCGGTAAGCAACCACAGATGTCGCATAAGTAACCAAACCAGAGTGAATCTAGCAACCGATATCAGGGGCACAGAATTATGAGGACTCGAAGAGCACGATCCCGCTATCAAAACAGTATATTCGCGAACGAAAAAATATAAAACTATGTTGAGAAAACCCAGCAAGAGCGATTGCGATTATCAAAATCGAAAGAGAGAAAAGTTACAGATAATCAAGCTTCTCAAAGGACAAATTCCAAGATTCAATATTGTTTTTAACAGACCACCTTGTAACACGCAATTAGATGAAGATAAAAGCATAGAAAAATATCCATATGCCGGCCATATCAACAATGCTTGGTAATCCTGCCGGGGGCATCCACCTAAATAACGAACACTGACGAATTATGCACATTCCTTCAGCCAGTCTAAGACTGGCGCGACGATCACTTATAAGCGCTCATAATGCGGCACGAGATGAGTGAACCGATCACACTCACCTTTGAAACACGCATAGAGGTGCCGACACTGCAAACGAGAAGCATTAGTGTTTGTAAGTAGCCGAGAACTCCATGTAACGAACACAACGGAAGGTATTATTGCGGTCCGATAAATACCAAAACACGAAGACCCGCGTGACTGCGCTAAATTTCTCTTAATGGAGACAGACCCAGCATAGCGAAAGACTCCGAGGCTCCGAGTACAGAGGGAGCCAGGACAAGCGAACACACGGTCTACTAGAATGCCGGCAACTGCGACACGAAAGTTCTATCTAGACCGGCGAGACAAATACCAAGACTTAAAATTCCAAAAGGCATGTCGCGCTTATTGCGCGGATGGCAACCGCAGAGTGATCATTCCGCCGCGGGCAAACATGGAAAAATTCCCTACACGACCTCCACTTAAAGAGGTATCTGAAGAAGCGCGCATAGGAGAGACAACTAGAG
>Ga0163217_1058824_pt1 | contig 10958 bp, 9 predicted proteins | sample SynspAceP_FD_185933 | JGI IMG/M metagenome (GOLD analysis project Ga0163217, IMG submission 185933) | Saline lake microbial communities from Ace Lake in Antarctica - Synechococcus sp. Ace-P (PacBio error correction) | ecosystem: Environmental > Aquatic > Non-marine Saline and Alkaline > Saline ...
ACTCAACTTTTGTTTTAGGTATTTTTCAAGTGTTGAAAAGAAATTGATATTGTATTGAATTTCGCGGTGTTCAGTATTTATCTTTTACAAATCGCGGATTTTTGATTATCCTTTTCGACTGCAAACTGCCGATTGGTTGAATGCTAGGCTTTTTTAGGATTGCGGATTTTTGTACTTGCTCCTTCCTATGCGCCAAGCCTCCTTGTGATAAAGCGCTGTATTATAAAAGCATGTTGATTCCCGGCTTTATTTATTTTCTGGTAGAAAACACCGCGCGAGAGGAGAGAGCAAACCGCCTTTTTTGAAAATTATTTTTCTTCATAAGCAATTGGGGCTTCCTGTAACTTGCTCGAAGCTTTGTACTGAATGCCCAATCTTCAGCAAATTTTCCGGAATATGCGCGCTACAATCAAGCGATCAATAATATTTGACCCTACCGGTAACTTTGATTGACTTGGACCTTTTTGAGACTCAAGCAGTGAACCAAGCGGTTGGCGAGTTTTTTTCTCAGACCCATTGGAGATGGCCAGTTCAAAGTCTTGGATGGGCCCTTGGGCTTGCCCAGGGTTATTGGAAATTTTTGGTTTTTTTTGACGACCAGAAAGACCCCAGGAACTGGTTTTAAACCTCTTGATCATGCTGGCCCTCTTTTGGGGAGCAATGTTTTTTTCTGCCTCAAGAAGCAAGCATTTGCAGCATTTTTCCGTAATGATCTTTTTTGTAGCATTGGTTTTTGGGCTTAACAATTGAATCGCATGAGGATTTTTAGCTTTGATTGCTTTGGAATTTAAATGTTATATTCTTTGGCTCGGGAGGACTTTTAACTTTTTGGTACTTGACACCTGTTGACTTTTTTGAAAATACCTTCAGTATTGGGCACGTGGTCGAAGTGGTTGCGCCGCTTGGATTCCATGGTAGGCCAAATCCACTTGAATAGGTTCTGGCAAATGAAAGCGGGAATTTTGGAAGTGTTGGCGGAATGAGCTACGAGTAGGAGGGGAAAATCAATTTTTGATCTATGGAGTGCACTGGGATGGATTGGGAATGATACTTTTATATATCACTCCTATTTTTCAGGTATTAAAAAGGAATTGTATTAAAGTTTTTTATAATTCTAACCAATAAATCAACCGTCAGAATTGCCTTCGTTGGAGGAGTAGAGTTAATTTGGCTTACTAATTCCGCTTTTTTCGGGCAAATGTCGAAATCTACACGTACGTTTCTTGGATTACCTGGGGATGAGGTTACAGTATGAATGAGTTTTCCGCTTAAAAAAACCCGATCCCAAAAGCTATGATTCTTTACAGGAATTGCCCGCTCTGTTAATTCAACAAGTCTAAAAGGCTTTGCGATTGACACCAAAGAAAAGGGGCCTCATATTTCAAGAGTGAAAAAGTGTAATTCTTGTGAGCTTCGTATTTGCAAACCCCATTGGCAGATCAAAAAGAGCTTCTTGACTATTACCAAAACTACTATGAAAAGATCTCTATGAGGCTATTAATACAAGGAAATCGTCCTAAACTGTTCCCCTTCATATCCGAACTCTCCAAGAATCTGATCTAAAAAAGAAGCAAGGTATTTTCAAAATTGAGGGGGAGTCCACTTTCCTAGATATAGGATGCCGGATTGGGTAGGATTAGCTTATGCAAATCAGTTAATTGCAAACTTTATGCAAACGCGAGTTTGGAAGCGGTGCCTGAAATTTGGGTGAAAAATCCATTTCAGGTTGAAGACCTTTCAGGGAATATTTTTGGGGAAGCAAATTACCCTTCTGAGTTTTTTGATTTTATTCATATTTCACATGTGATTGAGCATGTTTTAGATCCTCGAGCTTACCCTAAAGGAAATGAAGCGATCTTGAAGTCCAGGCGGAATTATTGGCGATCGGTACTACGGACATTTTCATCCAGAAATGTTACCTATCAATCCGTTGGGTAAACCTTCCTTCGATTTTAAAAATACCTGACGTGATTGATGGGTTGGAGCAACACTTTTAATTTTTTCCGAAAAAAGCCTTAGCAAACCTTTGCACTCAAGAGGGTTTCTAAATAGAGGATCAATTACAAAACGCATAATTTTGGGGGAAAAAAATCGGTAAATTTGATCTTTTACAAAATTGCCTCTTAAGAAAAAAGCCAAATCGATTGATTCAGAATCTTTTTCAGGTTAATCATGGATTCCTTTTAAGAAAAGTTGATGCTCAAATCCAGATTACAATTCTATTAAAAATCAAATAAATTTCAATTCAAATTATAAGAGATTTTGGAGTTTAAAGAAAAAATTAATCTGAAGAAATATCTTAGTCTTTAACTGCCTAGCACCAAATGCTCACGCTCATTAATTAACTACTTTGAAAGTACTCCTCGATATTCAATACCTCAACGTCGCCACTACAGGAAACAAAACCTATATGGTCGAGCCTAGCCAAGCTGCTAAGAAGTTCCTCACCCTGAAATTGAAAATGGTTTTCACCGCACGATCCCGAAAAACAAGCCGCTGATGAAACCTTCAAAACTTAAAAATCCAAAGTTCAGCGCCTGGAATTACCATCTCGAGTATTTCGCGATGGAAGAATTTCCAGCTGGCCGGGATTTGGTCAAAAAGCATCAGCCAGAATGTATTGATTTGCTGGATTTCGTTTCTCCTGCTGCAAATCTTCATTCAAAAGATTGACTGTTTTTCATGATGCGTTTTTTCCCTGGCAAAATGCCAAAAAACTATCCTCTGGTGGCGGAAGTATTTTTTAAGTCTGATTAGAAAGGGGTGAAAAGAAATACTGGAATCGTTACCACGACAACATTACTCAAAGACTCATTGGCTAAACATTTTTTATCCTTCCTAATACAATAAATGTGGTCTACAAGTACCTAAAACGCTTTGAATCGAAAGTTTTCGAAAGGATTTTTGAAAACAGTCACTTAGAAAAAGGAAAATATTTTCCTACATATAGGGACTTTTTGATAAAAGAAAAATCTGACACTTTTTGGTCAGGCTTACCTGAGTTTTTGAGGAAGACTAACTCAGAATTCAAATTGATACTAGCGCCGGAGAGGCAAGGGCAAAGTGCCCCAAATGAATTCGTTTTCCTGAGGTAAAAAAAGTTGGTGGAGAGTAGGCTTGGAAGATCGAATCATCCTCCGGGATACGTCAGCGGACTTGGAATTAATACCTTTTACCCAAGGGCATTCGCTTATGTTTTTCCTTCATTCCACATGAAGGCTTTGGATTCCAATCAATAGAGGCAATGCGGGCAGGCGTTCCGGTAATCCATTCTGATCAGCCTGCTTTGTAGAAAGTAAGTGCTGGCGCAGGAATCGTTTGTAAAACTGGAATTTGGACGAAATTGGCAGAAAAAAATGATCTTTTGAGCAGAGAAAATACGCTACGGGAGCTTTAATCCAAAAAGGAGTAAGCCGTGCGGGGATTTTTTTCATCAAAAGGAAAATTTATTGAAGCTTTTCACGCAGATTATTCTTGGATTCTGCAAAAAACTAGTCCATGCGGCAATAAACCTGTCCGGTTTGTAAATTCGATTCCAGTTGAAAAGCTAAAGGCCTTTCAAATCTGTTCTGCACCCAATGTCATGGTGGGTTGGCCTTTTATTCTGACTCGATCGTACGGAGGAATTGTACCAACGAGGTCTACCAAGTAGTCGATAAATCGGCGATCCATATTTTGAGCGAATCATTTTTTCAGAAGCTCGCAAATTCTTTCAAAAGCCAAAGCAAAATCGAACCGACAGCTTCCAAGATCTTAGACTTTGGGCAGGGAAAGGACAGTTTTTAATGGTGGCCAAATCGGAGGGATGAAATGGGATAGGAATAGAGACTGCAAAAGCCCGGGCAGACTTTGCCATCAATAACTATAAGGTAAAACGTCGCGGACAGGCTTTTTATTCTAAAGGGAAAATCGAAGGACCCCCTTTGACCTTGATCACGTTGAAAATCATGTGCTGGAGCATTTTTGCCAGAAACCGTTAAACCTACTTGGTTAATGAAGCTATTGGAGGGTTAAATCTTTCAACGCCATGGGTTGGTCTATATTGAAGTGCCCTCGAGCGAACTCCTGGCAAGCAATGAGATTGCTGCAAAAAATGGATGCATTGGGAAATATTCGAAGCATCTGACGCATTGAAGCGAGGAATTATTCCGTAGCTGAAAATTGGGCGAAAATTGGATTTTTTAAAAGAATGATCGCGATTTTCCATTCAATTTGGGATTGATGGGAATGGTTCCAATCCCTACTTAGTATTTTTTGGCTTTAGAGAAAATCTCGGTGCTGAGATTGAAGCGAAAAAAGACTTGGTCTAACTAGTAGGCATAGGGATTGCATCTTTGCCCTTGGCATTGAATTTTGGAATTAGCTTTGCCTAACGCTAGTTAATCGATCGGAAATAATAGGCGGTACTTCAAATCAAATGGCTAAAACCTAGACATGTTCTTTTAGCAATCTTCTCCGAGCTCTATGGTTTTCTGGAAGATAATTCAACAAGGTGCTACTGGTTTATCGGGCAAATTGGATTTAATCCCAGTTCGTTCTAGCTAACTGGTTCCCTGGACCGCTTGCTGAGCTTTTGACCGCCAGAGGGATTTGAGGTTAAGGATCAAAAAATCTGGGAATTCTCCGTCGGAAATATGTTAAAAGCCTTCAGGACTTTTAAATCGCTCAGCAAATATTCGGCTTATAGTTATCTGAAGATAGCTCCATCGGGATTTTTGTAGATTTTTGCAATTAGTATACTTCATACTCACTATGCCCGTCGTAGATGGCTACTGCATTTGTGTGCGACACACAGAGAAAGGACTGAGGCCCACACATATAGACCATGGTCATATTCATGAGATTCTTCTGGGCCCCTTCACCTTTTGGTGAAAATGGTTAGCTAAGAATGCCTTGATGCCAGTACTTCAGAGCCAATTGTAGTTTCTTTATGGCTGTGAGGGATGCAAACGGAAGGTAGAACCTCAAAAAAGCGAAGCCTGAGTCATTCCACAATGGCATTTGCTAGTCCGTACTTGAAAGATTTCTCAAACTCTAACACGCAGTTAGGGATAGATGCAAATCGAATCGTCCATCACATGGTGGGGCGGCGAATAAATCCCGGTAAAAGGAACAGCTGTTTCTTTTTCTGGAAAAATGGCATGAGATGTTGCTCGAGAAATATCCAATGCTGTATTTTCTAGTAGTCGAGATCCATTTCCCTGGATATGAATCCATTGAGCAGGAAATTCTTCAAAAAATCGAATCTCCATTCTTTAGCTCTTCTGTCAATTAACTTGGATTTAGATCAGATTTCAGAGATCCTTGCTGCCTAACGGATGTAATTTGTGGCTCCTTCGATCCTTCCGGATTCATTTTCCAACGGTTCATACTGGGCAGGCAATGGCTGCCGGCAAACCAAGTCGTTGCACGCGCTCCGGTGGGGCGTCGAGAATGGTCCCGAGCGGAGACTGGTTGTTAATTTCGATAGGAGATGTGAAAGGGAGCGAAGCTTTAGAACAAACTGAAATTAAAATATGTAAATTTTGCGAATTGAAATGGGAAAAGCAGGTCGCAAACAGGGTCCTCCATGAATATAGCTTGGAGGCTTTTTGAAGGAAAAATTACAATCACTTTTATGGCCCAACTAAGAAAAAGCCTGAAGGTCGCCATTATGGGTGCCAAGGGTTAATCCCTACGTATATGGTGGCTTAACGTACCCGATCCGAGAACTTGGAGAGCGGCAGTCGAACGTGGGGGTTTCGGTAAGAGTGTACAATCATCGAGCACTTTTTAAAGAAAAAACCGCGCTATGTGAATGGCATAAGAATGCTATCTATACCCCCTGCAGTCGAGAAAAGAGTCTGACTCATTGACGCATAAGTTTTTTTCCTAGGTCCACGCCTTGCTTCTCGGATGTAGATGTGATTTTTTGTTTCAATAGTGGGAACGGGCCTTTTGGTCTGAATTTCCAGCTTTTTGTAAACCTACTGTAATTAATGTTTGACGGATTAGGTGGCTTAGGCCAAATGGAAAGGTGCAGGATCCAAATATTTTCTATGGGCCTCTAGAATGGCAACCAAATTTTATGATCAGTGATCAAATGAAATTCTGAAGAATGCGGCGGGTGTAATTTGGAATTATTTAATGCAGAATTTCAAAGGTCATTGCATACGGGCCAAAATCCACGTAAAAGTGCTGATAGCAAATTCCAATTGAGAATGGGGCCTGAGTTCCTGAATCATACTTCCTAATGTAGGGAGTGCTAGTTCCGGATAATAACGCCGATCTGATTATTGAAGATTTTTGAAAATCTAACTCAAATGGAAATTGGTGATTGGTATGGAGATCAACCTTTGAAAGATGAATGGGCACTAAGTTGAAGAAATTAATGACTCCTCGAATTTTTATTAACCATGGATATGTAAGGATCCAATGAATTGGCTTCTTTCTCATTCCATTTCCTTATGCGTATTTTCATGGACATGAGTATGGTGGGAACTAATCCAGCCAAGCTCAAGGGATGGTTACGGTTTTGTGCGATCTTGGCATTGGATACACCTTTTAATCAGGAGATGTTACCGAATGGGAAAGCATGGCTGGTAACTTCGGACAAGAAGTAAAGCGTAGAAAAACAAATCGTTTGGAAAAGCAGAGACCACCTTCTAGAAATGGAGGAATTCAGAAAGGAGGTCGCTCGGGTTTGACTCAGAAAATAAATTGGGGACTATGTGACTCAACAGTATATTCGAAGTTTTCCAGAATTATCCGGGAAAAAAAGTTTTACGAAAATGCCTGTTGAAAGGTAACTTTAGAAAAAGATTATAGATTCACAGTGTCTGATTTTTTAGAGTGCTGATAGATCCGCGAAGAACTGCTGGAAAAAAGAAAAAAGGTTTCCCAACAGATTCTTGCATAAAAGGTCACAGATTCGCTTAAATAGTATGTTTAATGAGTTTCAAAAGGATTTGCGCAGCTATATAATGGATCCCATGTAAATTTGTTGAAAAGAGTGAAAAATGGTATTCTTGGAACTTTCAGCCCCATTTCCTCCTTACAAAGGCATAACTTTTAACCTTAAATTTTTAACTTATGATCAAGAAAAGCAACCGCCGTTTGGAACGGTACAGGAAAACGAAAGGAAAGGCACTTACTAAGCCAGTACAGTTCTAAATAAAGTCTCAATATTCTTTTTAACACCCGATTTGAAGATGGAATGGCACAAACCCGGAAGAAGCTAGTTATGCTGCAGCTCAATGCTGGCTGCCTTTTGCGATGAAATTAGCTTTCAATTTAAGTGCGAAGGGCTCAATCCGGAAAAATCACTTGAATGTGACTTTCAATATCACTTTGAAGATGGGACGCTTAAAAAAATCTCACTTGGTTCTCAAAGAAAGTTGCTGGTGTTTCAGATGAGAAATTTGGCTGAATTGGGTGAAAGATGCGGAGAAAAATGTCCCAATTTCCAAGCCTAAATGGAAATTAGGTGTGGAATACACGCTAATGCTTAAAAACAACAAAAGAGTTAATTAGAGAACAAGCAGGTTTTAATGACCTGCTTTTTTTTTATGCCCATCGTTTTTTGCTCCAAAGCTTCTTGCTGAATTTTGGTGAGAAAAGGTCCAGACAATCAAACGGCTTTTTTTATTTCCCTGTGCCCATTTCAATGACTTTTTGTTCACACACCAGCCCTTTTTTAGCTCGACTGAAGCCAGTTTCAGATGTTCTGAATTTAGCAACCAAAGATGAAAACCAAAAGTACTTGAGGATCGAAGTCTGCGCTTTCTCGGATCATCTCTTTTTATATTCAAGTTCGCCACCTCACACCAAAAGCTCATCTGCCTCCCACCAAAATTAAGAAGCCGGGTTAGCATCAGTTTTTTCATGTAAGTTTTTCACTTTCCGGCAATGTTCCTTGGCGAGCCTCTTCTGCAGAATGATTGAAAGGGAGGATTGGAAATCGTCCAAATCAAAAACTCAGAGGTTGGATTGATTCCTCTTAGATCTTCTTTGGATCACTTTGCTTGCGAATTGAAATCTCACTCAATAGGTGGGGATTAGTTGAAGAATCAATTTCAGCAGAATTGAATTGCTTGATCATCAATTCAGACCCTACAAATCGCCAACCGTACTCGCATGGCCTAAAAATTGGGATAGATTAGATTAGCTCCGGCAAACCAATATCCAAAACGGAAACAGTCGGGCGATGGATTTGTTTGCTATTACTTTCCGCCAGCAAAATCCGCGACATAGTGCATGTAATCCGCCTCGCCTGGAATAGGCGGCAGAGAAATGTGCAAGGAATGTCCAAGTTTTGATCCGATAAAAAAATGAATTATAAAGCTCGAATTGAGACCTTTTACCTCATCAGGATCAGAGAATCCAGCGTTTGATTTCCAATAGGCATTGACAAAAATGGCCTTTTTAAATTCTGGAGAAACTTTTAATCAAGCTTCTAGTCATAGGTTCCCTGTGGAGGTTCGCGGATGGTAAACTGGCTTCTTTTTTGGGCTTTTTGGAGCTTTTTCATGTTTGAGAATTCCTCTAAATCAATTCGATTTTGGAAATTTCCAGTCGAAAAAATTCGGGTTATTTTAAATTTCCAAATAAGAAAGCAGTCGTGATTTGATCGGAATTAAAATTCGGAATAGTCCAACACTTTTCTACCCCGGAATGCGGATACATCGGAGAAATGGAATCAACAACTACTGCCAAATTCGCCTGTGGTTTGAAACTCTGAAATATAGAATGCCATCGTAAGGCTTGATTTTGATTCGAAACTGATAGCCTTTGCCATCGCCTTTAAAAGTGATCTCTGAATTTGGTGTTTTCCCCACCGTCTGCATTTGAGCTGTGTGGCGGAGAGAGGAAAATCCTCCACTTAATTTTCCAAAGAATACTTTTCCTTGGAAAATGCCATTTTCCTGCTTCAATTGATGGAAAAAACTCCCATCAGATCTTCTCCCATCACTACATCTATCGACTAACTTTGCCAATCTGATTTGGCGCTATTAGAAATTAAAATCATACAGCATAAAGCGAGCTAATTAGAATAGAAGTATAAGTATTGCTTCACCTGTTTAAAAGCAAGTATATTTATTTTGTTCATTTGACCTTAACTTTCACGTCCACTTGTAAGCTTTCGAGCCTAATCCCGATTTGGTGGGAAAATCACGATTGGCATCTGACCTTTGAGGTTTTTTTGGAAATCGTGACGATCGACAATCTTCTAAGATAAACCGTTCGAGGTCTGAAAGTTTTTGCATAAAAGCTGAGGTTAGAATTAAAGACCTTTAAAAGTTGGGCTTTGGCGTCCTTTGCGAAACTCTTTGTGCCCGCTTTGTGGTAAAACTAATTTTGTCTAATCAAAACCATCTAGGTCTGAAGGTTTTCCATAAAAGCCGAGGTTAGAATTAAAGACCTCAAGGTTACTTTGTGCACCTTTGCGAAACCTTTCGTGTCCCTTTGTGTAAACATTTTTGTCCTAATCAAAACGTTCGAGGTCTGAAGTTTTGCATAAAAGTGGAGGGTAGCAATAAAATACCTCAAAGGTTCTTTGCGTCCTTTGTGAACCTTTGTTGTCCCTTTGTGGCAAAACAATTTTGTCTAATCAAAACCTTCGAGTCTGAAGTTTTTGCATAAAAGTGGAGGGTAGCAATAAAACCTCAAAAAGGTTACTTTGCGTCCTTTGTGAAACCTTTGTGTCTTTGTGGCAAAACAATTTGGTCTAATCAAAACCTTCAGGTCTGGAAGTTTTTTTGCATAAAAGCTGAGGTTAGAATTAAGACTCAAAAAGTTTGCTTTGGCGTCCCTTTGTGGAACACCTTTGTGGCCCCTTTGTGGTAAAACAATTTTGTCTAATCAAAACATCGAGGTCTGAAGGTTTTCCATAAAAGCCGAGTTAAGAATTAAAGACCTAAAGTTACTTTGCGTCCTTTGTGAAACCTTGGTGTCCTTTTTGGTAAAACAATTTCCGTCTAATTCAAAACCTTCGAGGTCTGAATGTTTATGGCATAAAAGCAGAAGTTAAGAATTAAAGACTCAAAGGTTGCTTTGCGTCCTTTGCGAAACCTTCGTGTCCCTTGTGGTAAAACAATTTCGTCTAATCAAAACCTTCGGAGGTAATGAAGTTTTCCTAAAAAGCAGAAGTTAGAATAAAGACCTCAAAGGTTGACCTACCGACTGCCAACTGCTCAGTCCTACTCGAAAATCAACTTTCATCGTTACTCGAAGCGGTCTTGTTTTTGTCGGCTGTATATAAATGTAACCTCCCCAAGAATAGTCTTCGCCGGAGTTTTGAACCTGTGATTTGGAAAGATTCGCCCAATATTTGCTGAGATCAGATCACCAAGGCTTCCCTTTTGGAGTTTTCCTGCCGATTCGCTCGCTTTCGGATGGTTGCATTTCCGTAGCTTTGGCGATCATTTCGCAGTTTTGAGTGATTCAAGCTCGTGTAAAGTAATAACGTGGGTTTTGGAGTAAAATGTAATTCGCTGATTCAAGAGCTCATGAATTTCTCTTGAGATTTTCTCGACCTTCTCCAGCCTTCTTTTGATTCAAATTTTTAGGCGAAACTGATTCAGTTTGATATCCTGTGAAAAGTTTGGCCTGAAAGCGACCGTCATTGGAATAAGTTTTGCCTGATACTGTGGATTGGTGGAAACGGCATTGAAGATCAGTTGAATCCTCAGGAATTCTTTGGATTTCAAATAGGTGGGTGACCGCTTTTTTTTATCCGATTCTAGACAGCATAGGATGAGGTTAAGTCTTTGCTTTCCCTACTAAAATTTCCCTCCCAGACGATTAGATCAGAAGTGAAAATTACTCTCACTAGACTTGACGTTTATAGTGCCTGTGGGCGATTCCGAATTAATGACTGCATTGCCTAAAATTAAATGCCAAATGATAATGGCCAATGGCAAATAGAATGCTGGGAATGTTCTTTCTCATTTGGTAAAAATTAGTTATTGAATATAAAA
>Ga0163217_1054823_pt1 | contig 10957 bp, 3 predicted proteins | sample SynspAceP_FD_185933 | JGI IMG/M metagenome (GOLD analysis project Ga0163217, IMG submission 185933) | Saline lake microbial communities from Ace Lake in Antarctica - Synechococcus sp. Ace-P (PacBio error correction) | ecosystem: Environmental > Aquatic > Non-marine Saline and Alkaline > Saline ...
TCTATTAGGCTAGCACCCGCGACTTTATTGCCGATATGATAAACAAGAAATAGGGCGGTCAAGACAACCGAAATGTTGCACACATCTAATGAACCATTAAGCCAGTTGTAAATGGTACAACGAGCAGTTCAATGAATCAAGCAATGTTCAAAAAAATTCGAAAATAGTGTTTTAACAAAACGATAACATCGAAGATCAGAATAAAATAAATATTAACAGCAAGCATTATATTCACGACTTTAAAGCTAATAAACAGAGAGAAGTTATAGAGAGGGCAAAAAGCAAGCCCAGACTGTTGGATTAAACAGTCTGCAAGACAATTAGACCTTTTTACAGATTCTGAGTTAAGTTTCATGCTCCTATACCACAATTACAATCAATGTCATGAGTCCACCACTCGGAGAGGGGGGCCACGCAAGCGAATATTTAACATTTCGTGGGCAACCTTACAGTCCAACAGACGCCCCTTTGGACTTCCAAATCTTGATGACCGTAGTAGCCGTCTTGCAAAATATTGCCAATTGCAATCTCTTTTACACTTTCGTTTTCGACTTCTGCGTTTTAACCAACTCACGGCACACTCTGGCAAACATAATTAAGTCCGTCTCGTATAATTCAGACTGACAAGCAGACAAGGGTAGTTCGCTCATGAGCACCTGTACACAAGTATCAGCGTTAAACGCTAATAATAAAAAGGGAAAGCGTAAATACCTACTGTTGATGATAGCCCCCAGCCTAGTTCAACTACCACTTTGGCAGCAAAATATAACCGCCGTAGCTGGTGCCGATGCCCAAAAAGTGACACCGTGACTGAGCGACCGCAGTAAAGAACAAGACTGATTAGAAGAAAAAGTGATGAAAAGCATGGCTAGAAACAAACATAGTCCGCTAACCATAAGTGAGAGCTGTGGAATATGACTACTTTTGACTCCTCCATCAGGCGTTCACATACGAGTTCAAGCGCATTACCAGGTCTACGAGCTACATCAACCAACCATGCTTTGATTTTCTAACCAAGCAACTGATGCGCTTTGGCATAAAACGCACGTTTGACTCTCAATGCGAATGTATCAACAATCATGTTACCTCTAAACCCTGTTTTCAAAGCAAGAATGATCAAGAAATGAACGCATATTGCACCAGAACAACCGGAAAATGGGTCCGCAAGAACATGCCTGTAACGCTCGACGGAATTTGCTTAAAAACTCAAGGCCTTTTATAACGTCCGCAACTGACTCTCACTCTACATTAGTCCATGTCTCCTATATCAGCACCCCATGCATATAGGTGTTTTATAACCCTGCGTATCTCCCCCTAAATTATTGACCAAACACGCACTAATATTCACAATAAAAACATTATTCCATGAGATTAATAAGTTCTGTAGCCTAATTAACTTATCGGATCAAGCCGGGGCCGTTAGCGTTGCTGTAATGTTAAGGTCGACGGTTGCGGCATAGCACTATATCAGCGGTAGTAACACTAAGCAATTTATTCCACCGCAAGTGCCACCGTTTGACCAAAAGATCGTTCTGCTCTTCAACAAAAAGGTGATGCTGGCTTAATGGGACCCGCGTATCCAGCTTAGTGCCGGAAGCCGACCATCCAAATCAACAAAATTCGCCTTGCAAGTACAAATATATTCCTCTCCGCCCCAGTGCCGATGGATAAATTGAGTGTGACTGCGCCATTTCACACAAGCGGTATTTTGTCTTCAAAAGTATGTAGTGCATACTTGTAAACCCGCGCTACCATGCTTGTAACCAAGGTTTGGAGATAATCACTAACCTGGGTAAAGTATCTAGTGGCTCCAAAAATAAACAAATTTGACAAACAAGGTGCACCCTTTCAAATAAAACGCGTGTGAACTAACCCTGCTGGATCACGTAAATACGTACCGGCGTGATCATCCCATTCTTCATCAGAAAATATGCCATCGGAGGGACAAAATTTCCTCAACCGATGGAGGAAAATGATGATGGATGGAAAGGCTGAAACCTGCAAGCATAACGCACAACCGAAGTCGCTCTAACCCCGCTCAGCCCTTCACCTCACGCCTTTATTACGTCGTAAACCTTAGCTGGGTGAGATCTTCCCAGCCAACAAGCGCGTTTCAATCACACTTTTTTGGCATAGCATGCTGATTAACAAATTTTTCTTGACACTTTAACCCAATTTATCACCTAAAGTGGATTGGGCCAAGACAAAAAAACAAAGAGTAACGAGAGCGGAAGTCACTCTGTATGTATAGTTTTCCTGTCAGTTCGCCGCTAAATAAAAAACCCAGGTGCCACCGTAAGCATATAGCTAAGTGTTGGAAACCGAGAAGCATAATCGCATAGATACTTCGCGCCATATCAGCAATGCGATCAGGACGAAATGCGCGCAGATGCCGGCCACCAGCGGCCCTTACTAACAGTAATCGCGACCTCCACACAGCGTCTGCCCATTCATAACCTAAGCCCACAGACAAATTCGATCAAATAAATCACATCGAAAGCGGGCAAGAGACAGCGGTCGCCGTCGCGAAGCTGATTGGTAACTGTCTCACTGAGGCGAGAGCGAGCGAGAGAAGGATCTCAGCCGGCCTATAGTAAAAGAGGGACGTGTGCTGGCCCAAGACGGTACGCCTGACTCGATTAAAGCTATCGAGAGACGCTCAGTAATTAACGTGACACACCACAATCACGGCTTAAAATAAATAACCACGCAGGCTACCTAAGACCATGAGCAGGTGTCGGCTGAGTCAAGCCGAAGACTTAACGAGGACAACAGCGGCCGTTTAACAGAGTATCTCACCGTTCCCCTTGCAACGCAGCTCGAGAAAGTTGCCGTCCTATGGCCCAGTGCATTGAACATACTCCAATCAAAGTCAAAACAATAAAGACAGCAATCGACGAGAGCTTGTTGAACCAAAAAAGTACTTCAGCTAAGGGACCGTTTTTGTTTGGTATTACTATGGTCGAAAATAATAACTGCACCGCCCAGCGGCAAAGATATATTGAGGTCCATCGCTGATTTTAATACCGAGTCCGTTTACTCCGTATTTTAAAATCTGTCATACAAACACAGTCCGGCCGCCTTTGGGAAATTAAAAAAAAAAAGGAGCGCGAGAGGAGGAGAGAGGGAGAAGTGGCCCCCCGGGGATAAAAAAACACAATATATATAGCAAAAAAAAAGTGGAATGCGAGATAAGTCATTTTTTTCAAATTTGTTTTTACTTTTCCGTTAAAATATAAAGTCGATTGACGACTGGATTAAATAGCCGCAAGTCTGTCTCGTATGAAGTTAAAAAACAGGTGAACCATCCGCTAAAACTAGCTGCCCAACATTTATGAAAGTACGTTTCCAGCTTAACCACATTGGACTGAAGTCGAGCTCTGAATTTAGTTATAATATCCGATCGTAGAAGTATGTCTATATATTGAGGGCGAGCACAGGAGTATAAAAGCTATGTTTATCTTAGCTAAACAGTGCGACTTCGGATTTACTTGAAGATCCACTATCATTACGCGTCAGATCCATGGGCAGGTTACTGTATAACAAAGCGGAGCACAAGGAAGTACGAGAAAGTGAATAGATATATGCCAGACTAAGGCATGCCACACTGAGAGACAATCAGAGCGAGACATATCTATATATCTATATCTATCTATAATCACCTCGCGAGCGGGGTATCAGCTCTCGTGCCCGGATGAGGCAGGTCACATTGGAAATGGTCACTAAGAAACACGTAGATCCCATTTACCCACATCATCTAAACCCATGAAGTGCTACACGGCGTAAAGGCAGAATGCGGATAGACGAGGCAATCCGGATTAGAGAGCCGCAGCGAGTGCCGGATGTCACGCGAGCGTAGCGAGAACACACCTTCCAATTACCAGATTGGGAGGACTTGGTCTAATCTAGAACTTACCCGCGATAGCCTACCTTGATAAATTGGGCGTTGAGCTGCATTCTAGCTTGTCTAATTTTGCTTCTGCTAAATTTGCCGGTCCGAACATCGCGCCACATCAGAACGGTAATCCGGTGCCGCTCGATCTTAACGATGACTTTCAGTGCTTAGTGTGGTAATGTGTTCTTTGAGATTTCAACTGACCCTGCAGCGTGATCAAGAAAAAGTGTTTTAGATGATTGCATTGCCTGTCTCACTATATGAAAAACCGCTGTAGCCCTTATCCTAGCAACTAGTCACGTGTTTGTCTTTAAATCTCAAACACCTGATTGATAATTTGAATCTCAAATAAAATATTATAATAAACCTAGCTTTATATCTGTCCTCACTTCCTCAATGCCCGAATTAATAAGCTAATCTCAGAGGTCGATTCATTGTGTTAAGCGAAAACTATAAATGTGCAAGTTTTAGCGATTGAGTTCACCTGTTATTTAACTCAACACAGACAAACCTAGCGGCTATTAAATCAAGTTCAACATCGACTTTATATTTATAAGAAAAGTAACAAATGAAAAAAATGAACTTATATCGCCACTCCCCTTCGCCTTTGGTTTACAATCAGCGTGGTTGCTATGCAGAATTTTAATAGCGGAGTGTAAACGCTCGTATAAAACAGATGAACTAATCTTGCGCCTGGGCAGTTATTATTTCGACCAGAAATACCAACAAGTCCCTTAGCTGAAGCGACTTTTCTTGATCAACAAATCTCAGTCGATGCGTCTTTACTCAAGTTTGCTTTGAGTGAAGATAAGTCAATGCCTGGCCCATAGGAGGCACTTACATTGCAAGGACGGACTATAGTTAAACGCCGCTGTTGCTCACTAGGAATGCACTCGCAGACACCCAGGTCCTGGTGGTGGTTATTATTTAAGCCGTATTGGCTGTGTCCCCAGTTAAATACCGAGTTTGATAAAGATTTTAACATCAAGCGTAATTTGGGCCAGCTAAAAGTGTTTAACTTAGGCGTGGATACCTTGTCACCTTGCAGGAGGTACACACATCCAGATGCAGGCGACGAATAGTTTTGCCGTTTCGAGTGACTTTTTTATTTGAATCGAAAATTTTGTCCTGTGGGCTTAGGTTATAAGGCAGACCGGCTTATGATGTGTAAGAGCAGTGTGCGCAGCCAATGGTTCATCAATGACTAAGATTGCTGTATCGGGTGAAAGTATCCCTATGGCCGATTATGCCTCGTTCAAAACAGCTTAGCTATATGCTAGTGCACCTGCTTTAATTTAGCGCGACTGACAGAAAAATATACAAAACAAGATGACTTCGCTACTCTGTTTTTTTGCTGGCATCCCACTTTAGGTATAAATTGGTTAAAAGGTCAAGCAAAAATAATGTTAAATCAAGATATGCCAAAAGTAGTGATTGAATAACGCCCTTTTTGCTGGAAGACTCACCAGCTAATGGCATGTACGCGTAAAAGCTAGAGCGTGAGAGCTGAGCGGGTAGAAGCGACTTCGATGTGCTATGCTGGAGCAGGCGAGCGCTTTCCCACTCATCATCACCCTGTGAGGAAATATTTGTCCCGATGGCATATTCTGAGAAAATCGGCGATTTATCCAGCCGGTACGTATTTACCTAATCCACAGAGTAAGTTCAACACGCGCCTTCCTAAAGAGGCTGCACTGTGTTGTCAACTTGTATTTTACCCACTGAGATACTACCCATTAGTGATTAATACTCACAACCCAAACCTTGTTACAAGGCCTGTAGCGGGTTACAAGTAAGCCACCACAGAGGTTGAAGCGCGAGAAGAGAGCGGCCTGGTTTAACGATGGCGCAGTTCAACAACTCAAATTAATCCACATCGCCACGGGCGGAGAAGGAAGATTTAACTGCAAGGCAATTTTGTGATGACATGGTCGCTTATCCGCACTAAGCTGATACCGCCAGCCCCATTAAGCCGCATCAACTTATTGTTGAAGACAAGAAACTATCTATTTGTCAAAACGGGCCATCCTGCGTGGAAATAAATTGCTAAGATTTATTACCTTGAATACTATGCATATGCGCCAACCGCGACCTTAACACATTACACACGCAACGCCGCTTTGAACCCGAAGTTAATTAGGCTAAACAAATATAAATACTCAATGAATAAATATGTTTTTATTGTGAAATATTAAGTGGCATGTAGTCAATAAAGTAGGGGGATGAACCAAGGTATAACACCTAACTGACTGGGGTGACCCTGATAAAAATAGGAAGCACAATGGACAATAATGAATATAGGAATGAGAAAAAGCAGTTGCACGACCGTTAAACAAGCCCCAATTGAGTTTTTTGAATCAACATCCTCCGTCGAGCGTTACCACAATTTCCTCGACCCCATTTTACGTAGTTCGTGCACATAAGCCTCATATCTTGATCATTACATTGCTTAGAAACAGGGTTTAGAGCAAAATGATTGATTATAATTACCGCCATAGCAGAGGTCCAAACGTCCCGCGTGTATGCCCAAAAGCGCCATCAATTGCTGTAGAAAATCAAAGCATGGTTGGTTGATTCAGCTCGCTAACCTGAGTATTGCTCTTGAAAATAGTATGTGAATACGTCCTTGACTGAGAAGCAAAAGTAGTAATACCACATAGCTCCACCTTAGTAAGAACTACTGTTTGTTTCTAGCCATGCATTCATCACTTTCATTACTATCGAGTCATTAGGTTCTTTACTGGGTGACTCAAGCACAGGTGAATTTGGGATGGCACCAGCAACGCAGTTTATTTGCGCCAACGTGCCGTATTGCAAACGAGCGGTAATGCCCATACAAAGAAGTAAGGATAGATTACGCTCCCATTTTATCTATTAGCGTTAACCCCGCTGATACCTTGTGTAGAGAGATGCAAATGAGCGAATTTTTATTTAAACAAACTTATATTTTAAAATGTTAAAATCTTTAATTGGCTATTTTCTACCCATGTCCTGCCTTGTCAGTCTAATATACCTACGAAGAGGACTTAATTATGTTTTGCCCCAGAGTGTGCCCAATGGTCAAAACAGCAGAAGTCGAAACGAAAAAGTGATAAAGATGCCAATGGCAATATTTGCAAGACGGCGATACGATTACGTCATCAAAGAATTGAAACGATCAAAGCTCCGTCTTTGTAGAAAGGTTAGGCAACAAAAGTAAAAAGATCCGCTTTGGGTGGATTGGTGACATGACACGATTGTAAATTGATGTATAGGAGCCATGAGAACTTAAATCAGAAGAAAAAAAAAGTCTAACAATTGTTGATAGCCAGACTGTTAATCAACAGTCTTGCCAGATGCTTTGCCCCTGCTTATACACACCTTCATCTTTATTAAGGCTTAAATCGCTGAATATAATGCAACGCCTGATAAATATTTATTAATCGTGATCTCGACTGTTAATCGATTGTTAAAAACACCTATTTTCGGAATTTTTTGAATATTTGATTCATGCAAAATTATTTACCATTAGCAACACATGTTCAACTGGTTCATTAGATTTATTATGCACAATTTAGCATTGAATTGACGAACCCCATTCCCTGTTTTACTCAACTCATCGAGCACAATAAAGCTGCGTGGCCTAAATAAACAATTCGGCCGAGCGACCCTTTCACCACGATTCCGCCAACTCGCCAGTGGATTTAGAGTTAAACAGAAAACCTGCGCCAAGGCTACAAGTTACTTGAACGTGATTCTGTCATCCAAACCGAGGTTACGCGGTCACGTTGTGCATCCACGAATTGGCAAAAGCCAAACTGCAGTGTTGATGTAGCTGCTTGACTAATGAAACTAGAAATACAGCCCATAGAGCAATTGCGCTCACGAGGGTGACAGATTCAGAAATCGTAAATGCATTTACGCAGACAATGAATCAAGCGCGAGAGCTTATAAATACCTATAAAGGACAAGACATGGAAACTAACTATCTACGCTTATTTGGTTTGTTATCGCAACTGATAGTTTGCTTTCATATACTACCCTAAAAAAATTTGCTGATCGAATTAACAGTTACTGCAGGATTATCCGCCTGAGCCTATCCTAAATATAAATCCCAATCGAAGCCTAAATTGCTGCTGGGCGCGGTTATTATACCTGGTTAAAATTGGGGGAATTTTTTTGTTAGGCACGCCTTGTCTGTGTTTGGTCAATTTTAATTGAAAGAGCAAAAACGGAGCGGAGCACTCGCTTTTTAATTCTTGGTGTTTGGGCTGTTCCAAGCCCGATTCTTATGCAGTTGCGTGAGTTGTCCCTAATTACCAGCAACTAAAAGGTCCATGCGTGCACTAAAAGAGATCAGAACAAACGCAACAGAGTAGCCGCCCGCAATCTTTTAGTTTTACTCTCCTCACTAAAGTGTTTGTGCCTTACGTGCGTTTATGCACCTGTGGCAGTGAGCTATGTTGTACTTTCGAAAACGTTCAACTAACATTTTTTGATTTAAGTCGTAACTGCTTGTCATCAACTGTTGTTGACAATGGTTTATTTGTTTTGTGACCATTAATCTCGTTATAGTGGTAAAAAGATGGACGTACGCACAAAGGCAAGCCTGATAGAGTCAAAAATGAATCGAGCCAATCTAACATTCTTTTGTTATACAGTATTTTTGATGCATGTTTATTTATCTTTGAATAAGAGTTGTGGATGCATTTAACTGGCACACATTGAAAGTCAATTTTAATAGTTTATATTGGCAATTGGTGAATTTTTCTGAGCACGGGAAGCCCTTATCGAGCGTTAAACTCGTTTTAGATGCTATTATTTGTGAGGTCCTATTCGACATAAACAAAGTGAAGAAAATGGCATTTTTATTTTGTAATAAAGATAGGTTTTTCCAACCCTCTGCTAAATAAGTTTAACAACTTTTCTGGAGCAGAGGTAGGTCACACTCATAACAAACCCCGGCGTTATATTGAAGGTTGCTTATCATACCCAAAACAATGAAGGTGGCACTAACGTTTTCATAATGTTTAAGCAGAATTAGGCACGACTTTGCCATCTGCCCTCCTATACCCCTTGAGCAGAGCAGTAAGAAGTGGCCATCAGGTTGTTTCTGGCCGATCAAAATCGATAACTCTCTGGTGCATATTATAATCAAAACAGGCTCTTGGTCTAACTCGTTGTTGTTTGGGTCCCATGTGGCTTTTCGATTAAGGCAACGCTGCGCTGCGATACCTGTGTCAAAGTTACTTATCAAACCGGCATATAAGGTGCGTAGTGGGAATTGCTCAAAAACCCTATGCCTCCGCCATAACAAATATAACCTTAAAACGCGTTGATATTCAGAATTAAAAACGAGCGGCCCATTTCTAAACAAGGTTCGACGTTAATCAAACTTCAGGAAGCAAATCAAACATTCGTGTTTAGAATATATGTTTGTTTTATCCAACTCACCCCCAGCTAATAGGTTACCTCGCCTTTGGCCCATAGCGATAAAGCCGCCAATATAATTTGCCCAGTCGGGCGCGTTTTCCATTCCAAATAACAATGTGTGTAACTGTCCGGTCAAATTTATCGAGCCAGTGGCTTTGCACCGCTGCTCGCTCTACTTATGTTGCAAATGACTGATTCACGCTAATCTGGCTATTCTAAAAGCAGTAGGGCATTGTGCTGTTTGGGTAGCCAAAATAGCCGATAGAGTCTTGTGATTTCGACAGGTGTTGCTCACTGGGTAGCGGTGCACTTCTGGCATATATCCCTCAATTAGTCGATGGCTGGGTAAAGAGGTTTTAATTGAGTCACAGGTCGTGGCGGCCCAAGAGACTGCCGATTTGTTGGATCTAAAAATAGCTCTGGAGCGCGCAATCAAACTGTGTCCCTGCAAATTTAGCTTGCTGCTCACACTTGAAAACCTTACTGGACTGGATAAGCACTGCTAATCTCAATACGTTACGCGCCTATTGGCTAATTCCCCCTTTGCAACATTTCAACATTCTTAAGGCGATAGTAAAGTCGACCAATCGATAGAACAAGGCTATGTTGATCCGCGACATATACGAAGCCAAATATTTGCGGGCTACTACGAGTGACTAAATCTGCAACTATCTGTTCCATGATGTCGGCAAATGCGTTTTGTGTCTTTATGAAATAACTCACTCGACTCGCCGGAAACGATAATAAATGCCCCAATCTTTGTTTTAAGTGCTTTGAGGCAGGTCGCGAATGAGCTGCATGATCGGTCCATTTTCAAGCAAGGGTTTTGGAAAAAAAAAGTAGGTCCTCACTCAGGAAATATTAAGACCTTTGTGCATCACTTTATATCGGCCGAAACTTGCTCATCCCCACGCTTAATATGACGTCCTCTATGCCATCCAATACGGATATTACGGAATAACAAGGGCCACCTTTGGGATTTTGCTAGAAATCGGCTAAGCCCAAGCAATTGCAGATTAGGCCCTGAATTAAACTAAGTGCAACTGGCTTTTTTCTAACAAGTAATTGAATGTTGTTTATAAAGCTTATCGAGGTGGATGAATCACTAAATATTTTGTCCGCAATGCGCAAGCTTAATTTTGTCAGTAGTTTTCTTTTGTCGGGGACGAGAATTGAGTAGCTGATGCGACTGTCATGACGTATTTCCGGCTGCGGAAAAGACTGATTTTAAAAATGACTGCTTTGGCTTATTAACGGATTGCTTTAGCTGTTTATTGCAACTAATTAACTAAAATCAGATAATAAGGGTGATAGACGCTTAAAAAAAAGACAATAACTTTATTTTGCAGTAAAATGGCGGCAATAATAAGTCCATCTCTATGCACATAGAGCAATTTCCTTTTTATTTAAGGGGCAGCATGCAGACTTAAACGATAACCACACCAATTATTGGCATCTTACATTTAGAGATGGTACAGCTTGCGGAAACGTGCCCGCCACCTGCCGTGGTTTTGCCCGAGCCAATTCGTCATGCCTAATTTTGGTACCTGCCCATACATCAGCAAAATGGCACGGATATCGCTCTAGATTCTGCAGCGAAGAGCAAATATACAAAATCGAGCCATTAATGACCTTGGTATCTAACAAATC
>Ga0163217_1074304_pt1 | contig 10957 bp, 12 predicted proteins | sample SynspAceP_FD_185933 | JGI IMG/M metagenome (GOLD analysis project Ga0163217, IMG submission 185933) | Saline lake microbial communities from Ace Lake in Antarctica - Synechococcus sp. Ace-P (PacBio error correction) | ecosystem: Environmental > Aquatic > Non-marine Saline and Alkaline > Saline ...
AGGGATCAGAGCGGTAAGATGGGGGGGTTAGATGCGCTTTTGTGGCATGGAATGACGCGTGTTCGGCATATTGATAAGGGGTTCAATCGACCCGCCGTCCAAACCAAGCTGGCTATGGGGCCCCGTCCAGACTGCGGGTTGTTTCGGGATGTACCGCCAGGGGCATGGGGTTATTGCAGATATGGACGCTCACAGCTGGGGATGTGATGCAGAACGCGGGTTCTTGTTGCGGGGATGCTTGGCGCCGCATGGGCTGCGCCACGTTCCAATGTGCGAAAAAATGTCCCGATAATTGACGGACGAACTTCCGAACGCCGGGCATCAGCTCATTCAGGCAGGCGATCGCTCCATGGTCGTGTGCGTTGTCGGGGTTACCTCGAATGTGCAGCGGCCGCACTGACAGCGGCCTCGGCGTGGTCAGCCCAGCGTTTTCGATGCCTCAGATTGGTGGCCAGGCCTGCGGGAACAATCAGGGCGAGGGTTTTTTCCGTCGAAATATTACGGTCTTGCGCAAAGCTTTCGTTGTAGCGTTTTAGTGTGCGGCCGCGTCCACGGCGTCACCAAGGCCGGCCCCGTCAACCAGATTCATTTCCGGGTCAGAAAACTTGAACTGTCGGCAGCAAGATCTGGATCGGTATCGCAACCTCCCGACGTGAAGGCGATGCGCCAGCGGCGTGTGAGCGAATGTCGTCGGCATTCAGGTTCTGGGCAGACGCTTTAAGCGAGCGCTCACCGACCCGAGCGACGGGTTCGCGGATGCGGTCGGGCGGCAGTGTCAGCGCCATTGAACGCCGTCTCCTGTTCAGCGCGCTTGCGCCTGGAATAGGCCAATCAGCTCGGGAGTGTGTGCCGCGAGGTCGTGAGCTCAGGTTGATTGATGCTGCAACAGCGGCGTCTTGCCCTTCGCTTGTTTGATCTGCGTTTTGGGGCGACTGCTGTTCATTGCATAGCGGTCATACGTTTTCCCTGCCACAGGGTTTCAACGCTGGTGGTGTCGGCCGTCCACCGCATCCGTGGGCCAAAACTGCCGCGATGCGTTCACAAGCAGTCGACTCGTAAGAGGCATGATGGTACGAGGAATAAAGGTTTGCAATGGTCCAAAGTTGCCGGAATCGCCTGCGAAAAAGGGATGTTGCCCCTATCCTTGGGCATCTCCCAATTTCTTCATCAGCGCTTTCTCGTCGATGTTGGGCGCATTCATACATTAGGCACCTTTGCGGCAAAACTGACGTGCAATCCGCCAAGCGATGCGATTTGCCGGCCCCTGTGATGATGAGTATGCCAGATATATGAGAAAGACATAAACTCGTTCTTAATCGCGCAATGCCACCTACGACGCCCCTTGCCGGCCAGGGCAGTGCGCGTGAAACGTTTAAACGGCATGCGCCGTTTCTGTAATGGGCGATAACGGGTTTCAACTCCTGCTATTAGGAAATGAAGGTTTGGCCCACCATCATCTATTTGCTGGGGGGAAGAATGTTCGTGCCTGGGTGGCAACAAAGCTTGCCGATTTGTGGTTCAGCGGCCGTCCGATGTGAAGGGGGTTCATGATGAAGCGTCAGCGGTGCGCGCTCGAGCTTGGTGGATCCTCCAATGAAAAAGACGCGGAGTCATCGTGACATTGCGGCGCCCGCGGCATTCAAGGCCAGATGCCTGCTCGACACATGTAGGTTTTTATTGATACCGGGTGTCAGCGGTAGCGCCGAAAGCCCAACCGGCCCCAGATGCGGGGGACTCGGACCCAGTTTCGGGAAGATACAGCAACGCTGACGCAGTGGGAGAGAGAAAAACACGGTGGCAGTCAAAATCCACGACTCTTGTAGTTCGGCCTCGACGACCAGTCGGCAAAAATTTGCCGCGGCTAAGATCCGATATCTGCATGTTGCCTTGATGGCCTGCCTGGTCACGCGGTCGCGCATTCTTCGCGGCGGACCTTCGGGCCCGTCGGTCTTTTGTCGGGTCGATCAAGATCGTGCAGCATGAGGCGGCGGCGATGACAGCGGGGATTTCGGCTTGGCGCGTGCAGGCACACGATATAGGCGATAGGGGTCCTTTGATGTGTCGGTTATTGTCATTTATTAGGCCCGGGGCGCCCGCACGCATGTAATCAGCGCTTAAAGCATGGATGATCTGAACGGGGTCTTACAGGCGGGAAATCACGTAAGGGGGGTGAAGACGATGCAATGTTCGCTGGCAACTCAAGACACCGCCGTAAGCGCCAGGGACAGGCGTAGCATCAATCACGTGTTATTACTTTTTTCCCATAGTGCCATTGCAGGGGTGTGGTGACGTCGGGCGAAATCTACTTGCGCGATTTGGTTTGGGATTCGTTGCTAAACCACACACCGCGGCAGTTTTTTAATGCAAGCGGTCAATGATCTCGAAGGATATGGGCGTGGTTCACGAAAAGCGTTCCCAGAGAACGAGCACACAATCCGTGGGTGTGAATTCATCCCAGGATTCAAAGACTTTACAAGAGAGAGAGATAGATATAGATATGGTTCCAGAGAAAGCAGATCGGATTTCATGTGGTCCCGGATCTCGAGATAAGATATAGAGGTAGATGAGATAGAAGTAGAGAAAGATATAGAGATATAACCTAAGCGAATATTAGAAAAGAGGGGGCCAAAGATGGGTAATTGGACTAACGACATCGTTTTGATGTCGAGAATTTATGGCAAAGAACGTTTCTTGATATATAGAGACCGAACTTCTTAGCGGATTATACAGACCGGATAGCTGATGGACGGTCTGCTTGATGCCAGAGGCGCGCCAACATTCGCAATACGGTTTTTTGGTATCAAGGTTCACCTGTCGGATGAATCGGATACGAATGAGGGTTCCAAGGCAGGGTGGCCGCAGATGTCATTTCACAAATACTCGCGCGGGCGTGGATACATGCTGGCGCTCGGTCGATTGTGCCCGATGTCTGTGAAACTAGAGGTGCTGCAGCAGACTATATCGTGCTGTGACAGGGGCCTGCTGGATAGGAACGCAAGTTGCTGCTCGGACTCGCGCGGGGATGTAGCGAATAGAAATGTGTGTCGGACAGACCCCGCAAACAGTACCAGCGCATTTTGACAGCCACGGGACGGTCCGGCCGCGCTGTATGATCGGACTCCGTGAGTCGACGTGGTGCGATGATCGATGCGGGCGGCATGGCGTTATATATCCGGTATCACTGGGGTGGAGCAGCCGGCCAAGATGATTCGCCCGCTTCATCAGATGCCCGATGTTCCGAGTGGAGCCTATGCTGAACTTGCTTGGGATTCTCGCCGCATTCGCTGGCGTCTGTCGCCCAACTCCGGCACAGTTCTGCCGCATGCCTCTTAGTGCGGAAGATTGAGCTACGCTACATGTGCTGCCAAAATGACGCTTTTGAGGAGCCGCACATGTGGACGGGTTTATTCGAAATTTTCGCTATGAATCGGTGACTAATAAAATGGTACAGATCGAAAATCGGCGGCTTAGGCAGAGCAAATGGCAGTTGTTTGAGAGTGGCGGCGTGTGCAGCGCCGGTTTTGGGCTATTCATGCTGGGCGGCAATATGGATCTTGATGATCTTGCAGTAAGCGCAATGGGGCCCCTATGCGCTTATGTATCGAAGTCGCGTCCGGCGAGAGTGCTGGATTCCCCAAACGCCGACACCCGTTGCACCGGCCCTTCACTAAAGGATGATGCTTTTATATGCATTCGAGGCGATAAACGTGGTGAGATTTCTGCTGGATCGCAAGGTCAGATAAGCCAGTCCAGCTCGCGTCCGAACGCCAGAACTAGGGCTGAAATCGGCAAAACCATCTCCCTGCGCTACTGAATCCAGCGTGGCTGCGGGGGTCAAATATGCCAATGACGCCGCCCACGGCATCGGCGAGCAATTCGAAGGCTCGAGGCTATTTTCACGCCGTATGAACCGATCGAAAGGCGCTCGGCATCAAACACAACTTCAAAGAACGCCCACGGCTGACGGGTCGGCCACATGTTACCGCGCACGACATATGAACATCATGGCCGCCACCTGCTCTAATGATAGCTCGAATACTACACCTGTTTTCGGCATCACGTGATGCCCGCGTGCGGAAGGTCAGCCTCACCAGACCGCCGCTTTCCTCGCTCCTACAAAAGGCGTTGATAGGCAATCAACGGCTAGCACCCGTGCCTGCGGGCTTCAACTCAGCGGGCCTCCGCGAGGGGCATGATCGGTGATAGTGGATAGTTTTCGGGGCCTCGAGTGGCGGCGTGAGTTACCGGAGCTGATGATCTGGGCTTTCGCCCGGCGTCTACGGCTTTGAACCCTCAACACTAGCGACTGAAAGAGCTGTCTCAAGGGGGGGCTGGGCAAGTCTGTCTTGTGGGGCGGGTACCTTGAAGCCGATTGCGTCGGGTTTAGCGCAGTCGTTGTCGAATGCGGAGCACGGCACGGCTCGCTATCCTGATGACGAATACGGCGTGAATGAGGCCGAAAACCCGGCAGGTCGTCGACAGGCCTGCAGACGAAGAGAACCCTGTGGAGTGTCTTGTGGTCGACGCGCACTTGGTCGTGGTCGAAACCGCGTGTAGAAAAAGGCCCCGCACGAAGTCAAGCGGGTCTACTCTGGTGGCGTCTTGGGGTCAATGTGGGTGTAGCCAGCTATGCGCAGAGAAATCATGCTAAGCAACTTTGTCTGATTCGATCTTCGACTGGGAGTGCGAGTGTGCGCCGCCCCACAGGGGTTCGAGCACTTCCTTGGATGACCCGCGAGAACGCCAGATCTGGTGCGTCCGCTTGGTCGCACGTTAAATGTGAACTGCTTTAATGATCGGCGCAAGCTCCTAAGCTTGCTGCTCAGGTCTGTGCTGCACTAAGGTGCGCCGATATGATAGAGAGATTGTCATAAAGCGTATAGTCGCCGTATTCGACACATCCGCTTCATCACAATCGAGACCTTATGCGACATGCGCGCGACGACTTGAGGTCGTGGCTTGATGACAGATGCAGCCGTATTGCAGCTGTAAGATTTGCGTAGGGTGCACGATCTGCAAACCTGCAGGTCATGTCCAGCGCGAGGTCCGTCTCGTCCAGCACCAGAGTTTGGGCCGCAGCAAGCATCGCCGCGCAATGCGCGATCCGTTGACGCTGTTTACCGCGAGAATTCCAATTGCGATACCGGTCCTATCCGTGGCAGGGTCACCCCACCTCGATCTAATCACTGCCAGCTGACGCGGGTTTTGTCCGGGTCGACTTATGCACGCTCAGCCTTCGGACGGATCTGCATACAGGGTCATCCGCGGCGAAAGGCTGCAAAACGGGTCTGAACACCGATTGCATATCTTGGCAGCGGCGAAATTGCCCGTGGACCAACTGCGCAGCTGTCTTGCCCCATAAAGCGGATGCCGCCTTCGGAGGCGATCAGCGCATGATGGCAATGCCGCGTCGTCTTGCCAGGAACGGATCGCCGACGATGCCCAAGGTATCTCGCGCGCGCACACATAAGAGGCAGCCGTTAGCGTTCGTGATCCACGGTTCTTGCGCCCATGAACCGCTTTGGATGGACCAGAACCTTAGATGGTGTGCTGGCGACGAATTTCGATCTTGTGGCCGGGTGGGGCGGCCAGATGTTCGGCGAGGTTGATCGTTAGGGGTGATGCGGGTTCATCGAAATATCGTTCCGTGGGCCGTGCTCAACGATCCGCCTCGTTTTCATACGCAGACGCGGTCGCATGCGCCCGCACGATCCCAGATAGGTGATGAAAAACGGCCCATGTCCGCTGTTTAGTTTTCAAAGATAATGAATTTTGCGCTGAATGGTTACATCAGCCCGTGGTCGTTCATCGGATCAGCAGTTTCGGGCTTGTTGGCCAGTGCATCGCAATCATACACTCGTTGCCCCGAGCTGTGCGGGTACGACCCAAGCCTGGCTTTTCGGCGTCAATGATCCCCGCCTTGTCCAGAATTTCTAGAATCGGGGACCGGGGTGCCGCCCAGCACGCCCGATCCAGGCCAGTGATTCCGACAGCTGTATTTGTCGTGTGCAGCGGGTTCAACGAATGTCATACGGCTTCTTGGAAAGATAAGCTGATGTCTTGCGCGCACCTTGCGCAGCAGTTTTCATCTGCGCCGACAATGCTGCCCGTTACAGCACGATACCGAGCCTCCAGCTGTCGCTCAAGCGACACCGTGCTCAGGGCTGCCGGATTTTACCGAACGGACTCCCCCCCGCGCCGGTTTCACGCGCTGATCGGAAAGCTAGCCTTGACGCATGGGTAAACGGCTTACTGAGGAAGGAACGCGCAAGGTTTGTCAACTGGCCAACCAGCAGCGGAGGGGTCGACAGGGTCATGAGAAGTTTGGCACAGGCGTGCGATTCTTGAAATGAGATCGAGCGAACAGATGGTGGCCAGTAAAGAACTAGGGTAACGCCAGCAGGGGCGCTTGCCAGTTCTGTTTGGCTTTGCAGGTCAGATCGCCCAAAGACGGTGGCCGACGAGGCAGGCGAGCCAAAAATCAGGATGCGAGGTGCTGTTCGTGCGGTAATGATAAAGGAGCATCCGTCAGATCGCGACCATCTGGGTTGGGCCAGATGTGGCGGAACATGAATCGTCATATTCCCCACCCAAGTTGCGCGCGGCCGCACGCACATATTCAAGGTTGCGCGCCGAGGAATTCCGCCCGTACAAACCTCACAGCGACGTCAAACTGAACAGCACCAGCAGAAGAACAGCGCAGAACTGCGCCCAGATGGCGAACATGATAGATACATTACGCGGGGGTGACGTCCTATCTTTCGATTACGGCCCTGGAAATCAGATCGTCAGCGCCAAAGAAACTGCATTCGCCGGATAATGCGATAGGATGGCAAACCGTCACGATAAGGTAAGATATCGACGGCCGGAACCGTGGATCAGCCGGCCGAGTCACGCTTGGTGCATCGGTGCCCGAGTTTGCCGTTGGGCGGCGCGGGGCGCACGGGGGTCCCCGGCGGTGTTAGCTATACGGTAGGGCGGCCCAGAATCGACCAGCGGAATCGCCTGGCCCGCGACGTTCCGCCATCGCTGCGCGTTCCTTGATCCTCGGATGTCAGAGTCGATCAGCCCCGCAAGATCCAGACACTGCAACTCGGTGCGGTGACGCTTTCGGTAGACATAGGGCGAATTTCCGTCTCGGGAATAGAATTGAAAATCGATGTAATAGTCGGCCCGGGTAAGTCTACGAGATGGGTTGCGTTGGCCACAAATTCAGCGAACAGCGATCCCGAACGGATTCGGAAATCCAAGCTTCAATAAGCCGACGGTTGCGGATAAAGTTACGCCGCGGGTTTGGTTCAGCGGGGATAGCGCAATAGGGTTTCCAGCCCTCGCGTTTTTTTCCAAAGTGATGCGCGGATCATCACACATACATCAGGTTCATAAGGATACCGCCACAAGCCGATGAGGCAAAGATGAAAGTGTCCGAACACGATGGGGGTATCCGTGCGACGCGGTTAGAGCCAGAGGGCCAGCATCAGGCTAAAGATTGTCTCGATAGAATAGCGATATCCGCAAAGAACAACGCCGATAACCTGCGGAAAGCCCGGATAAGATAGCATCGGTTGGGAAACATGGGCCGTCGACTTTGCGTTCTGACGCCCTTTTGGCCGTGCCCGTAACACGATTTGCTTTTTGATCCTCGTCGAGAAGCTGTTCTTGGTCACGCAGTCCAGGGTCGCAGGCCGAGATGGTGCGAGGCCAGACGGCGCGTGATGTGCCAGAAATAATCCGTGAACCTTGCCGCGCGGGGCTCAGCTGGTTCAAGTTATCTGAGGTCAGCACCCCGAGGGGAATTTGCCAATAGGACCCACCGGATAACAGCACCAGCAAAAGGATCGGAACAGAAACAGGGATCGCATTAGGCCGGATAATGGCCGGCGTCCGGTATCAAACGCTGTGCATCCTTGAACGCTTGCGATGCCCAAAGGATCGACACGAGATAGGCGGATAAACCGTGGAACCAAAGCCGAGCGTGATCGACACCGGAAGCTTTTCTTGATCAACCTCGATCAATGTCGACCGGAAATGCTATCCACCGAAGGAAGATGTAATTGAAGCATGTTCACGACGTTACAGGCGGTTTGTCAAACGAACTCTTTCTCAGCTCGCGATAAATCAGGCGCAGGCGAGTGCGCCGAGATAATTCTCGTGCCGACTATCTACGCTTTGCACGCATCAGGATCCCCTCATTCGAGAACTTTTCGAACCGTCGCGCCTGATAGCGCGATGCTGTTCACGGCACGGGCGAACTGCCAGTGCAGTTGATCAACATGATATCAGCAAGTCGGATGTATCAGAAACAGCCGTCGAAGATATATGCGCCATGACGGCGTTTTACTGTGGCGCCCGCAGCGCGCAGCGTCTTGCTTTGTCCGCGTCGTTACACAAGAATCGAGAATAGCCAAACATAGCGGCCGGTTTCGGGGTGGTCGTATGGTCTAATAGGCGTCCAGAAGCTGTCGTTATCCAGGTTCGGGATCATGTAAAAACTCATGACCGCAGCGCCCGATCCAGCGCCATAGAGGCTGGCGGTCCTCTTCTTTTGGTGTCGGCGGCAAGGACGCGTCAAGATCGATCGACCAGCGACTGGCAAGCCCCGCAGGGTTGGAAAGCGATAGGCAGCTGCTCTGCCCATGCGCTTGTTCCAGCCCAGTGCCGTTGCAGAACGCGGCATATGCGTCATACTACGCATGTCATAATGGGTCGGTTCTGGTGCTGTGTATTGGGAGCTGTGATTTCTCGCTGGCATTGATGCCATGTTTGCAATTGACATAAAGTTTTCGAGATCGCGACAGGTGGCCGAATCCGGGAAGATTTCAACAAAAACGGCCAGCTGCAGCGGTTTTGCCCTGGCATCTATAGCGGTATTGCGTGTCGCCACGGCCCAAGCCGGCCTCTGTCAGCTTGTTTCATCGCGCGGCGCAGGTGCGACGTCCAACAGGCGGGCTCGTGCTAGAGGTATGGGCCACTAACGGGTCTTGGCGTAGCAGCGCATTGGCGACAATCGCCAAGGCTTTCCAGCAGCGCGCTGGCCCTTTGGGCGTGCCGTGGCATCAGCGGGGTTATCCGTTGGGTAACGTGCCGCGGCTTGAACAGCCCCATTTGCAGGATGTCTTGGTCCATTTCAAAGTTGAAGCCAGCAGGGCTCGAGCAACCCGCCTACTTGTCTTGCAACCTCGCGCCCAAGGTTGAAACACAATGCCCGAAGGGGTCGGCGGCCTGACCCGTCGGGTATCTCTTTCAACGACCTGCCTGCGGTCATTTGGAAGTCATAGGATGAAATGCCCTTGTTTCGAGCTGCCGTCGGTGCGGAAGGTATATTCCCGCTTGGAACGCCTGAACGCGGAATTCTCGATCGAAGTATTCCGCGGATGCTGTCAAAGTTTGTGCGGCCACGTTGAACCGAAAAATCCTGCACCAGTAATCGGGTTGCGCTTTGTAAACGATCCGACGGTTCACATCGATGCTGGTAGATCAATAGGGCCAGACCGGGCGAGGTTTCAAGCGCGATTGCGGTCAGCGCGGCGCGGTTTTCCTCGTAATTTTTTTTGGACCAAGCAGGCACCCGCCGACTGTTCTGATCAGGTGCGGCGACCGCCGGGGCTGAAATAGAACTTGATGGTGTAATGTCCGTCAGCGCTGACTCGGGATCATCTTGCTCACACGATGCCATAAGGATTAGCCCTGATCAAGTAGCAGGTTGTGGGGCAGAACGCCGATATATGGCCGTCACAGGATCACCGGTCAGAGAATGTGCTCCTTGGCGCAATGTGAAAGATTCACCCAGTCTTGTACTGGGGTATTCAAGGCTCTCGACAGCAAGGCAATAGGCTTGCCGTAGGACATGGCGGGCACGGTCTCTCGCAAGCCTGCCAAATGTTTCGTCATCACCGTGCTCAGCGGCGTCGCGGCCCTTGCGGTGAATTAGGTTCAAATCGAATCAAACGTCAAGCGTCGAAGATTGAATCTCCGCCCCCTGGGTGCGTCGGGGATTCACATAGTGAAATGGGTTGTAATCGGCGGGGGTTTTCAGATGCCGTAAAGGAATACACGGCGAGGTGGATGATATCGCCGCGGCGATTGTGCGGTATCAGATTTTGCCCCAAGCGCCGCAAGCAATCGCACCCCAAGACAAGTAAAGCCGGCGCAGCGACGCGCAGCAGGGGGGTTTGCGTAATTTTTTGTGTCGCAGGGCCCATGGTCGGGGGATCGGGGCGGTATCCTTAATAAGCAACAGGGCGTTTAGGCGGTGGTCCTCGGTGCGGTGACTGCCCGATAACGCTAAGCACCGCGCCCGTTTACAAGTTGCGAATATGTTACTACTCGAAAATGGGCCCTTCACAGCCAAAAGGCCGCACGAAGGGGGGCCCTTGCAATTCGCATATGGGTGCATAGTTGTCCAGGCTGTCGAGATAGGCGATGACATCTGCCCGGTCCTTCGATCTTGGGCGACCTGCCAAAACCCATGTGGTGCCCGGTGCTAAAACCGAGGCTTAGGTCAGGAACGGTTCCAGGTTTTTCAGGTGTCATGTGTCCGCGCATTTTCAAGCGCGCCCGGATAGGATGTTATATACCGTCAGCCCCATCAACACGGACGGTCCGACGACACCATAAAGGTAGGGGCCAACCGCGTTCGCACGTCCTTCGCTTGTGGCAAGCGAGCATTTGCGGAAAAACCTTTTCGCGCGTTGGACGGGTCAGCGCGGCGGAGGGATTTTCAGCGTTTTAAATCGACTGTTTCTTCGGCGGCACTCACTGAGGCAGAAGCAATCAGCCACTTCTAATGACATAGCGCCTGTTCGCCATGTGCGCGTTCGCACTGATAAGGGGCTCTGTGCGCCCCGTTACCAACACACACCACCCCGGCGGGGAGGTGTACGTATTGGTCGCGAATTTGCAAGCAGAAGGAGCAAGCCAGCGCCAAACAGGCCGGACAGCGGATTTTTGGGTAACG
>Ga0163217_1011872_pt1 | contig 10956 bp, 14 predicted proteins | sample SynspAceP_FD_185933 | JGI IMG/M metagenome (GOLD analysis project Ga0163217, IMG submission 185933) | Saline lake microbial communities from Ace Lake in Antarctica - Synechococcus sp. Ace-P (PacBio error correction) | ecosystem: Environmental > Aquatic > Non-marine Saline and Alkaline > Saline ...
GTGGCAGGGGCGCGTCGACTCAATTTTCCGAGTTTGCGAAGTGACGCGCGCTCGAATTCTATCTTGATGGATGGAATTCGAAGGCCCGCTGCAAACGCAGTGGCGCCGGAGAGCCACCAGCGAATCGTCTTCACGAGGCGATGAATTCGATGCGATGGCGCGTTGCTGATGTCAGCAAGAACGGGCAGTCGCATCGGCACGTAATCCACGGCAAACCGGTCGAGGTTATCTATCTCCTGCTGCATCAGTGCGAGATGCGCGCAGTCAGCGCAGGCAAAAGGCTGCAGTCGCCGCAGCGCTTCGGCTGAGCTCACCGGAACAGCGAGGTCGAACAGGCAACGGGGAATTGGGTCATGCCGATTGTCTTCCCCGGGCACGCCGCAGTACCGACGGCCGATGACCGTCCAGCAGGACAGTCGACAGCGGTGTGAAAACTCGTAGCATCGAAAAATGGCAAATCGATTCGGGAAATTTTTGCCGCCCTGCGACTTCGGAGCTGCAAACGCAATTAGGTGTGTCGCCTTGTTTCTGATGCTAACAGGAACCGAATCGACCCGTGTCGGATCGGAAACTTTGCGGCGTTGGCTCAGCCGTACGCGATGTTGGGCACGGTACATTTGCCGGGGAACGAGATATGTCGCACAGATGACTGCGAGCTGGGCGGCGAATGGAGGAACAGACACAGCCCGTCCCAGGCACGCGGCGTCGTGGATGTGATACCTAATGTTGTTCAAATGATCCCGCACCCATCACGGAATGGCGGTGACCGAAACTTTCTGACCGTGGAAAAAACCCTAGGGATGGGGCTGGGTCCAAAATTGGGCGCGTGTCGTGCGGACGCAGGAACAGGGACTGCGGCGGAGATGGCAACGACACGCGTTATCGTTCGCGCTTCGGTAGCTGGGGATTCGATGTCGTGGCACCGGGTCTTCGGCAATCCACAGGATCACATCACAGCTGTTTCGTGGTTCAAAAGCAACGCATGCCGCTGCGGCGGAGAAAGACCGCACATCCTGTTCATGCGATTGTTCCGTCCCGATTCAAGACACGTCGCGCAGCGCGAGATGTGGAGTTGCTCACGTGCGAGTGTCCCTTGATTCCGTCCTCGAAGATACACAGCGCATGGCACAGAAAACGGACTTTGGCAACAAGTCGACCGTGACAAGGTTGGACGAGACGCTGACCGGCATCCGAGATTTGGAAGGCGACGATGCAGGAAGAAAATAGTGGCTTTTATCGCTGACAAACGCGCCGTCGAGCCGATCGACTTCGCAAGCGATCAAGCACTCGCAGGAAAAAAGCGGACTGGAATTGAGCCAGACGTGTTATTAGCGAAGTGATGTTCGATGTGTTTAATCGCTCACGCTTGCAAGATACGTGAAGACACGGGCGGGTGATCTTTCCGAAATAGATAGACTGCGGATGTGACAGAATCTCGGAGGAGCACGGGTGCTGGGGAGTCGGCCGAGGCAATCCTGTACGTCTACCACACGATGGGACTCAGACCATTGGAGAAAGACGCACGGCAAAGATTGAGGTGGTTCACTTAATCCGGACACATTCTTATACTGCAAGGAGGTGGGCGTACTTTTTGGGATAAACTCAAGTAAGTGTGGCGTGAGAGAGGGAGAAGGAACGTTGCTGGAACACTGCATGGTCGTTTGGGCGAGCGACGCGGATCGGTACAACGCGCACAAACATCATCTCTGACCGCGATCCTGTGCGAGCGTAAAAGGTCTCGGCGTCCAGCACCTAGGACATCTTTGTCGAGAAGAACGGAGTGACCTGCCGGCAACGTGTGGCAAACGAGTTGCCGTCATGTAGAACTCGTCCCGTGCAGAGCGATTAGCCGACGTCTCATGGGTTTAACGGAACGACGCTAGGCGACACACAGAAATCACCAATGCGAAACGAAGAGGCTCAGTGGCTCGCTAGGGGGAATGATCATATCGACGCGGAAGCCTGGCCGTGTGATCAGGGTTGGCGGCCCTCTGGACGGGGCCAAGTTTCAATTTCAGAACTCGTTCACTGGGGGACGAACTCACAGGGGTCCGTCCTGGGAACGATCGGCGTAAGGACCGGGGAAACGGTTCGGGGGAATCGGCGTAATGCGAGGGATGCCAAGATGGGTCCTCAACTTTTCTCGGGCGTTTTTCGTTTCCGCTCGTCCACCTGGCTCGTTTTTTTTGTATTAATGCTGCTTGTGGGTTGACGTTGTCAGAGTAGCCGGAAGATTTACTCGCTATTTAATATAAGCCCTCCGAACCGGATACGAAATGCGTCCGGGTCGAGCTGTGGGCTTGGGCAGTGGCAAACGAGGAGAGGCCGCAGCAGGGAACTCCGCGCCGGCTCGAACGGACGCTCGGTCGTCTTGAGAAATGAGCCGGCGGAGGATTCTTTCCGCTCCCGATTTTGATGCCGCCAGGCGGATTGGTTTTCCCGAACGTCCGCAATTTTGCCGCGATGCCCGCCGATGCCGGAGCGAAGAAACCGGATGACAGCTTCGTAGGTCGCGGACGTCCGAAGTCTCGTATTATTTAGCAACCTTTCGTTCAGCGAAGTCAGCGAGGGGGGAGTTCGTGGCGTGGAGGTTTTGCGTGATTGGGACTGCTCGGTCACCGCAAGCGGGTGATCTGATAACAGCGATCTCCGGTTCGGCGTTATCCGAAGGCGGTTTTGCGCCCGCAAGTCGCTGCCAAGATCATTTGCGGGAACTCGTTTGGCGATGACCAGTTCGCTGGCCGCAAGCTCAATCGATTGCCCTCGAGTCCCCGATCCGGATGGTTACCAAGCGTTTGCGGGGGTTTACGCGCCTGCGGTGCAATGAAGCCGGTTGCTCAACCGATCCCGAGATACGCTTTGTCCGTCGATCCGGATCGCGAGCGGCGTTCTCTAGCTGACGAATCGAATCCGACCGCGCTATTTGCGGAGGAATGGGTTACGAAATCCGCCCTTTGGTTAAGGACGATTCGACGCCGATGCTGGTCGCTTGCAGACACTCGACGAGTTTGGGGCGTGGCGCGATATCTCGCGGGCGTCGGAAAGTCTCCGTGATCGGTGACTCCGAAAACGGCAAGGTCGAGTCATGATGATCGGAAATTGCGATATGGAATCGATTGACCGCTTAAGGCGAGCCAATACGCCTAACGCTCGAGATCGGGGAGCGGCCGGGATAGCAAATGGGATATGAGCACACCGCAGATAGCCTCCGTTTTTCAGGGCCGGAACCATTTCGCGTCATCGATGCCGACGCGCCGCTAATCACCCGTGTCAAGACAGAATTATGGAGGTCCCCTTTTCGACGGGACTTCTCGATCAGCAACTTTTTCATTGGGTTAGCCCTTCGGGGCAAAAGAGGTTGCTGGTCACGGGAGGACGGGGAAATCAGAATGTGCTCCTATGGAGGAGGCATGGCGCGCATATATTTCTTGTGGCCACCGATTCCGCTTGACCCGGATTTCCTGACATCCGTGTGGTCAACCACGACGGGTTGAACGAAGCCGGGGTGACGAATCGACGAACGCGTCCTCGGCCCGAGTTGGCGGCCGGCGTATCCTGCCGCGCCAGATCAACGCTAAGCGAAGGTACGGGTAATTCATTGACGCTCGAACCCGGCGATCGTTTGGTGGGCGTTAGCCGATATGAAGCGTGGAAACCGTGGGCGTAATTGCCAAAAACGGCTGACACAGACAGACCGAAACACTTTTCGACCTGCTAGTAAAAACGGCTGGAAGTCGATTTCCACACTTGAGTGTGAGAATTGGTGCAAGACAATTCAGAGAAACATACGCAAAAAGGGTTGCTAGCTGGTGGACGGGGGATTCTTCTACCTAGCCTTTTTTATGCACTCGCTTATCGCGGGTGAAACTCGCGAAAGAAGTGGCTCACAATACACGGGTGATAGGAGATGGCAGTAAAAAAGACACTTCATAACGAGATTATAGTATTAACATAAATACATCAATTTCACAGACCAGCAATCCGAGAGTCCGTGCCACGTATTTGGTCGGTTTCGGATCAATCATCACGATCGCGGCCGCGGTCGCGGTGGTGGGAGGGGTCGAAGGGTTAGCAGTATACAAATATCAGCAGCCTAATTAGAGCGCATATAGCACACACACTGGATAGATTATATACACGAAACACGACACGAGAGAGATAGAGCATACGACAAGCGGGGACTAGCTCGATACGACCCAGTTCCCTGACGGGCGATTCACTGCAGCGCGGCTGCGGTAGTAGATATGGGAAAACGGCGATCGAAGCAGCTGTTCCTCGCAGTGCGGGCCGCGTTCCGCAGGGGTGCTCTTTCTTGCTGATTCGGTCGAGAATGATCGTTAAATACATCGGGAGGGATGGCGGGGTCGGGTGTGGGGTGTCGAGTTGGGCGAGCTGGGTGCTGCGCGCATCCTCGCTGGCCTCGACCGCTGGTTGAGTCTCAGCGCGCGGACTGGAAAAATCCCGGCGCAGTTACGATCGCGTCAATCGAGCGATTGATCGGAAATTCCAGAGGCGATTCGCCTCTCGGTGCATCCGGCCAAGTGGGGCAAGCAAAATAATTTTAGGCCGACGCGCTTCCGCGTGGGGACTGGTGAAAGCAGTCGTTTTTGGCAACCGCGGCGGATTGTCGGTAGTTGCCGCTTGTTCGTCGTGCTGATCAAATATGCGGCGTTGGCGGCGGTTCTCGACAGCGGGATATTGAGCAGGCAGTTGGCAACCTCCTTCGTTGAGGAAAATGCGGCATCGTGACAAAGATCGCGACTTATTGCGTTCCCCTTGCATCGGGCAGACGGGGTGAAACGTCGTGGCAAAAACCCGTTTTGTCAAGGGCCCGGGCTCGACCGGGCCGATGAGTGCCTGCCATAGGGATCACGGATTGTCGTCAATTCGGTTTATGGACAACTCCGATCAAATCAGGGAGGTGGGTTGAGGCGCGGATACGCTGGCGCAATCCGGAACACGTGCGCAGGGGTCTCATGGCGGCGGAGGAATCCGCCGGCAAGAGGACGGTTTGCGCGAGCAGCAGCGCCGTGGCGGTTTTGCCGACGCCGGGCGGGGCCGACGAACAGCAGGCTGCCGAGTCGTCGTTTGCGGATCGGACGAGCGATCGCGGAGCGAATGGCGTCGATGCGGATCAGACGCATCCAGCATGCCGGGAAGGCGTGCGATCGAGTTTGCTAAGCTGCCTACGTGGGGATTTCTCGTTCGCGATGATGTTCTGAGTTCCGGAAGAATGGTTTCCGGAAGATGAGGGACCACGTCGATCCGAGCGGACGAGAAATCAGGGAGAGGACGGTTGCGAAGTGGGTCGGCGTTCTTTTTTGGCGGGCACCTGTTTGTCTTTGATGTTTGGCGTTCGGAGGTCGGATATACAAATATGGCCAAGATTTATCTCGATCAGGGTGAGTGTTCGAACACGGATAGGAATTCACGGTTCGCGCACCACAATCAAGACGGAGTCTCGTCGATCGTCGTTCGCCGATCAGATCGCCGGGGCAGATCGCAAAGCGCAACGTGATACGATTGTGTCGGCGGACTTGTCGACAATGACTCCGCCGACCTGACTCGGCGGCCAAGTTGGATCGTACGTAGAGCAGCGCGCAGAGAGAGAAGAGACGCCAGCGAACTTATTGCGACGATGGCATCCGCCTGAATTCCGTGCCACAGAGTGAGATCACAAAATCTGGCGCTGTCGAACGTTTCGGAAGCGAGAATCCAGGGACGGCGACTTGTGAGCGAAATCAGGGATAGTGACTCTTGGTCGGATGAGTCCCGTGCCGCTGTCGATGACGTCAAAAAGCCTGGCAGTCAAAGTGACTGGCGCTAGTTTGCTTTGATATGAGACAACATCGGCCTGATCTGCACCTCTACACGACTATTAGACAACTTCAAAAATCATGCTCTTAGGGATTGCTCGGGTCGATAAGATAGATCTAGATCCCCTTATGAGTTCGAGTCAGTGTTGGGCGTGCGGTTGTCGGACAAAAATCTCATTTCCAATGCGTCCGACGCATTTTCAGTTCTTCGCGGATGTTGGTCCGCGACTTGTTCGTAGATTTCGACGGGCATAGAGAAGAGAGATCAGGATTGATAGACCGTGGAGGCGAGGGTGAAATAACGATCCTATTACGATTGGGAACCAAGCGGCGTAGATGTAGCGGTGCTGGGGGGTGAGCGTATACACGAGATAGATGCACATCAAAACGGTATCTGTCGATGCAGAGTGTGTGACAATGAGCAGACGGTCAATCACAAGCAAGCTACGTACGGCCGTACCACTCGCCCTTCGCAGACCGATAGAGAGGATAGACGCGGCTATAGATAATACGACACTGGCCCGCAGACGGCCTGCGGAAGCAGCGGCGACGTCCTCACGTCCGAAACGAACGGTCAAAAGATCATCGACAACAGACAGTTATCCAGCATAGGCGAATCGCGACAACGTATTTTCCCGTGCAAACGATCACGGATAAGGGTTGACAACTGGTTCATGGCGGCTCGTTGACATGACTCCTTCACGCGGGATTTTGCCAAGAATTCCTACAATCGAACAATCGTACCGACCAACATAAAGGAGATTCAGTCCGTGTCGAGCAGCCACTGGAAGGGATTTGAATTGACCGTTGGCGACAGGTGGGGGCGTCCGAATAAGCTCGGCGTGGTGATCGGAAGTCACCCCGACATATGCCTCCCGGCTCGGCGGTCTCGGCGAACGTTTGAAAACTCGCCCAAAAACGGCGCGGATAGATACGCGGGTGAATGTGACTGAGCAGCGATGTGGACAACACGAACGGATTTCAATCAGGATTTCGGCTGATTATAGATTTTGCGGGGCGGATTCGAAGACCCGCGTCGTTGGAGAATTGGTACAGAATTTCACGCACCGATCGGGCAGCATCCCGGCGGCAGAACGCTCCGGTCGCATGAGGTGGACAAGGGGTCAGTGGGTCGGGAAAAAGCGTTTCGTCAGCGCGTGGCGAGTTTTGGACATGGGGGGCGAGATAAAGTCGCCGGCGACGTCACTGTGCGGAGAACAAACAGCGCCATGCCGCGACGCCGACGCAGGTCGCGATCCGCTGGACGCTTCGGGCAACAATGCGCGTGGCGAACGACTCGTAAACCGTCTTCGGCTCGCAATCCGATCATTTCCTTCGCTAGCGACTGGACACTTCGATGGACGATGTCGGCGAGGATCGCCGGTTGCTGAGGTCAGTATCGATTCTAGGAGGATATATTATAGAGTGTGCGGTGGGAAAGGTTGTGAGTTATGCTATTCTAAGGGATTTGAGCATACCCCGATCCAGTCTGCGACGATCCCCACCGGCCCAAGCGGTCGAGCACCTCAAGTGCGTTCAGCGGCCCCCGAGCTTTGCGCTCGCCGCGAAGAATGCTTCGCGCGAATACGTGAAGAGACTTGTGTTTCGTCGGCAGTGCGGCGGCGCTAAACGGCCGCTGTCAACGTTGCCGCTTCTCTCAGCGTCAAGCCGGGTGTGTGGCGGACGGGCGGGGCCGAGCCAAGTGGATTTGGTCCTAAAGAGAGAGATCGCGGGTTTGAGCGATCGGCGTTTCTCAACCACGAAAAGTAGCGCGATCGCGATCGATCCGCTCGACAACTCTACATCGGTCGGACACGACCGGACGCAATCAAGTCTTTGACGTCCGAGGAACCACATAGAGATAGAGAGATATACCGATACCGCCAACGGTTGCCCCACGGTTTGGCGGTTTGACACCACAGGCATGCGAAAGCGCGATGGTTCCAGATTGATCACTGATCGGCGGCAACCAACCTCGTTATGGTCGCGACAGCTTACTACGAATTGCTCGCTTTCACTGCGAGGGCGACTGCACCGAGCGACAAATCGCGGGCACCAAGGGTTTTCGGGTGACGGCGAGTTTCGCGTTCGTCACGACGCGGTTTCCGGATTCACTGAGGCCAAGTCTCGTGGGGCGAATACGGTGGCTTTCGGAAATCGAATTCAAAGTTTTTCACCGGCGGCGAGTTCATCGCTCATGGGGGGACGGCGAACGCCCGGGCGATTTTTTTGCGTCGCAAAGTCTCGTCGTGGACGGTGCATCGTTATGGATCGCCGACGCCTGCAACCACCGCATGCCGCCTACGATTGGACCACAGAGACGCTCAGCTGTCAGTCTTTGGGGGACGAGGGGTTCAGAGAGGACGATATAGATATATCACTACGACTCGACGTGACATCCGACGAGACCACGTAGTCAGTAGTGATGAGTACACGCAGAACACAGCATCAGGAGATATAGGCCGAGGGAAAACTTCTCTCCACGTGGGGCTCACCCGGCCACGCCACCGGGCAATTTCTGCAACCCTGGGGCGTCGTCATCGACTCCGCCGCCGCGTGCATGTACTCGACAGCACCACACGCGTCCAACGCGGTGATCGGGATTTAAATTCGGAGTGGTACTTGGCAGGCTCACAGCCTGCATACGAGGAGCGGTTTGCAATCCAAGCTCGCCGTCCAGACATCAGGCTTTGCAACGTTTTCAGCAGACAAGCGCAAACGAGGGCGGTGTTGATGTCGAAGCACTCCAAATGCCGATTTGTCGCGGGGACGAAACTTTGGCGATCCGATGAACGCTCCCCGCTCGAATTCACCGATGCATTTTCCAAGTTCCTGGGTGCCGGCATGATCCGCGGACGCGGGTTGTGGTGGGGCAATCCGTGGGTCCGCCCACATCGCTCGGTGATTGCGGACAAACACGAGCGTATGAGATGCATCGAGTTGGAGTGACGCGATTCGTTGACCTAGAATTACAGCTCCACACAGAGCGATAACCAAAAGGGATACGCTCGGAGTAAATCAGTTCAGGTTTGGAGCAGAGATGAGTTCTTCCTCCCTCCACACTCCTCGTTTCGTGATACTTAATAGTTTGCGCTACATATCTCATGTCCCGTAGAGGGATGGTGCGACGTTGAACTGATTTCAACGATTGTTTTTGCCTGAGGCCTCTAACGCAAACGCATGCCCCCATTTGGATGAGAGTCGTTGTCGCATTCGTTTATCATAATTGGATAGCCGCTCTCTGAGAGAAGATATAAGCTTCGGTGTAGTCACTTTTTGTTAAACAAATGTTATGCATCATAAGTTTATTGCCAAACGCTGTCCGCTGGCGAAAGATTGAATTTTCACCGCGGATCGCTGAGTAAGCATCTTGGCCGCTTCGATCGTGGACATGTGCGTTTCTTGAGATCGCAGGGCAGGGCGCAGTATATAGAAAACACGCCGGAAACCTCGCGGTGATTTGATCACTAGGACAATGTTAATTTTGCCATCAATCCGACAGTAGAACAAATATCCTGCAAGCAGAAAGTACATTATAAGAGACGGTGATACTGCCGCGACTTCAGCAATTGCTCGCTCGAAATAGAGATAATACTCTCGCCGAGTTTCGGTGCCAAGGAATCCGGCAAGGAATCCCGGCAAGGAATCCGGCTGCGGCGGCGAAACCGGGGGGGCTTGCGTGAATGTTGTCAACGAACGACGTCGCGGCGACGACGAATCGCGCAGTCATCGGGCCAGTCGTTTCGCGTTGCTTCCCATGGACCATGGTGCGTTTCAATGTACGGAGAGAAAGAATCGGGGTCGCGGGGTTTGGAGGGGCAACCAACGGGAACCTTCAATCAATCGGTGTGGATCATTGCGAATCGGTTCATCGTGTTCGATGGACAATGTGCAATCAAAGGGTCATTTTTATATTCGAGACTCAGATAACACCACACAAGACGACGCTATACAAGCTACGGCGAGGTTTGAGGTCGGAGTGGAGTCGGTGCTCATCAACCACATGGTAGTCATTTGATTGTCAAGATTGCCGGACGTTTCGAGTGGTCGACAATAAGAGCGAGATTGCGTGGGAGTGGAGTTTTCAAATTGGGATTCGGATCCGTAATCGGGCAGCCCGCGACGTGCGTGGTCGTCATCCTGGTCGGCCATCGGCGTTTTTTTGTCCGTCTTCGATTTCGAGTGGTCCGCCACTTCCCGCACCTCAACGAATAAATGTGATCAATGGGTCTTCGCACCTCGGGGATGCGTTGAGGGGTGACGGATTTTTGCAAGGAACTGAAGTTTTGTTTCGATGCGTTGCAAGGCGGTGTATCGGTGATTGGTTTGTCAAAATTAGATAAGAGTTGTGGGACAGGCATGAGAGTCGGTGGCTTTCGGGACGCCAAGAGAGTCCGCATTTCGACTTGCGAATTGGTTCTTCGTTCCAACTGTTCGTAGCGAGCAGCGCCAGATTATAGCATTAACCGGGAAGAACGACGCAAGCGATAGTGACGGATATTCGTAAATCTCCGCTTCGTTGGACGTCCTTGCCACAGATGAATGTTTGCGATGTAATTAAAACGAACCGACGAGAGGACTGCTGGGTCGGCGGCAACATCGGCGCTTAGAATTTGCGTGAGTCAGCGTCGGACGCATCCGGAGAGGCGACCACGCGGTTCGTGTCTGAATTCGCCCGAGATATATATAGAAGAACGCCATCGCGGTCCGATTGAAAGAGCATGCGTGTTTGAATGGCGTGTATTTGGTTTCGACAACGCACGTTGTTCACTTTTCTGTTCTTGATTCCGATTGCAACCCATCGACCAAAAGACAAGCAACCATAACACCATCGCGGGCGACGAAGAACGGGCCAAGCGTGAGCGTCGGGCCGACGAGATAAAGAGAGAGAGACGCTGTCCGAAGCGAATCTCCTCGGCAACCTGCACGTTAAAAACACTCGGGCAATCGAAAACGAGTCGCCACCGTGAGTTTGTGCTGGCGAGTCGAATGCTTCAGCACGACGTGATTGTGTGTGTGGGGGGGGGGGGGGGGTGTGGGGGGGGGGGCGATATCGATCTTAGCTTTAAATTGCTGGTGGTCATCTTCGGTGGAACGTTTGACAATCGTCACAATCGAGCGCAGTGTGATCGATGCACGG